>Ga0268279_1001606_pt1 | contig 12226 bp, 9 predicted proteins | sample saktaG_6_FD_190142 | JGI IMG/M metagenome (GOLD analysis project Ga0268279, IMG submission 190142) | Saline water microbial communities from Sakinaw Lake, British Columbia, Canada - sak_2010_1_5_80m | ecosystem: Environmental > Aquatic > Non-marine Saline and Alkaline > Saline ...
TAAAGCTGGGTAATAAGTTTAACGTAAGGCGTTTCTCCACAACCGGCGCAGGCTCCGGAGAACTCCATCAGAGGCTGCTTGAACTGGCTGCCTTTAACAGTGCCGACTTTTACCGCATTACTGAGAACATCACTCGGCAAGGCATCAAAGAAAAGCGCAAATTCAGATTCGCCGGCATCTCTCTCTTCCTGAATCGGTTTGGCAACCAGCGCATCTTTCGGACATTCATTGACGCAATTCATACAACCCTGACAGTCTTCCACATAAACCTGAAGTCTGTATTTCATGCCGGCGTCTTTACCAATTGCGTCCAGAGTAACAAAGCCATCGGAAGCATCTTTCAGGTCTTTCGGATCGATCAGTTTTGCTCTAATAGCTGCATGTGGGCAGACAAAGGAACACTGATTACATTGAATACAGTTTTCTTTAATCCAATGCGGGACAACAGGAGCGACACCGCGTTTTTCCAGTTTCATAGTACCGGAAGGCACAAAACCGTCGTAAGGCATATGGGAAACCGGAATTTCATCGCCTTTCTCACGCATAATTTTTTCAATAACATTTTTAACAAAACCGGTTGCGTCTTCAGGAACGAGCTGCTTCATCGGAGCATGTTTCGCGCCAACTTCTGCCGGAACCGCAATCTCAGCCAGCGCTTCATCGGTAGCATCTACGGCTTTCCAGTTCATTTCGACGACTTCTTTACCTTTAGCGCCGTAGGTTTTTTCGATAGCGTTTTTAATCAGTTTGATAGCTTTGTCTTTTTCCAGAACGCCGGAAATTATAAAAAAGGCGGACATCATAACAGAATTGATACGACCACCCAAACCGACTTTCCCAGCAATTTCCAGAGCATTGATATTATAAAATCTGATTTTCTTTTCGATAATCGTTTTCTGCATGTCTTCGGTAAGATTTTCGAAAGCTTCATCTTTTGTCCAGATGGAGTTCAGCAGGAAAACACCGCCTTCTTTAATTCCTTCTAAGATGTCATATCTGCCGATGAAAGCCTGGTTGTGACAAGCGATGAAATCAGCATTCTGGACCAGATATCCGGATTGAATCGGTGATTTACCGAATCTTAAATGGCTGCGGGTTGTGCCGCCTGATTTCTTGGAATCGTACTGGAAGTAACCCTGCGCATACATGTCTGTGTTATCACCAATAATCTTAATTGAATTTTTATTGGCGCCAACAGTGCCATCAGCGCCAAGCCCCCAGAATTTACATGAAATCGTTCCTTCGGGAATTGTGTCAATTTGCTCTTTAACTTTTAGAGAAGTGTGGGTTACATCATCATTGATACCTACTGTAAATCCGTGAGTGCAGGTGCCATCCAAATGATCGTAAACAGATTTAATCATAGAAGGAGTAAATTCCTTTGAAGAGAGACCATAACGACCGCCAACAATGTTCATATCTTTATCTTTGAGAGAGGCTACCACATCGAGATAAAGCGGCTCGCCAATTGAACCGGGTTCTTTAGTCCGGTCAAGAACGGCAATTTTCTCTACGGAAGCGGGAATCGCTTTAATGAAACTCTCAACATCAAAAGGTCTGTAAAGACGCACTTTGATCAAGCCAACCTTTTCGCCGTTTTTATTCAGGTAGTTTATAGTCTCTTCCGCAGTATTGGCGCCGCTGCCCATTATGATAATAATTTTTTCAGCATCAGGAGCGCCAAAATAATCGAACAGATGATACTGTCGGCCAACTTTCCGAGCTAATTTGTCCATATATTCCTGAACAATGGCAGGTGCGGCATCGTAGTATTTATTGACTGTCTCGCGTCCCTGAAAATACACATCGGGATTCTGAGCGCCGACTTTAACGCGGGGCGCTTCCGGATTCATCGCATGAGCCCGAAAATCTTCGACATATTTCATCTCAAGCATTTCACGCATAGTTTCATAATCAATTACTTCGATTTTTTGAATTTCATGAGAATTACGGAAACCGTCGAAGAAATTAAGGAAAGGAATACCGGCTTTCAGAGTTGCCAAATGAGATACAACTCCTAAATCCATAATCTCCTGAATAGAGCTGGCCGCCATTAAAGCCCAGCCGGTGTTTCTGGCTGACATCACGTCGGAATGATCACCAAAAATTGAAAGCGACTGACATGCTAATGAGCGGGCTGATACATGAAAAACAGCCGGCAGCATTTCACCGGCGATTTTGTGCATATTGGGCAGCATCAGCATCAGTCCCTGGGAAGCGGTAAAAGTTGTTGTCATAGCGCCGCAGGAAAGGGCGCCGTGAACAGCGCCGGAAGCGCCGCCTTCAGACTGCAATTCAACCACATCCACTTTTTGACCAAAAATATTTTTCAGCCCTTTGGCAGCCCATGCGTCCGCCAATTCTCCCATCCCGGAGGATGGTGTGATCGGATAAATTGCCGCGACTTCACTAAACGCATAAGCCACATGAGTTGCGGCAGTATTACCGTCCATACTTTTCATAACTTTAGCCATGATAAATCTCCATTACATTATTGATTAATATGTATACAAATAACCCGCAATTTTACACAAGGCAAGACATGTCCCGGTCAGACCGTTACCCGGTAAAAAGTGTCTTTTGACAAACAACAAACCCGATGTAAATATTACAAATATTTGCCGGTAAATACAAACGTTAAAGCCGGTTAAAAAACCGCCCTATTCCTGGTCGCTGGTTGTAATAAAAAACGATTTATCTTCGAAATTAGTATATTTAGGACACAGTCGATCGGTATTGTAAAAGGCATCAATATTGACAACCTTTTTATAGCTGGTTACAACATCCAATGGAGCGCTTCCGTACTTCCCTTTATGGAGATTCACAAGCCGTCCCGATACACCTTTTGAAATTAGATTAAGCGCGATATTGCCAAAAGCCATAGGCACCAGGGAATCAATCGCATCGGGAGCGCCGCTGCGGACCAGATAACCCAGATTCTGGTTGATGACATTGATCTTTCTGCCATTGTTGAATTTTGAAGATAGCTCCTTGAGCTGTTTACCAACAATATCTCCGATGCCGCCCAATTTTTTATGTCCGTAGGCGTCTGTTTCAGCATCCTTAAAAACCATATCGGCGCCTTCGAACATAGCCCCTTCGGAAACCAGAACGACAGAATAACGACTGGGATTGTCCCGCCGATCTTCGACCATTAATTCGGTTAAATGTTCTATGTTGAATTTATATTCGGGAATGACACAACGGTCTGCCGCTCCTGCCATAGCAGGCACCAGCGCCGAAAAACCGGCATATCGCCCGAATACTTCAATGACTAAAAACCGTTCATGGGAACCGGCAGAGGTTCGCAGGGCATGGCACATTTCAATAGTCCGGCTGACGCAGGTACTGAAACCAATCGTATAATCGGTTCCGGGAACATCGCCATCCATGGTTTTTGGAAGAGCAATAACCTTAAAACCCTGGTTATGGAGATGAGCGCCGTAACTCAGTGTATCGTCGCCGCCTATTGGAACTAAATAATCGACGTCAAGGTAATCCAGGTTTGCCAGAACTTCCGGCGTCAGATCGTTAATATCATCAGTGTATTTATCTTTCAAATGGTCCGGCACATTCTCTTTTGCAATACGGCTCGGACGAGTCCGGGAAGAGTGTAAAAAAGTGCCGCCGGTTCGACCGATTTTATTCACAATATTCTCATCCAGCGCCTGGAAATTATTACTGTTATCGGCTTCTTTATCCCGGATTATATCGGTCAAACCAGCCCAGCCTCTCCTGAAGCCAATGACCTGGTGTCCCTCTCTGATTGCCCGCAATGTGATGGCGCGGATTGCCGGATTTAGTCCCGGCACATCGCCACCGCCCGTTAGTATTCCTATTCTCATCAGTACTCCCCTTGCTTTTCAAATTCCCGCTAAATTAAATATCATCTCTGCAAATTACAACGCAAAATTTAAAACTTGATTATAACACCTGAAATATTTAACGTTCCCTATGAAAATTATTCGCATCAGGATCGCGATGCATCATAACGGGCAAAGGGTTTTGTTGATTTTTGACTATGACCCGCTATTGGTCGGGAAGATTAAAAAATTACCGGACAGACGATGGAGTAAAACCTTGAATTGCTGGCATATCCCGTTCCGGGATGATTACCTTGTTTTCCTAAATGACAGATTTAATAATGAGATGACATTTCTTCTCTCTGAAGAAATGAAAAATGAATATTCACCTGTTCAAAAAGAAAATGCGACCGTACATACATTAAGACACAGTTTTGCTACTCATTTACTCGAAAGAGGAACTGACCTGCGATATATTCAAGAACTTTTAGGACATAACAGCTCTAAAACGACAGAAATTTATACGCATGTTACAAAGAAAGGGCTGGATAAAATAGTCAGTCCGCTGGACAACTTAAACATAAAGGAAAAATAAACGCCATATGGCGTATATACAACCATATTTGGGCGTATATACAGACGTTATGGGCAAGGTTAAATGACGTGCAACAATAAACAATTTCTGGAATTATAAAAGACTCTAACAAGAATGAATTATCAATACGAACCGATTAATGATGAATTCGCTTTTGAAGAATTTGTAAAAGACATCTTCAATGGTCTTCATGGTGACTTATCTTTCCAGAAGTATGGAGTTAAAGGACAAAAACAATATGGTATTGATATATTTTCGATTACTCATAAATATGCAATTCAATGCAAGAAAAAGGACTTAAGGAAAAGCGATAAAGAAATTAGAAAAGAGTTAATAAAAGATATTAATGATTCTGTAGAAGCACTTAAAGGTTTGTCAAATAAAATTGAATTCGATGATTTTTTTATAATCTCAACTGCAAAACGTGATAACTTCATACAGGATTATGCTAACAAACTTTCTAAAGATAAAGACTATAACATTCATTTTTGGGGTTGGGATGATTTACAACCGCATATTAATCAGAAAATTCGCAAAAAATATTATTCACATCTTTATTCGATTGAAAAGGATGCAAATAATGCTAGAATAGAATTTCCTGATGAAATTAAAAACATGATTGGTGAATCGGATAATTATCTTGAAAATTATGAGTACGATAAAGCAATTGATATCATCCTTAATGCTCAAAATATTGCACAAAAACTCAACAATTATTTAGTAAATGCAGATTTAAATCTAAAGCTTGCTATCGCTTACATTGACTCAGAAAAAGATTCTATAAAAGCACGATATTTATTACTTAATTGTTTAAATACTTATGCAATTGTAGAAGACAAAGAAAATTCAGCATATTCTTTTTATTTACTTGGACTCACTTATATTGATGAAAAGAAATATTCAAGGGCAAAAGCAAACATAGAACAATCATTAGAAATTTATAATGAACTAAAAGACAAGTCAGGTATTGCGAAATGTCTGCATCAAATAGGCTGGGTTTATGATTTGACTGGCGAACTTGAAAAAGCATTAGAGTTTTATAACAAGTCATTATCAAATTATTTGGTGATTAACTCATTAGATGAGAATAAAGCAAATTGGGGTTTAGCTTCGTGTTATCACCACATCGGATTAATTCGTAGAAAACAAGGAAATTCATTTGAAATAGAATCTAACTTGAATTTGGCATTGGAATGGTATGAGAGAGGTGGTTTTAAAAGAGAAATTGCACTTGTTAAATATATATTGGCAATGCATTATTTCAATGAAGGAAAAGCTGAAATGGCATTTGAACAAATAAACGAATCAATCAAATTATATTCAAGTATAAGAGAGCATAATAAAGTTCTTTTTGGATTATCCTATTTAAGCAAAATGTTTTGGAGTTATAATTTGAAAAGTAAAGCAGAGGAAGTTGCAACATATATACTCCATTATGCTAAAGAAAATAATATTGATAGTGATGATGTCGGTTATAATTTAATTAGAACTGGGAAAATGCTATTTCAACCAAACGACACGACAGTTACGACATATTATTTCAATAAAGCAAAAGAATTCTTTAATAGTAAAAAAAATACTTTAGGCTATGCTGATACCTTAATTGCATTTTCAGATATGGAATATCAACTTGACAATAATAAGTTAGCAATAGGATACAGAAATCAAGCTAAAGATATTCTAAAGAGTGAATTGATTTCTGCGCCAACAAATAATGAAAAAGGTGTACTTGCAGCTAGAATTGGAGCAATATGTGGAGATATTGAAGAATATCAAGAAGCAATCGATTTTTACAATAAAGCAAAAAAAATATTTAAGGAATTTAAAAATGCTTATGATTTAGCTCTTGTTCTTGGAAATATTGTTATCTGCAATAGGCAACTTGGAGATACAAAAGATGAGGAAAGTACATTTAGAAAAATATTGGGAATTGTTGAAGGTTCTTCTTTTTATTATATCAAAGCGAGTGCCTTAAGCAATCTAGCTGATATTGAATATAAAAAAGGAAATATAAAAACCGCAATAAAATTACATGAAGAAGCATGTTACCTTGCGGAAAAACACTATTTACCCAATATGGAACCCATCTTGAAAGCTTGTGAAAAATTTAAAGAGGAAACAAAACCCAGCCCATAACAATGTATATAAAAAATAGGAGAGTTAGTAATAAATTTAAAGGTTGCAGCCCGCTTCAACTTTCTTGCAACTTGACAGGCATGAAGCCCGCAGTCGGCTACTATTCTTACACTCACCGTTGTGTAAAATGCTAAAAGGACAAACCCATGATAAGTAAAACTCAAAATTTTTGGAATAAGCAAGCTAAAAAATATGATTACAGTGAGAGACAATTTGAACCTGTTTTTAAAGAAGTGATTTCCAAAACAAAAGAATATCTTAACACAAGTGATGATGTAATGGACTTTGGATGTGCAAATGGAACAAAAACGTTAGAACTTGCTGGGGCAACGAAACAAATACATGGAATAGATATTTCAGATGAAATGATTAAAGAAGCAACGAAAAAGAAAAGTGAATTAAAAATTATGAATGCTTCTTTTACTCAAGGAACCATTTTTAAAAATGATTTTGAAAAAGCGTCGTTCGATAAAATTATTTCTTATGGTGTAATTCATTTATTAGATGATAAAGAGAAGGTAATCCAAAGAATTCATGAATTATTGAAACCCGAAGGTTTATTTATTTCAACTACTGCTTGTCTAAAAAACAAAATGGCATTTAAAAATAGATTGGAATTCTCGGCATACCTTTTTATCAAAAGACTTGGAATTTTTCCTCTACATTTAAACATGCTGAAAACTAACGATGTAGAAAATTTAATTGTGAATGGTAAGTTTCAAATAGTCAAAGCTGAGAAGATTTTTCATGGGATAACTATTAGCTTTATTATCGCCAGAAAATTATGAAAGAATGTTGGATAAAGCACTTTACACAACAATAATTATGTGAAATCGTCAATGAAGAGAGAGGAGAACTGATATGAATAAAATTTTTATTCCTACTAAGAAACCAGATGATTGGAAATTGCTATTGGCAGAACCTGATAAACAATGGAAGACAGGTTATTCGGCTAAAGCACTTGCATATTGTTGGCAAGAAACGAATGATTTTCCTGAATGTGTTAGAGATGTATTCAAAAATTCTGGGATAGAGTTATTTCAACATATTGAATTGCTGCTAGCTTTTCCTGAATACAAAGTGGCTTTGCCAGGTGGTCTACGCCCTTCTCAAAATGATATTTTTATTCTGGCAAAGGGAGATGACCAATTGGTTTCGATAACGGTAGAAGGAAAGGTATCAGAGCCTTTTGGTAAAACCATAGCTGAATGGAGGAAGGATAGTAGCGAAGGGAAGCATATAAGACTGGAATTTTTGCTTAAGAAATTGGGATTAGAAGAGAATGAGCAAATTGATACTATTCGTTATCAACTTTTACACAGAACAGCATCTGCGATAATTGAAGCGGAAAAATTTAAAGCAGAAAATGCTTTAATGCTGATTCATTCTTTTAGCCGATCCAATGAATGGTTTGACGATTATAGTCAATTTTTGACTTTATTTGGTCTAGATGCTGACCCAGATTCCTTAGTATTTGCTAAGAATATTAAAGGAATAGATTTATATCTTGGCTGGGTAAAAGGAAATGAGAAATATCTGTGTACATGAAAGATTGATGACTTCGGTTAACATGGTGTTTGTGGTTCGCTTCACTCACCCATATTCCGCCTTTGGTGGAACTTCGCGTATCTGATACCATTATATACAATCTTTGATTAAATGGATCAATTCTTCAACTCTTTCAGGACATGAAGATGGTATTTGTAGTCCGGTCAACTGGTTGTTACTCGTCTTTTATGTTTATTCCGTGGATTGAAAAAACTTCTTGACATTATTTATCTAAATACCTATCATTGCAAAGACAGCAAAAAATGACCGGCTGAAGTCTGTTTAGATTATTTTTCTCATTTCAACATGTGAATTATTTACAGAGATATGCCGAAATGATTCCGCAAATATCCAAAATGATTAATCGAATGTCCGAAACGGCTTATCAAGGGGGAGAAATGATATATCGAGTGTCCGAAACGGTTCATCAAGGGTGAAAAACGATATATCGAGTGTCCGAAACGGCTCATCAAGGGTGAAAAATGATATATCAAGGGTCAGAAATGGCTCATCAAGGGTCAGAAATGATATATCAAGGGTCAGAAATGGTATATCAAGGGTCAGAAATGATATATCAAGGGTCAGAAATGGTATATTAAGTGTCCGAAATGACTCATCAACATTGTAAAATGATAAATGGGGTTAAATATAAAGCGTGGGGTAGTGTCTATGTGTTTGTCAGTAGGAAGGAGATGAAAGTAAACTAAAAAAAGGAGATTAAGATGAGCAAAAAGAGACACACCAGTATTGCTGAACGCTTACTGGCTGCCCAGCTGGCGATTGACAACGCCCTGAAGATCCCCAAAATACTCGATAAGCTCACGGCTTACGGGTATAATGCCGAAAGGATATCGGCAGGCAGAAGATTGTATGAAGAAGCCTCCGAACTGGTAACCATCCAGAAAAAAGAGTACGGAGAGCAGTATGAAGCCACAGATGAGGTTAATGCTGCCTGGGAGACTGCCGATGAAGCCTATATGAATACTCTGAAAATTGCGCGAATTGCCCTGCGGGCTAATGTAAGTGCCCAGAACGCTCTCGCGCTGAACGGTATCCGCAAGAATAGTCTGTCCGGCTGGCTTGAACAAACCGACGTATTTTACCGCAACCTGCTCGCAGATCCCGATATGATTGCCGCGATGGGGAACTTCGGCTATAACAAGGAAAAACTGGAAGCGGAAAAAGTTCTCGTAGATGCTGTTGCCGACGCCAATCTCATTCAGGAAAAGGAAAAGGGCGAGGCTCTGGACGCCACAGCCACACGCGATGCCAAAGTAGATGAAATGGATAAATGGATGGCGGATTTCAAACAGATTGCCCTGATCGCCCTTGAAGATAACCCGCAGTGGCTGGAAAAACTGGGATTTAAATAACTTGAAACCGGTTTAAGAATACCGGTACATTGATCCGGGTTTTTTGATAAGAACCCTGCAGCTCCCGCAGGCCGGTCCGAGGGACTTCCGGGCGGAGGCTTCGGGAGCTTATTCTATCAATTATGATGGAATCGTAAAAAGTATCAAAACTGTCATTCTGAACGAGGTACGAATGCCACGAGTCGTCGGGGTCCCTGGTGGGAAAGAATCTCTACCGGGTTCTTATCGGAGATTTTTCTTCGCTTCGCTCATCATGCCAAAGGCATCTCCACGAGAGAATGACACACGAAACTACTTTTTACGAAATCATCAATTATGGAAATGGTGAAAGTATTGATTTTATGGATTAAGGATATTACCTTCTATCCGTATGACGGCAAGTCAGGGAATAAATCGTTATGGAAATGTTAACAAAACCAAAATCAATAAGAATTCAGGAGCAGGGAGACATATACAGTGAAAATGGGAGAGTATGTCTGCCATAATGCAAAATCTAAAGGGAATATATGTCTACTCTTAGACATACACTAACGTTGTGCGCAATTGCGGGCGACATATATGAAAAGGAGGATCCAAAATGACAACAGAAATAAAGGTTTGGCAAATCGTTAATGGAAATCTAGAGTCTATTGAAACATCTATGATCGAGGCAGGACGAAGAGAAGCAGATGATCTTGAAAAGTGGATAAAAACAAATCCTATAATTTTAGGTGAGGATGTCTTAATAATTGGGGAACAGGTACAGACAAAATCCGGGCCTGCGGATTTTTTGGGAATAGATAAATCCGGAAATACAATCATAGTTGAATTAAAAAGAGATAAACTACCAAGAAAAGTCTTAGCCCAAGCTGTTGATTATGCCTCCGACATAGCCTCTTGGGACACAGATAAGCTGAGTGAGGTTTGTACGAAATTCACAGGGCAGAGTTTAGAAGATTGCTTAAATGAAAATTTTGAGGAAATAGACTTAGAAGATCTTTCTCTCAATAAAACTCAAAGAATTTTACTCGTTGGTTTTTCGGTTGATGAATCTTTACAAAGAATGATTGAGTAGTTATCAAATAATTATGGTGTTAGTGTAAACGCCATAGTTTTGAAATATATTAAAACGAAAAATGGCGAAGAACTAATGGCTAGAACTGTCATCATTCCAGAGGAAATAGAAAAGGAAAGAATTAAAAAGAGGCAGATACAAATTTTAATGTCTGATGAACCTGGGAATTATGACAACGAGGAACTAAAAGGCCTTCTACTAAAATATTTATCTGAAGATAGAACAACACCGCGCCGCATTAGGGAAATATTATTTCCATTATGCATAAAACACGCTACTGTCACACGCGAGATGATTAAAAAGGAGTTAATGGGAAAGAGAGAGGCTTCGGATGAAGGCAAGGCAGGGATTATTTTGACTACGATCTCAAGGGAAATAGGCATTAAAAAGAGAGACTATATAAGACAACTTATACGCTACGATAGACCAAACCCGTGGGAAAAGGAAAATTACAGATTGGTTGATGAATACAAAGGTCTGGTGAAATACGCTTTAAATGAAGTGGCAGAACAGGGTAGGAAAAGAGAGGAGCCCTAATATGTCGCCCGCAACTCTTCGCCTGGCTCGGCGATCTGCGTTCGCCTCGAGTCAAATTTGCCCTTCGGGCAAACTTCAGATATCCGCCAGCCGTTAATCGGCTACCAATATCGCCAGAATCATCGAATTAAACTTCTCTTCCGGCTTATCGGAACGTGACAGCAGAATGATCGGAACCTTTGCGCCAACGACCAAACCGCCTACTTTTGCATTCGCCAGGTACATCAGCACTTTGATAAGGGCATTGCCGCTGGTGATGTTGGGAACCAGGAACGCATCGGTATCGCCGGCGATTTTACTCTGAAGCCCCTTTTTCACGGCAGCCTGGGCGGACAGGGCAACATCCATGGCGATCGGACCTTCCAGAATAATATCGCCAAACTCTCCGGCTTCGGCTAATTTCTGTAATTCAGCCGCATCCACAGTTTCCTGGATTTTCGGATTCACTTTTTCAATCGGGCAAAGCGCCGCCACTTTCGGCTTCTCAATCTGAAGCTTTCGAGCCGCCTGAATCATATTTTCCAAAATGGCTTTTTTGGTTTCCAGATCCGGAGCAATATTGATTCCGCCATCGCTCAACACAATCATTTTATGATAAGACGGCACTTCCGCAACCGCAATATGGCTAAGTACATTTCCCTTCCGTAAACCCGTTTCACGATCAAGAACCGCCTTCATTAAAATAGGAGTCGAAATGTGTCCTTTCATCAGGATATCGGCTTTACCTTCGCGAATTTGCTGAACCGATTTAAACGCAACTTCTTCTTCCGTTGCGGCATTTACAATCTGATCGTCGTTAATGCGATATTCAACCTGCCCGGCAATTATCTTGATCCGGTTCGAATCGCCGACTAAAACAGCATTGGCAATGCCCTGCTCATCTATATTTTTGATCGCTTCCAGAACATTCGGATCATCAGCCATTGCAATTGAAATAGTCTTTTTTCTTTTATTTTCCCGAACCGCTTTTAAAACATCCTGATAGGTCTTAATCATCAATGTCTCCCAACTTATTCGCCGTCTTCACTTTTATAAATCAGAACTTCCTGTTCCCCGTCAACTGCCCGGAACCCGCCGGCTGCCAGTGATTCAAGTTCGTTTTCACCGGGGTGAACGGAAATTTCAGCTAAAAATTCAATCCGCTCCCGCAGGTCACTAACTACCTTTTCGGAATGAGCCA
>Ga0268279_1001611_pt1 | contig 12200 bp, 8 predicted proteins | sample saktaG_6_FD_190142 | JGI IMG/M metagenome (GOLD analysis project Ga0268279, IMG submission 190142) | Saline water microbial communities from Sakinaw Lake, British Columbia, Canada - sak_2010_1_5_80m | ecosystem: Environmental > Aquatic > Non-marine Saline and Alkaline > Saline ...
GTCCCATTGCCGAAGGGGTGGAGTTTGTGGTTTTTGACGAAGAAAGAGATCCGTTTACTTTTTCTCCGACACAAGAACCCTAGAAGTTTAATTCTAAAAAAGCCTGTTGGCCTTCTTTTTGGGCTTTAATATTGACTAGGCTTCGCAAAGATTGAATAACTCGCCCCTCTTTGCCGATAATTTTACCCCGGTCTTCTTCAGCGGCGTCAACCAGGTAAACCTTGCCCCTCTCCCCTTCTTGAACCTCAACAGTAATTGCTTTCGGCTGGTTAACGATATTGGTAAGTAAAAACTTTATGAATTTTTCCATACTACTTCTCTAATATTTTTCGAACCGGTTCTGTCATCTGGGCGCCTTTTTCTTTCCAATAGACAACTCGATTCTTGTTGATTGATAATTGGTTGTTCTTAGCTTTAGGGTCGTAATGACCAATTTTCTCAACCACTTTTCCATCTCTTTTGCTTCGGGCTTCAGCTATGACTATCCGGTAGCTTCTCTCGTGCCTTTTACCAACCTGGCTTAATTTTATTTTTAGCATAAAACAGACTGTATTTTATCATAGCCTGGTTTCAGGGTAAAGAACACACCCTAATGTTCAGTTAAAAGTGAGACAATGTGAGACAGTCTGTCTTTGGTCTAGCAGTAAAATATGACCTTCATTAAAAGTAGACTTTTCACGAAGGGTCCCTCTAGCCTCAGAAAGGAGAATCCTTGGAGGCACGAAAAAGTTAAAAACAGCTTTTCACGTCAGAATCACTCTATAATTAAAGCCTGAACAAGGTCTTCTTCGGCTTGGTATTTTTCGACAAAGAATCGATAAGAAAGTTTTTTTTCTTGTTGATTAAAAAAAGATAATATTTCTTCCGAATAAACCCAAGGCGTGTGGGTTTTACCTAAATAGTCAGAATAAGAAGAAGGTAGAGGATTGTTATATAAAATAAAATTCTTGCCTTTCTTGAAACCAATTGCTTGCCGATGGAAATAACGGGTTAAATGAAGCAATTGCTCATCTGTTTTAACTAAAACTGCCTTACAAACACCCTGATAAAGATGGCCGACCCTTTTATGACGACGATTAAAATAAAGAGTGTAGCGTGTTGCCAAGGAACGCATAAAAAAGTCGATTGTTTTCTCTTCTTTTTGCTTAACTAACAAGTGGAAGTGGTTGGGCTTTAAGGTAAAAGCCAAAAGTTTAATTTTCCTAAAAAAATTACTCCGCCCAAGAGACTGATTAATCTGATCTCTTTCTAAAGCAGAAAGACCGTCCAAAGACAAAAGCGTTCTTAGCTTGTCATCGTCCCTAAAGGATAAATATTCTTTAAGATAAGAAAGAAAAACCCGATAATCTTTTCTATCAAGAAAAATTGGAGAACCGTTTACACCTCGATTGTAGATGTGATAATAGGCATTGGGCTCGTAGGATTTAATTGCATTTCGGGCCGGCACTAAGAAAAGAATAGCAAACTTTCTTAGGAAATAAAACAAATTCTTCTTAATCTTAACAATGTTTTTCACAAAACGTTATTTTAGCCTTGGAAAGGAGAATCCTTAGAGGCAATCCTTAGAGGCACGAAACAACACCTTCGGATACTAATGCCCCCCAGGGTGTTAAGCGAACAACTTCTTAAGGGCTTTTTGGGCGGCTTGTTGTTGAGCTTTTTGCTTTGAGAGGCCTTGACCTTGGGTGATTTTTTTACCGGCAACAAAAATTCCCACTAAAAAAATTCGATTATGGTCTGGCCCTTCAGCTTCTAATAGTCGATATTCGGGGGTAACCCGGAATTGCTCTTGGACTAGTTCTTGGAGACGGCTTTTATGATCTTTTAGAGTTTTCTTCTTTGCCACGGCGCCAATTCGAGGCAAGACATTTTTTTCTAAAAACTGTTCCGTTTTTTCTAAACCCTGATCTTGGAAAATGGCCCCAACTAAAGCTTCAAAGGTATCGGCTAGCAGGCTCTGGTTTTCTCGGCCGCCTTCTTTTTCCTCACCGACGCTAAAAAGCAAAAACTGGCCTAAGCCCAGTTTTTGGGCAATATCGGCTAGGGATTGGGTGTAAACAACTTGGGAGCGAAAGTTGGTTAATAACCCTTCCGGTAGCTTCGGAAATTGATTAAAAATAATTTTGGAAACCCAAAACTCCAAAATGGCATCACCCAAAAATTCTAAACGCTCATTGGAAGAGAGCTTCTCTTCCGGTTTTTCGTTTAAAAAAGAGCGGTGAGTAAAGGCCCGCCTTAATAGGTTTTTGTTATTAAAAACAATTCCGATTGCTTCTTCTGCTTTTTTTGGGTTAAACATCTTAGAATGTATAGCGTATAAAGTATAACGTATAGTGTATAGAAAAAACTCAAAGCGTAAAGTTCAAATGTCAAACCCCCGCTTAAAGGTTTTTTAGCTTTGTTTTTAAGTTTTGGGCTATACTGCCCTTAAAAAAATAATTTAACAATGCAGCAATCCAACAATTATTATTTTTTTAATTTTTAACTTTTAATCCTAAATTGTTAATCACTGCCCCCAAAGCCCCATTAATAAAGCCGGGTGAGTTTTCTGAACCAAACTCTTTGGCCAATTCAATTGCTTCGTCAATAATTACCTTGATCGGTTCCTTTTTTTCAATTAACAATTCGAAAACGGCTAATCTTAAAATAGCCAGATCAATTCGGTTTAGTCGTTCTAGGGGAAATTCTGGGGCGGCCTTGACAATTTTTTTGTCGATTTTTACCAGTTGGTCAACAATGGGTCTGATAAGGTTGTTTTGGCTAATTTTTTTATTTTTTCCTTTAAAAGAATAGGCAAACAATCTTTTAACAATCTTTTGCCGTCGTTGATGACGAGGGTCGTTGCGAGCTTTCATAAACAAAAGTTATTTTTAGTCCAAAAGAGAAAAGCCCTATGGGCTATTTTTGGACTTCGATTACTGGTGTTTCTTTATAATAGCCACAGTGAAGACAAACCCGATGGGTTTTTTTGGGTTGGCCACAATTGGGACAAGCAACGGTTTTGGAAGCGCTAATCTTAATAGCCGCCCTTCTTTTGCCTTGGCGATAATGGGAAATTTTTCTTTTTGGTAAGGCGGTCATATTTGTAATTTACAATTTCTAATTTACAATTTTCAATAAATAACCAATGTGTTAATTTACAATGAAAATTTAATAATTTGAAAATTCATTGGAAAATTGATCGGTTGAAAAATTGAAAATTATCTTTAGTTTGGTTCTACCTGGCCTATTTTATCTTCTTCCAGTCTTTTTTTCAAGCGATTGGGTAATTTTCCTTTCGCTATTAATTGTTTAGTCCAGGTTCTAGTTTTTTCCACCAGTCGATAATTGGTTAGGCTGGCCAACTTAAATTCTGGGAAACCGTGCTGGGCGGTACTAAAGATTTCCCCCGGTCCCCTTTCCTCAAGGTCTAGCCTTGCCAGTTTAATACCAAGGTTAGTTTTTTCTAAAATTTTTAATCGGCGATAACTTTTGGCGCCTAGGCCGCTTTGGGCAAATAATAGACAATAGGCTTGTTGATCGTTTCGGCCAATTCGGCCGCGTAATTGGTGGATTTGGGCCAGGCCAAAACGGTTGGCCCCCTCAACGACCATAATCGTGGCTCCGGGAATATCCAGGCCCACTTCGACCACCGAAGTGGCGACTAAAATATCAGTTTTACCTTGGGAAAAAGCTTTGATAATTTGAGTCTTTTTATTAGCCTTGATCCGGCCGTGAATTAGGGCGACTCGAAAATCGGCAAAAACAGTTTTGGTTAATTTTTCATATTCGACCGTGGCCGCTTTGATATCTTTCATGGTTTCATGTTCTGACTCTTCAATTAGGGGGTAGATGATAAAGACTTGAGCCCCGCTTTGCCTAATTTGTTTTTTAATCCAGGCATAGGCGGAGGAGCGTTTTTTTTCTGGCACTAACCAGGTTTTAGTTGTTTTTCTGTTTTCGGGCATTTGGTCAAGAAAAGACAGGTCAAGATTACCGTGAAGAACCAGGGCAACGCTTCTAGGGATGGGAGTGGCGGTCATAGTTAAAACATGAGGGAATAGTGGGCCATTGGTTTTAATTAGGGCCGACCTTTGTCTAACCCCAAAACGGTGTTGTTCGTCAATGACCACCAGGCCAACATTTTTCGGCAACCTTTTTTTAAAAAGAAGAGCCTGGGTGCCAATTAGAATATCAGCCTGTTGATAATTTTTTTTGTAAGCGCCGGTTTGGAGGCCAATTTTAATTTTTTCCGGCAAGAATTTTTTGAAGGTATCGTAATGTTGTTTGGCTAAAATTTCCGTTGGGGCCATAACCAGAGTTTTTAATTGACTCTGCCAAGCGGCAAAAGCGGCCAAGATAGCAATAATAGTTTTACCACTGCCAACATCGCCGCAAAGAAGTTGATTCATGGCGACGTTTTTTTCTAAAGCCCTGAGAGTTTTGTTGATGATTCTTTCTTGGGCGCCGGTTAACTTAAAAGGAAGCTGGCCAATGAGGTTTTTAATGTCAGGTTCTTTGGGGATTATTATTGGCGCCGGACGCTGTTTTTGCCAAGATAATTTTTTAATTTGGGCCTTGATTTGGGGTAAAAATAATTCATCAAAGGCCAATCTTTTTTGGGCGGCTAGGTAGTCGGCCTTTTTTTGGGGAAAATGAATTTTTTTTAAGGCCTCCTGATAGGGTAAAAAACCCTCTTTTGCCAAAATGGCTTCGGGTAAAAATTCTTTCAGGGGAATTTTGAGAGCAGTCCTAATTCGGGAGCGCAGCCATTTGGAGGAAACCCCTCTGGTTTCCGGATAGACGGCGACAATTTGACCAGTATGGATGGTCGGTCGGCCGGGAACGATTATTTCAAAGCCGGGATTGGTCATCGTTTTTAGGGTGCCGAAAGTGTCGACAACGCCAGACAAGCTTATCATCGTTTCCTCTTTGAGAGAATTGAGTAAAAACGGCTGGTTAAACCAAGTGACCAGAATTTGGCCGGTTTCATCAGCAACGGTAGCCTTTTGCAGGCTCTTACCCCGGCCTCGGTATTGGTTGGTAATTTTTAAAATTTCTCCCCGGATAGTAACTTGTTTTTGGGGACGGGCCAGACCAATTTTGACAATTTGAGAAAAGTCTTGATAATGATTGGGGTAATGATGGAGAAGGTGGTAGATTGAGGTGATTTTTAGCTTATCAAGCCTTTTAGCGTAGGTCTCTCCTACTCCGGGCAACTTGCCAATCGGATCAGATAATTTCATAATAGCTGGTTTTTAGCCCAAAAATATGGCCAGAAAAGGAATAAGTGAAGTTAAGATCATCGCCACTGAGGCAATGATGATAATTATGGTAACGATTTTCTTATTTTTTTTCATAATTGTTATTATAGCCAAAATTGGGCTGTTGAGCAAAACTTCGAAATTTCCACCTTTAAGGTGGAAACTGGAAGGTGTAAATTTTTGCCTTTTCTTGCCCCCTGAGCCTTTTTCGGTTAAACTTAAGTTTAATATAATCTGATTGATTTTTATGAATTGGTGGCAAACATTTAGACAACGCCTAACTCGGCTTAAAAGAAAACGCCTGGGCCGCTATCGAAGAAAAAAGTTAACCCCTAAGAAAGTTTTATTGTTTTTGGGTATTGGCGGAGTGATTGTTTTGGTGACCCTGGTTTTGGTGGTAATTTGGCTGGCTCGCGATTTGCCTCAACCGGGCCAAGTGGTTCGTCGGGAAGGTTTTGCCACCCGGATTTTTGACCGAAACGGCCAAGTAATTTATGATATTTACCAAGAGCAAAAGCGAAACCCGATCACCTTTGAACAGCTCCCCGAAAACCTAATTTGGGCGACTATTGCCATAGAAGATAAAGACTTTTACCACCATAAGGGCTTTTCTCTTCCTGGTATTGCCCGAGGCCTTTATCGAACCGTTTTCGAACAGAGTACTCAGGGTGGCTCGACCCTGACCCAACAGCTGGTAAAAAATGTTTTACTTACTTCCCAAAGAACCGTGACCAGAAAAATTAGAGAGTTTTTACTGGCGATTCAAATTGAGACCCGTTTTTCCAAAGACCAGATTTTAACGATGTATTTAAACGAAGCTCCCTATGGAGGGACGGCTTGGGGAGTGGGTACTGCCGCTGAGGTTTATTTTGGTAAATCAGTTTCGGAACTTTCCCTAGTGGAATCGGCCATTTTGGCTGGTTTACCTCAACGGCCAACTACCTATTCCCCTTTTGGCACCGAACCGGAAGCCTATGTTGACCGAACCAAACATGTTTTGCGGCGGATGAGGGAAGATGGCCATATAACTGCCGATGAAGAAAAACAGGCTTTGGAGGAATTAGGCCAGGTGGTGTTTGCCGAGGCCTCTTCGGAATTTTTAGCCCCCCACTTTGTTATGTATGTTAAAAAACAGTTAATTGAGCGTTATGGCGAAGCCTTGGTGGAGGGTGGGGGCTTAAGGGTGACGACGACCCTGGATTTGGAGTTGCAAAAGGCGGCGGAAGAGGCAGTAGTCGAACAAATGGAAACGATGGCCAAGTATAAAATCGGCAATGCCGGCGTGGTCGTTCTTGATCCCCAAACCGGGGAAATTCTAGTCATGGTCGGTTCCAAAGATTATAATGAGCCTAATTTTGGCAAATTCAACACCACCACTGCCCTAAGACAGCCCGGTTCTTCCATTAAGCCGGTTACCTACGCTACCGCCCTAAAAAGAGGCTACAGCGCCGCCCATGTTTTGTTTGACGCTTTAACCGATTTTCCGGGCGCCAACCCCGATAAACCCTATCGGCCCACTAATTACGATCACACCTATCATGGCCCGATGCCGGTTCGCTATGCCTTAGGCAACTCTAAAAATGTTCCGGCAGTAAAAATGCTGGCCCAAGTGGGTTTAAAGAATATGCTCCAAATGGCTTACGATTTAGGTTTATCGACCCTGGAGCCGACCAGTCAGAATTTGTCCCGCCTTGGGTTGTCGGTAACCTTGGGGGGCGGTGAAATAAGATTGTTGGAAATGGCGGCGGCCTATTCGGCCTTTGCTAACACCGGCCTAAAAGTTGAGCCGGTGGCGATTTTGAAAGTAACTGATCGAGACGGTAAGGTGCTAGATGAGTTTGAACCTCGAGCCGGCAAACGGGTTTTGGAAGAGGGCGAAGCGTTTATCATTTCTGATATTTTGGCCGATAATAGCGCTCGGGAAATCGTTTTTGGCCCCTCCTCATCGCTTAACATTACTAATCGCCAGGTGGCGGTAAAAACCGGGACCACCAATGATATGCGGGATAATTGGGCCATTGGCTGGACTCCCCAGGCCATCGTGGGAGTTTGGGTGGGCAATAATGATAATTCGCCCATGAGTTATGTTGCCTCCGGTTTTGCCGGTGCCTCGCCAATTTGGCGAAAAATTATGCTGGAAACTATCGCTAAATATCCGGGAGCAGATTTTGCCGTTCCTGATTCGGTGGTTAAGGTCGAGGTTGATCAAATCTCCGGGGCCCTGGCTCATAATGGTTTTCCTTCACGGGAAGAATATTTTATTAAAGGCACCGAACCTCAAGGGGAAGATAAAATTCATGTTTTGCTAAAAGTTTGTCGGGATCAAAATAAGCTGGCCACCCCCTTGGATATTGAGCGGGGCAATTATGAGGAAAAAGAGTTTATTGTTGCCAAGGAGGAAGATCCTTATAGCTCGATTACTAATCGTTGGCAGGCCGGAATTGAGGCTTGGATTGCCGATCAAGGCGATTCCCGTTATCGAGTCCCAACCGAATATTGCGATAGCGATAGCCAAGTCGGGGTTCGGATTCGGGAACCGGAAGATAAAAAGACTGTCGATAATGAATTCAAGGTTCGGGTCCGGCCCTTGTCGGTTAATGACATTGATTGGGTGAAAATTTATGTTAATGATGAAGAAAAGCAGACTCTAAGAAAAGACCCTTATGAAGTTCGTTTGGTTTTGTCTGATGGCCCTTATAAAATCAAGGCCAAGATGAGGGATTCGGCCGGCAAGGAAGCCGAAAATGAAGTTCGGATTGGGGTTAATGTTGATTGGGACTGGAAGGAGGAAGAACCTTCACCGACCCCAACTCCCACCCCAACTCCGCTGCCGGAAAGCCCCACCCCCTCCCCTATTCCGGAAGAAGAAGAGGCAGACTAAACTGCCCGCCCTCCCCACACCTTTTTTTGTTAAAATAAAAACATTACTAAATTATTCTAATTCCTCTAATCGCTCTAATTAACCCCTCCGGGCCGTTGGCCCGACGGGCCAGAGGCTAATGAATAACCAAGCCCCAAATACCAAGATGACCAATATCAAAAAGGCAATCGACAGGGTCTATTCTCTTGTCTCTCCTCTTTTCACCCACCCCAAAAAACACTTCAAAACCTGGCTGGTGATTGTGGGGGTGTTAGTGGCTTCTTGGGCGGTGGTATTTTTCTTACGATCCCCTGAACCCACTCAAGCATCTTGGTGGAACGAGACCTGGTTGTACAGGAGGGCAATACAAATTAGTAATGATAATGGCGAGGATTTAGAAGATTTTCAAGTAGCCATTACTCTAGACACTGCTTCTCTAATTGCTGACGGTAAAATGCAGGATACTTGTGATGATGTAAGATTTACAAATATAAATGGCAAATTGCTTCCCTATTTCCAAACTACAGCCTGCAACGCCGCTACAACTAGATATTGGGTCAAGGTAGATAATATCCCCACACCATCTGCTACCATTTATGTATATTACGGTAATCAAGGTGCCCCATCAGGATCAAACAGAAGTAACACCTTCGACCTTTCGTTTCTTGGTACCTTTTCCCAAACTTTTTCGGATGCAAACATCGCTACTAATCACGGCGCCTCATCAGATAGGGTAAATAATTTTTACATCTCTCAATCAACCTATGTCAATCGCTTTAACACTAGCTGGGCATATCAACAACAATATGGAAGTTTAGATATTTACACAGGGCTCTGTTATGATGACAAGGAAGACAGGTTTTACGGTATCGACTGGTCAAATAAACAGTGGTCGACTTTTACAACGGATTTTGTCGAAACATCACCCATGGACCAAGCCTTGGGCGATCAACCAATAGACTGCGCTACCGACTCTACCTATGTATACACCAATCATAGAAACGGCAAGATTTGTCGTAATAAAATTGTTGATAATACCAAAGAATGTATTGACATGGATGCTCTTTCCGGATTTGATTGGGGAGGACAAGGCCTTACTTATTCTTTTGGATACCTTTTTGCCGGTACTACATCTTCATATGGCGCTAATGGCAATAGGATTTATGTAATTAACATTGATGATTGGAATGATCCAGAAATAGTTACATACTGGGATGCAAGCGGCTACACACTCACAGAAGTCGCCGGTCTCACCTGGAAAGATAAATACATTTACCAGACCAGCAGATCCCAAGACAACGCTAATGAATGGCAGGGACCAGTAAAAGTTGCCACCACCGAGCCTTCGGTTGGTACTCCTGGCTCAGAAGAGATCTCCCCCGGCCCGGTGGCATATTGGAAATTTGATGAGGGAACGGGAACGACGGCAAATGATTCAAGCGGACAAGGAAATTATGGAAACATTGTTAATGGCCCCTCATGGCAGAATGAAGAGAATTGTGTTTTTGACAAATGTATGGCCTTTAATGCCAGTGAATATGTTGATCTTGGCAACCCCAAATCCCTACAAATCACCGAAAGTCAAACCATTAGTATGTGGCTTAAGCCTGCTAATTTTTCTGCCAGAAGAAATCCTTACGCCAAAGCTTACGGAGGAGAGGGAACCATTACCCAAGAAACAAGTGGCACCCTAAATTATTATTATGGTACAGCGGGAACAAACTCTAGTCCATATCAGGGCTTTAATTCCGGCCAATCGCTTACTTTAAACGAATGGAATTATATTACAATTGTCAGAGATTTGGAAAATATGAAATTGCGTTGGTATATTAATGGCAAAGAAACAAGTGAAACCAACGCCAGTTATGCTGCCGCTACCGCCAGCAGCCTAACTGCCTATATTGGCAATGGCTACACTAATCGATATGCTGGCCTTATCGACGAAGTTAAAATCTACCCCTACGCTCGAACCGAAGAGCAAATAAAGTCTGATTATATTGCCGGTGCTGGATCTAAGGGTGGTGCGGCAGTTTTTGGCCACAAAACAGAAACGGCCCAAATTACCCCAATTTCTTCAAAACTAGTGGCTCACTGGAAGTTTGATGAAGGGTATGGGACAACGGCTAATAATTCTGGTTTTGGTGGCTCGGCTCTTGTTGGAACATTGGGCGCGGGAACCAGCGCCCCTACATGGACGAACGAGGGAAAGGTTGGCAAAGCGTTGAGTTTTGATGGAAGTAATGATTATGTTAATCTCGGTTCTCCTGATCTTTTAGACAATATCCCCCATAGTGATTTCTCAATTTCTGCTTGGATTTATGACCAAAGAAGTGGGGGCAGCGAATGGGGAACAATTTTTGGAGCTTATAGTAGTGGCGTGGGATGGGATTTTAGAACAATATCTAATGCTGCAGGAGCTCGTAGCTTGCGCATTTCAGCCGTTCACTCAAACGATTGGTTGAGATATCAATCTACAGACGGAACAATACCCCAAAACATCTGGACTCATGTTGTTGGTGTTTTTGACTCTACAGCAAAAACAGCAAAGTTATATATCAATGGTAGAGAGCCAAGTTATCAAACACAAGATCCAGGTGATGGCACTTACAGCTCTGATGCTTCACTTAATAAAGAAATTGGAAGATTGCTAAATCATGGTCAACGTTTCCTCGGCCTCATCGACGAGGTTAAAATTTATAATACCGCTCTTACCCAAGAAGAAATCCTTCAAGATTACAATCAAGGAGCTGCTGCCGTCATGGGCGCTATGGGCACTGACGACTCCGGTAATCCCACCCAAGCTGCTTCAGCCGAATATTGTATTCCCGGCGATGCTTCGACATGCTCAGCGCCAGTAGCCAGATGGGATTTTGAAGAAGGCTCGGGCACGACCGCCGACGACACAAGCGACAACAACAACCACGGAACGCTAGTGAACGGACCTACTTGGGTAACGGGAAAAGTGGGAAAGGCGCTGGAATTTGATGGAGAAAATGAATATATTATTACTGAATCTTTAGCGTCATCACCAAACACAGAGACTTTGTCTTTATGGCTTTATGCTAAAGATACAGGCGTTATTGTCTCTGAATTAGGACAACAAGCAATTAATTCTGGTTATCACTATATAAAAATTGGATTAAATACTAATAATGAACTTAAGGCAAACATCTGGAACTGCAATAATGACTTAACTTTTGGCACAATCAATCTTAATCAGTGGTATTTTGCAACCCTAGTTTATGATGGAACCGCCGAAAAAGCTTATCTTAATGGTGAATTTAAAGACAGTTACACCTGCAGTAGAAGTGCTCCTTCCACTCAATATTTGGCTTTTGCTGCTACAGATAGCCAATCGGGAGGGGGCTTTGATGATACGGATTATTTCCAGGGAAAGATTGATGATATTCGGCTTTACGACTACGCCCGAACTCCCGCCCAAATCGCTTGGGATTACAATCGGGGCGCCCCGGTCGGCCATTGGAAATTTGACGAGTGTCAAGGAACAACGGCCCATGATGCTTCCGGTAATGAAAACCATGGCACAATAAATATTGGCTCTTCGGCACCGCAAACAACGGTTGGAACGTGCTCTGCCCCTACAGACGGAACCGGCGCCTGGTATAACGGCAAAGAAGGACGAATAAATGGTGCCATGAGCTTTGATGGGGAAGATGATTATATGGAAATATCACAGCCAAGTGTTCAAACCAGCCCAAACCTTTTTACTGTTTCTGCTTGGGTTAATCCGAGCAACCATGATAGCAGATTTATAACTCCAAACTCTGTCGGAATCGACCAATATATTGGGTATGAAGGAAGTAATCAACGAATTTATATTAATGTCGCCGAAAGCGCTGATACTAACGAAAGAAGACGTTATTCAGCTTCTGGATCAGTGCCAATAAGTAGTTGGACCCACTGGGCTATATCTCTTGATAATAAAGATCTTGAAATCTACATCAACGGAAAATTGGATTCTGAATACAATGAGGAGATTGATATTGCCGGTTGGACTGGGAATTGGAGAATCGGTCAAAGAGGAAATAATAGTTTTTGGTACGAGGGGAAAATTGACGATTTAAGAATATTTAATT
>Ga0268279_1001612_pt1 | contig 12199 bp, 16 predicted proteins | sample saktaG_6_FD_190142 | JGI IMG/M metagenome (GOLD analysis project Ga0268279, IMG submission 190142) | Saline water microbial communities from Sakinaw Lake, British Columbia, Canada - sak_2010_1_5_80m | ecosystem: Environmental > Aquatic > Non-marine Saline and Alkaline > Saline ...
GGTGTTTGCTTAGGTTCCTGAGGATTCCTCTGAGATCCAGCGTCGGCGGGAGGCGCTGGCTGTTCGTCCGTGGGTAGCTGATATACGTCCCAAGGTACAGCTTCTCCGCCGCCCTGAGGGTCGTCTTGGGGCTCAGCTTGAAGACGCGGTACGCCTCCCTTTGGAGATCACCCAAGTTAAATGGCGGAGGAGGGAGGAGCCGTTCACTTCTCCTCTCAACCCCTACGACGTTACCGTCCCGGCCTCTGCACTCAGACGCAAGCTCCCTTGCGTTGACCTCCCTCTCCAGTCTCTTCTTCTCGTACTCCAGAGGGTACGTCTCGCCGGAGATCACCGTCTCGGCGTATACCTTCCAGTACGGTATGGGGACGAAGCCCCGGATACCTGTCTCCCTCTCCTTGACGAAGCTAAGCGTGGGTCCCTGCACCCTGCCTATGCTGAGGGTCATCTTGGCGCCTGACGCTTCCCTCACCGCCAGGGTCAGCGCCCTGCTTAGGTTGATACCGAAGAGCCAGTCTGCCTCGTGCCTCGTCTTACCCGCCGCTATATCATGATAATCGAGCGTGGGCTTCATGGTCTCCCACGCCTTCACGAGGTCCGTGCTGGTGAGGGTGCTGTAGAGCATCCTCCGAGACCTAGTTAGGCTGCGCTCGCCCACGGCGTACCTGAGGGCGTTGTAGCCTATCAGGCTGCCCTCCTGGTCGTAGTCGCATGCGCTGACGAACCGGTCCACGCCTCTCGATAGCGTCGAGATCGTCTTTATATGGGCCTTTATCCGGGGGTTCGTCCTGTTTACTTGGTTCGCGGGCACCCACTTCATCTCGTAGACTGGGTAAGTCCATCCCCTTCCTACCTGGGTTAACGCGTAGAGGTGGCCCAGGGCTGAGACCACAAACAGTTCGTCTCCTTCTCTTCTCGCCACATGGTACTGGACGCCGCCTTCCCTCAGGGACGCTGGGCGTCCCTCTTCGTCCAGCGCCTGGGCTATGCGTCTAGCCGAGCTCGGTTTCTCAGTTATGACGAGGAAGCGTTCAGGCAATCTAATGTTTAGCGGGGCAGCCGGACATTAATTCTTTGGGTGAAGTAATGACACAGCTGCATAACCTATTTCAGGCTCCCCACACCCATTCCTGTGATGCAGCCGTTCACGGCAGTCCTCACTCAAGGCGCCGTCGTCATCCCCATGAGAAGCGAGGCAGACAGCCTGTTCAACGACGGATACGGCACCCGAGAGGGAAACAGCGTGCTTACCCTCGATCCATGTGAGACGCTGTACAACATGGACAGGGGGAAGGTGGCTCTGGTGGACGAGGACGCCAACGAGAAGCTCAGCTTCCAGGAGGCCCTACGGCTGTTCACGGCGGATGACCCGGCCATATGGACTAGGTTCATAGTGTACAGAGACCTCAGGACGAGGGGCTTCGTAGCCAGAAAAGCCGGGGAAGCGGCGGGCTTCGTGGTCTATGAACGGGGCATGTACAGGAAGCAGCCTCCGAGGCACCACGTGAGAATAATATCGGAGGGCCGGCCTGAGAAAGTCGAGGCCATACTGGACGAACTGAAGAAGACGGAGGAAGAAGGCTGCGATTTCAAGCTCGCCGTCGTCGACCGCCGCGGCGACATAGTGTACTACAGCTTGTCCGAGAAGATGTTCTAGGATTTAAGATGAGACAGCAACTCTTCTATCTTCACTTTCATCTGGTCTCCTGTCTTCATGTCTCTGACAGTCACGGATCCCTCTGCGAGGTCCTTCTCCCCCACGACTACGACGGTTGGGATCCCCTTCTTGTCTGCGTACTCGAACTGTTTTCCGAGGCGGCGACCCATCAGGTCGACTATGGTAGAGATGCCTGCCTGTCTAAGACCCTGGGTTATCTCTAAAGCCTTCAGAACTACATCCTCGTTGACAGGGGCAACATAGACGTCTGCCCCTAAGGACAGGTCCTTAAACGCCCCCTTTGCCTCAAGGATGAGCGTAACCCTGTCCACGCCGAAGGAGACCCCGGTTGCGGGCGTAGGCTCGCCACCGAAAAGCTCGACTATCTCGTCGTACCTCCCTCCCCCCGCGATGCTGCTGTACTCTTCGTATCCCTTAGCGAAGACCTCGAAGATGGGCCCAGTGTAGTAGTCGAGGCCCCTGGCGAGGCTAAGTTCAACCTCGATATACTCCGCGAAGCCGAACGCACCTGCATATTTAACCAGATCTTCCAGTGCTTCACAGCCCTTGATACCCTCGGGATATTTCTTCAGCATCTGTTTAGCTGAACCGATGACTTCCAGAGGTTCCCCTTTCAGACCAACCAAGTCTAACAGTTTTATCGAAGCCTCCTCGTAGGGTGATATCCCCCTGAGCTCCTCGATGACTCCGTCTCTGCCAATCTTCTTGATCTTGTCCACGGCACGTATGGCGTCCAGACTATTCTCGGTAGGGAACCCAGCTAGCTCCACGATCGACTTGAGGATTCTTCTATCGTTGAGATAGATGGTGAAACCCTCGAAACCTAGCCTACTGAACGCCTCGACGACGGCGGATATCACCTCGGCGTCCGCGATGCTGCTCTCGACGCCGAAGATGTCTACGTCTGCCTGCCAGAACTCCCTAAAACGTGTCTCGGAGGGTCTCTCGTACCTCCAAGTGGGGCCTATCATGTAGCGTTTGAACGGCTTCTGGAGCTCACGATGCGACGCCACCACGCGGACGGTGCTGGCCGTCATCTCGAAACGCAGCGCCAGCTCCCGTTCTGACTTGTCCTTGAAGGCGTATACCTGGTTCAGTATGTCCTCCCCGCTCTTTATCCTCAGCATGTCCATGTACTCGAAGGCCGGCGTGTCCAGCGGCTCGTAGCCGTAGGACTCGTAGACCTCCCGCACGGTGTCCACTACCCAGTTCTTCTTCAACTGGTCCTCTGGGAGGTAATCTCTGGTTCCGCGTGGCGGCTGGAACATGGGGCTGATAAAGAAGGCATGGTATATGAAAATATTGCTTTCCTATAAAAACAATGACGAAAACTAAGAGTCTAGGCATCAGAGCTTTCAGGAGAAATAAAATCCGAATAAATGATACACTGGACGCATAGAACTCTTAATTTCACTATAATATGTTGCTTGTTTATATTTACTATAATAAAATCAAATTTGGATAAAAGTTACTTAGATTTTTGAACAAGAGCATGTATAAATCATCTTTATGAGCGTCTCGAAGAAGGCTCAAGCCTCCATAAAAAATTAAAGGGAATAGCTTAATCTGCCATAAATACTTCTTTAATAATCTTCTCTATCCTCGATGCGACTATATCAGATTCGAATCCATGTCTATTACCACCTGACTCAACTATGTCCATCTGATATTTTCCCGTACATTCTAAGCTTTCGACGTTTTTTTGGGGCAGATCAAGGATCATTTCATAACTTTTTCTCAGGAACCCTTCTTGCTTGATAAATAGGAGTCTCATATTGGTTATGAATAGGTAACCGTAGTTACCATCCAGTCTTCCCTCGAAGTTTTTCTCGAACTTTTCCTTCTTCTTTAGCTTCTTTTCGGCGTATTCATACCATTTAGGAGCCATATTCACACCTCACCCCGCTTAGAAAACATTGTCAAATATATACTTTATGTTATATATTATTTATATCATTAATATTATATATACTAGTACTTATTTTGGCTTAAACTTGTGCAGTCTGATTAAATGATTCAGTTCTGCTACCTCAGAGCTGCCTTGCTTCTCTCACTTTAATTAAAAACGAGTAAACGGAAAATCAAACCCATGTTCTTCTAGGAATGTTCTCAAGATTCCCACAAAGATGCAAAGCGACAGAGTGGACGTGCAAGCATTACGTAAAAAAGGTTAAACTATATTGCTACTCCGCTAGGCTGGTCTCCACCCGCTCCTCGCCGCGGCCCGGGTTCTTGCGCTTCAGCTTGACGGCTCCTATTTCACCCGTGTTCCTCACGTGGGTGCCGGCGCAAAGCATCTCCACAGGCCCGCAGCTCCAGTGACGCATACCCCCGTCGTCGACCTCTATCTCCACCGGGTGACCCTCCGCGAGGAACCCGTTGGTGTCCGACTCCACCCCCTTAAGCTTCTCCGGGTCCAGCCTGTCCTCGTGGACGTAGTCGGCCCTGTCCTTCCTGTCGTCGACATAGGAGCCCGTGCGTCTCATGTAGCCGTAACGCCTCCAGAGAAAATACTCCATGATGTGAGACGCCGTGTGAAGCCGCATAATCCTGTAACGCCGATCCCAGTCGATGACTCCCACCACCAAGTCCCCCGGCCTCAAACCAGGCGAACCCTCCATGACATGCACGATACGGTCATCCACAACCCGTGTGTCCACAACCCTCAACCCATTCAACGCCCCAGAGTCCCCCGCCTGCCCACCCGCCTCAGCGTAGAAAACGGTCCTATCCAGCTCGACCCCGCACGCATCAACAGCCACGACCTCGGCCTCGAACTCCCTGAGGTAATGGTCCCCGTCGTAGAGCTTCACAGTCTTCATAGCAGATGAATATAGCGCCAACTGGAAAAAGGGTATCGAAAAAAAAATTTTACGATCTGACCTGCTACAGGTCATAAAGAATAGGAGGCTACCCGAAGGCGCTCCGCAGGAACGGGTACAGGTCCTCGACCTGCTCCTGCACCAGGGTCTGGTAGTACTGGTACAGTATGCTGACGGCCAGCAGCGCGCCCATGCCCGACCCGAACACGCCGAAGAACTCGCTGAAAGCGGCCAGACAACCCACTATGATGCCGCCTATCACCGTGATGGTGGGGATATACCTGTTCAGCAGCCGCTCCAGAGGCTTCTTACTTCGCCTGAACCCGGCGACCTGCATCCCCGACTGCAGAAGCTGTTCCGCCATCTGGTCGGCGCCCAGGCCGCCGATCTCCAGCCATGTAATGCTGAAGAGCACACAGAACCCGACGACTATGAAGAGGTATATCAACGCCCTCACGGGGTCACCCATCACCCCTCCTAGGCTTCCCGGCGACGAAGTGTAGTAGGCAAGCCCGCCGATGGGGGCGACGCCGCTCTGTGTCTGGTTGTACATGCCGAGCATGTTGAAGAAGAAGTTGCCGTTGTCCGTGTTCCACCTGTTCCACGTGAACTGGCCGATGAGCTGGAAGTTGGCGAACATGGCGTACGCGAGGATCACCGGTATGTTGCTGACGTAGAGCAGCTTAATCGGCATCCTGCTCCGGTAGCCCCTGTAGCTGCTGTGGCTTATAGGTATCTCCACCCTCATACCCTCGATGTAGACGACGAAGGCGAAGACCGCGAGGGTCGTCAAGAACCCGATCATGTCAGGCGAGTTAGCCCTGTAGAACCAGTCCTGTATCGGCAACCCACGCAGGATACTCTGCACAAATGCAATTATAGCGCCGTAAGCCCTACCCACGGCGTCATAGGGCGACGGAGCTATGCTGAAGCTCATCCACCATATGTTCTGAGTGATACCCGCCACGATGAACAGGCTGATGCCACTCCCTATCCCCCAGCCCTTCTGAACCAGCTCGTCGAGCATCATCAAGATTAAACCGGCGGCCAGAAGCTGAGAAAATATGAGGATCGACTGTGTTCTGCTGATAGCCCCGTACACGCCCCCTATGATGTAGAGGCTGGCCTGAACTATGACCATGATGAACGAGAAGAACTTGCTCGCGGTGGTGAACAACCCCCTGTCATCCGGATCGGATCTGTCGAATGAGATGATGTCCGAGCCAGCGAGAAGCTGAATGATCAGCCCAGCGGTGACTATCGGACCGATCCCAAGCTCCATCAACGTGCCACGGTTAGACGCGAAGATGATCCTCAACATAGCATAGGGATCAGATGCACCCTGAGCCTCAATCCCGTACAGAGGTGTCTCCGACATAACCAGATAAATGACTAGGGCGGCCAGCGTCCACATCAGCCTGGTGTTAAAGGCAACCTTCCTCTGAGGAGGCTTGACCTCAGGTATAAACGGCGATATCGGCTTGAACAGATCCAGGAACCGCAAGTCTATCGTCCCTCTACGACTCTATGATAGAGCCGCCTGCTTCTTCAATCTTCTCTTGGGCGCTCATTGTCGAGTAGGCGACCTTGACGTTGAGGGGGACGCTTATACTGCCTCTCCCGAGGAGCTTAACGATGCCGAGGGACTTCAAGTCGAGCTCGTTCCCGCCCTTGACCCCGTAGTCTCCGATGACCTTCAATGCAAGGTCTTCAAGCTCCCCGACGTTGATCGTCGCCGCCTTGGGTTTCTTGGCTGACGGCGGCAGAAACCCAATCTTTTGGTACCTTTCCTTCTCGTACTTCACCGTTCTGATCCAGAAGTGCTTCCTTCCGCCCGCCTTGCCTTTGCCGCCGCGGCCTCCGGCTTTCCTATGCTGGCCGACCTGCCCCCAGCCCATGTACCTTGAGCCTCTCTGCTTTCTCACCTTGCGTAGTTTATGGGGCATATCTAGCACATCCTCCTCGCAAGCTCGTTGATGGCTTCGCCTCTGTACCCGAGCTCACCCTTGTTCCCGTAGGGTCTCTTAACGCTCCTCTTAAACCCCTTCTTTGGGGGGTGGAGCCTGAAGAAGGGCTTGACACCCTCAAGCTTGTTGATATCCATCTCGCAGCTGTGTAGCTTCTCAGCCAACTGGCTGAATCCCTCGAAGCCCAGCTCCTTCAGGTACTCTTCTTTGAGTTTGACGCCCCCCGGGGCCTCGCCGCGTTTCTCGAGCATGATCTTTATCGTCTCCAGATCCGGTTCGCCCCACGTGATCCAGTCTTTAGCCCTTTGAAGCATTCCAGCGTAGTCTGGCCTATCGTCTAGTAGAGTGGCGTAGTTGTTTCGGTCGATCCTGAGCATCCTGAGCGTGTCCTCGACCCGCTGGGAGACGTTGACGGTGCCTCTTATCCTGATGGCTAGCAGGCTTTTCTTCTCCATCCCTATCACGCCCAGTCCTTGGGTGTCATTATGCTCATGGTCTGCTTCAGCGCCTCGAAGGTGGCGAACGCGAAGCTGTTGGTAGTTGTGGTCTTGCCGATGCTCTTGCTCCAGCAGTCCTTTATACCTGACATCTTCAGCACGACCTTGGCGGTGTCACCGGCCACGAGACCAAGCCCCTGGGGCCCCGGGAGCAGCGTGACCACGACGCTCCCGGCCTTTCCCCGCACCTTGAAGGGCAGCGTGTGTCCCTCGCCGCAGTCGCACTCCCAACTGCCGCAGCCCATCCTAATGGGGTGCAGGCTTAGCTTCGCCAGCCTGATGCCTTTCTCGATGGCGTTCCTCACTCTCTTGGCTTTACCCAGCCCTATTCCGATGAGCCCGTTCTCGTTTCCGACGGCCACGAGGGCCGTGAACCTGCTGGACTCACCCGCGTCTGTCTGCTTCTGAACCAGGTTGATGTTGATTACCTCGTCTTTGAGGTCGGGTACGAGGACGTCCACTATCTCTACTTCCTTGATCCTGTGGCCTTCCTCGAAGATCTCGTATATCGAGGAGACCTGCCCCTCGTAAACCTGTCTACCGAGCTGGGTCTTTGGGACCCAGTTATCTAGCGGGTTCTCCCGTCTTCTACTCATTTTTATTCTCCTCTATGCGTGCTTTGACCTCCTCGAAGTGGCCCTGTATGGCCTCTGGTCTCAGTCCGCGACGGAGATAAACCGAGAACCTTGTCTCGTACTCGAGGGGGTCTTCCATCTGCTTTGCGTATTCAGCGATTACGCTGCCGTTTATCCTCTCTGGAGGTGGAATAATGTCGCTGTCGCATGGAACGTCAAGTCCGGCGTCTAACGCGCCCTTCACCACGGCGAAAACTTTGTTTCCTGCCGTGGCTCTCTTAAGGCCCATGTCCAGGATTACGTGCTCCACGCCAGCTGCCTTGGCCTTTTTGCCTGCTAATAGCCCCAGTAGGTAGGCCGCTGGGACGTTCTTGCCGCTCGCCACCCAGCCGTAGCTCTTCTTGAGCTCCTTGCTGCTAGTCTGCGCGACGACGTAGTCTCCCTCTATAGCGGACCTCACCACCTGGACCAGTATGTTTTTGCCTGATACCCTCACGACGACCCTTGGGCGGTCGGCTGTCGCGAGCACCCGTCTTGCGGCGTAGTCGGTCTTCTTCTCGCGCCTGCGCCTGTATGGTACGCGGTACCGCGGTCCTTTAGCCAAACGTACGCCTCCTCAGGTTATTGTCGTTGATGTACCGTTCGAGCTCGGCTATGCTCCTGAACTCGCCTCCCTTAGCCTTCCTGTAGAGGCTTCGGTAGGTGCTTACGGCGATCATCCTCCGCTCCCTCAGCTCCATGAGCCTCCTGCGCTGCGCCCTGATACGGTTCATCCACCGCGTCTTCCGAGGCACGACGCTGTACTTCTTGCCCTTCTTTGAGCCCTCACCTATGCGTCTGCCTTTCTTCTTCTTCTCGGCTAGGACGCGTGCTCTTCCCCTGCTCTGGCTGTTCTCGGGGAGCGCCTTGATGGCTTTATCGTGGACGAGCTTCCTGATCTCTTCTCTGGTGATGGCCATGCTGACCTCGCCTGCCTTCTCCGGGTCTATCCAAACCCTGTGCACGCCGCAGCCCAGTACGTTGGCGGCTAGTTTTCTCTGGCTTCGTAGGTTCACCTCTATTCGTCCTCCTCATCTTCGAAGTTCTCTATCAACTCGATGATGTCTGCCTTTCTAGCTTTGGAGGGAACCTTGATGCCCATCTCCTTTGCGTGGGCCGTCAGCTCCTTCTTGGTCATAGCCTCGAGATCAATCTCTTCCTCATCGTCTTCTTCGGGCAACTCTTCCTCGTCTTCGGTTACAAGCTCCTCGAACTCGTCCTCAGATTCCCGTTTGCCTGGGTTGAGGATTCGGATGTTAAGCTCCTCGGCCTTCTCTAATATGGCTTCCCTTTTCCTGCCGCCTACTGAGCCCCCGATCCGGGCGACCTGCGTTTCGGCGTCCACCCCGTCAACGTCCGCTGGGTTCCATACCATCACCTCTTCTTTCCCAGAGGGATGGAGGCCTCTCACGGCAGCTGGTCCGCCGTACCCAACTTTGACCGACTTGGGCCAGCCCTGCTCCTCGGTTCGCATCTTGTTGTCGATACCTCTTGGCTTCCGCCACTGGTCCTTGATCCTGACGAACCTCCACGACTCGAACCGCTTGAAGTGGGGCCGCTTCTTGCTGATCTTCTTTCTTAGCTTCATTAACCTCTGTTTTTCGTCGCTCATCTGCCTCACTCCTTCTTGTACACGTATATACCGTCCAGAAACTTGCGGAGGTCCTTGTTACGGATGTGCGTGGACTGCTGTATGTTGGCGGCTGTCTGGGCCACCTTCTCGATGTCGGGCCCGGTTACGATTATGTCGTCTCCTTCGACGTGTACCTGTACGCCTTCAAGGATATTGGCCTCACGGGCCTTCTGCTCACCCACGAAGTTGTTTATCACGATCTTGTTCCCCCGAAACTGGAAGTTCATGGGGAAGTGGATGAACACTATCTTGAGCCTGTAGGTGAAGCCCTCTGTCACACCCTTGATCATGTTCTTGACATGGCTCGTTATGGTGTTGACTAGGGCAGCCTGTTTCTTCTTCGGGTTTTCCGCCCATACGCGGAGCACCCTTTCCTGGTAGTCGAGGCTCAGCTTCGTGTGGCCGAAGTCTCTCTCTATCTTTCCGTTGGCGCCTGTGACTGCGACCTTATGCCCATCTAGGGTCAGGTCTACGTCTTCGGGTACCGTTACAGAGTTTTCTACTATCTGAACAGTCACATCATTTCACCTTTAGTACACGTAGGCCAGCAGTACGCCGCCCACGTTCTCTTCTTTTGCCTGGTTGTGATCCATGACGCCCTGAGGGGTGCTGAGGATCACTACTCCAAGGTTTCTGCTGGGCAGGAAACGTTTCTCCCACTTCTCCATCTCGGAGACCTGGGTCTTGAACCGCGGAGTGACTGCCTTGCACTCGTTTATCCTACCGAACAGTTGGACCCTGAACTTACCTTGCCTACCATCGTCGATGAACTCTATCTCACCAACGTAGCCTTTGCCCTGAATGAGACGAAGCACCCTGCCCACTAGGCCGGAGGCGGGTGTGATGATGCACTCGTTCTTCCGCCTCCCTTCGTGGGACATGATGGTGTTTAACGCGTTTACGAGGGGATCCATGTTCTCACCTATACTTCTTGAAACCCATCTTCTCAGCTACCTCGCGGAAGCACTGGCGGCAAAGGTTTATGCCGTAGCGTCTGATGAGGCCATCGTGATTGCCGCACCTTACGCATCCACGGCTTCCCTTGCCGTAGTGCCTTTCTTTAGGTTGAATCTGGTTACTCATTGATCTTGACCTACCTTGACCCCGTACTTTTCCTCTATGAACGTCATGGACTCCTCCGGGGTCACTCTGTGGGCGCTGCCCACCTTCGATTGTGCTCTCTTCCTTCTGCTAACCCTGTATCCTGGCCTCTCCAAGGTGACGTTGACATCCATCCCGGTTATCCCGAGGTTAGGGTCGTATCTGGTGCCTGGAATGTCGATGTGCTCCCTGATCCCGAAGGCGAAGTTGCCATGCTTGTCGAAGCTACGAGGATTCACCCTGTTTCCGACGGCCCGGAAGGCTCTCTGCAAGAAATCGTCTGCTCTCTCGCCTCGCAGCGTGACGAGGCACGCCATGGGCTCACTCTTTCTTATGCCCCACTGCCTTATGGTCTGCTTGGCGACACGCTGGCACGGCTCCTGTCCCGTGATCCGCCGCAGGATGGTCATCGCGTTGTCGAGGGGCTCCCCCGATGCGCCGACGGAGATGTTCACGACGACTTTGCCTATCTTCAGCTGCTTCATAGGATTCTCCGACATCATTCTTCACCAGCCTGTAACGCTATCACGGGTTCCTTTGAGCCGACCGCGAACACATACCGGGCGAGTGTCATGATGTCTTCTCCCTCGGCTGTCCTGATGGTGCATGTCTTCTTCCAACCAAGCTCGGGGCCCAACCCTATGATCATTCCCTGGGCGCCCTGGCTTCTGCCGCCTGTTACGATGCTCTGCTGCATCTCCTTGAACTCGATGTGGTCCACTATCTCTTTCTCCGGGACCCTGATCTTCAGCACGTCGTTGACCTTGTAGTTGTCTTTCTCCGCGGAGACCACCAGGTTGTTGCCGTCGTGGAGATTCAGCTGGGTCTTTCCCCCGGGTTGAGTCATCTTTCCAGTGATCCTGACGAGCTTGTACTTGGCGTCGTCCTCAGTTGTGGGCAGAAGCTTCAGCTTTCCTCCGTGGTCCGGCAGGACCCTGAAGAACTCCTTCGAGTCTGGTATGCTGATGACGTCCATCAGCCCGACAGGGAACCTATCGTCGAGCCTCGTCTTGCCGTCGACAATCAGTTTACCTTGTTTGATGAGGAACTTTGCTTCCTTCGCGGATTTCGCGTATTTCAGCTCGTCTCTCAGAACGACGCCTGTGGGCATCGAGGTGTGCAGCGAGTGAGGACCAGAGCTCGTCCGCATAGACCATGCTCCGCTCTTCCGGTGTACGGACCAGAAGGATGGGCTCGGGGGTCTCTTGAGATGCCTTGTGGGTCCCTTCTTACCCATGTCTACTCCTCCTCCGCGCTGAAGCTCTTGCGCTCCAGCATGTTCCTCCTCCACTCGTCGTCAAGGTGGAGCCTAGTAATCATGACGTTCTCTGTCCTTATCGGTATCTGAACCGTTGATCCATCTTGCCTTGTCCGGGTGACGCCCTCGATGTAGATCTTTCGATCCTTTGTATCCACTCTTAGGACTCTCCCCTCGGCGAGCTTCCGGTCGCCTTTGGTGATGTTTACCGTGTCGTTGACTATCACGGGCATCGACCTTGTGCCGTACTCGGCTCTGAGGCTTGGTGACAGCGGGGCAGATAGATACTTCCTCTTCTTGTGGTTTGGCGCGTTGTACATGTTGCGCCTTACCGTTGACGGTTTCCTCGCTCCCTTCTTCACCTAGACCACCATCCTGGCTATGTTACCGAGCCGCGCCCAGCGGTTCACGGCCTCCCTAGCTACGGGGCCCTTGATATCGGAGCCCCTCAGCGTGCCTTCCGGTGTCAGTATCACGGCCGCGTTGTCCTCGAACTGAACCCTGGTTCCGTCGGCTCTCTGGTATAGGCGCTTCTGCCTGACGACCACTGCGTTGAACAGCTGCTTCCTCATCTCGGGGGTGCCCTCGCGGCACGAGACGGTGACGAGGTCGCCGACCCCGACGGTAGG
>Ga0268279_1001614_pt1 | contig 12194 bp, 11 predicted proteins | sample saktaG_6_FD_190142 | JGI IMG/M metagenome (GOLD analysis project Ga0268279, IMG submission 190142) | Saline water microbial communities from Sakinaw Lake, British Columbia, Canada - sak_2010_1_5_80m | ecosystem: Environmental > Aquatic > Non-marine Saline and Alkaline > Saline ...
TCCTGGTATGGGTAAAACTGCCCTGGCTCTAAACATTGCTCAATATGTAAGTTCTAAAGAAAATATACCGGTTGGTTATTTTTCTTTAGAAATGAGTAAAGAAGAATTAGTTGATCGTTTACTGATTTCCCAAGCTGATATTGATGCTTGGAAATTAAAGACAGGTCGATTAGAGGGAGATGATTTTACTAAACTTTCAGAAGCTATGGGAGTTTTAGCAGAAGCCCCGTTATATATTGATGATACTCCTGCTTTATCAGTCTCTGAAATGAGAACTAAAGCAAGAAGATTGATGACCGATCATGATCTTCGTCTTATTGTTGTTGACTACTTGCAGCTTATGAGAAGCATGAGACAAAGGGAAAATCGTGTTCAAGAAGTTTCAGATATTTCCCAAAGTTTAAAAAATTTAGCTAGGGAACTTAAAATTCCTGTTTTGGCCTTATCTCAATTATCAAGGGCGGTTGAACAAAGAGGAAGAAAGAGACCTCAATTAGCAGATCTTCGAGAATGTTTAGTCGGAGGAACCATTATAGCTCGTGCAGATACGGGGGAGCATTGTACTTTAGAATCTCTCTATAAATCTAAAAAGAAAATTTCTTTATTAGCTATGAATGAAAGTGGTAAACTTGAGTCTGTTCAAGCAGAAAAAGTTAGTTGTTCTGGGAAGAAGTCAATCTTTAAATTGATTACTCGCTCAGGGAGAGAAATCAAAGCTTCAGCCAAGCATCCTTTTTTAACTCCTGATGGCTGGGTATCTTTAAAAAATCTTAAGATGGGTAATTTAATTAGTATTCCTCGGCGATTACCATTTCATGATTTGATGGATAAAACTAATTTAGCAAGAGCAAGATTTTTGGGTTATTTAGTTAGTGATGGGAGTTATAAAAAACATCGTTGCTGCGGATTTACTAATGGTGATTTGGTTGTCGCTAAAGATGCAATGAAAATTGCCCAAAAGGAATTTGGGGTTAGATGTACAGTAGACAATCATAATAATGCTTGCAATATTGATTTTGTGGCGACTGACAAGAGAGGTTATGGAAGACCTGGGGGAAATCAGTTGATTGAATGGCTCAAGACACTTGGGATTCATGGGCAGGGAACGGCTGAAAAACGAGTACCATCGATTATTTTTGAGAGTTCAAATAAGGTAATTACTGAATTTCTTAAGGGTTTATTTACTGGAGATGGGACAATTGTCCATCGTCAAAGTGGTCGTTGGGAAGTTAAATACGCAAGTAAAAATAAAGATTTGATTTTTGATGTCTTACATCTACTTTTGCGTTTAGGGATTAGTGCTAGTATAAGGCAGGGGAGGAAGGGTAAATTTAAAATTTATTATTTAGAAATAGGGGATCGAGATACTATTTTAGCCTTTCTTGAGAAGGTCGGCTTTGTAGGTAAAAAACAAAAAAGAAGTTTATTATGTCAGAAGGAATTGATTAAAGAAGGAACTAATCCAAGAAAAAACCTTTTTCCTTTAGAAATAACTTCTCAAGTTGCTCGGTTAAAAAAAGCAACTGGTCTTTCTTGGGCTAAACTTGGCTATCGTTGTCAAGGTAAAAGATTGAGCCAAAGTTGGTTAGCAAAGGTAGCGGGAATTTTAGATGATGAAAAGCTTAAAAAAATTGCGGAAAGTGATTTAAATTGGGAAAAAATTAAAGATATTAAACCTGTCGGGAAAGAAATGACTTATGATATTTGTGTCCCTGGCCATCATAATTTTATCGCTAATGATATCTTGGTTCATAACAGTGGTGCTATTGAGCAGGATGCGGATGTTGTTATGTTTCTTTGGCGCGAAGATGAAGATGATATTGAGAATATAGAGCTTGAAGTGTCTAAACATAGGAATGGTCCTTTGAGAAGAATAAAACTTAGATTTAGAGGTGATAGGATTAAGTTCTATGGCGTAGAACCGAAAAGAGGGAAGGGGTAATTATTTTTAGTGCCGAGAGTCGGATTTGAACCGACAAGAGCTTTAAGGCTCACAGGTTTTTGAGACCTGCGTGTTTACCAATTTCACCATCTCGGCATGGTCTGATTTTATCATTTATACGCTTGTGATTCAATTAATTTTCTATTAAAATTTCTTTTATGATTCCAGTAACAGATTTACGAGCAGGCAAGGCTTTTGAAGTAGATGGTATTCCTTTTATTGTTATTCAATATAAACATACCAAGATGGGGCGGGGGACAGCAAGTATTAAGATAAAGGCAAGGAATTTAGAAAATGGTTCGATTACTGAAAAGACCTTTATTTCTGGAGCTAAAGTTGCTCCAGTTGAAACGCAACTAAAAAAAGCACAATATCTTTATCAAGACGGGGATGATTTTTGTTTTATGGACCCTAAAACCTTTAATCAATTTAGTTTATCTTCTGATCTTTTAGATGATCAAGAAAAGTTTTTAAAAGAAGGTGAAGAATTTAAGATTTTATTTTGGAACGATAAGGCTTTATCACTAGAATTGCCAATCTCCATGGTTTTTAAAATTAAAGATACTTCTCCTGGGGTTAAAGGTAATTCGGCAGTTAATTCTTTTAAAAAAGCAGTATTAGATAACGGATTATCCTTGAACGTTCCTTTGTTTATTAATATTGATGATAAGGTAAAAGTTGATACAAGGACAGGTCAATATATGGAGAGAGTAAATTAGCGGAGTAAGATAAAAGCAATAATTAAAAATATTTGAGGAATAAATCCCCACGGCATTTTTCCACTAGTATGCATAATTTGACTATGAAATTTCTCCAAAACGTTTATTGGGAAGGGCCTAAAGTTGAAAAATAAAGCCGGAAATTCTAAGATATCCGGCATAATTCCTAGAATAACACCAATCCATAACAAAGGTGAAAATGGTTTGCTAAATTGGAAAAAGTAAAAAACTGATGCAGCGGCAATAATGATGTCAATGGCGGTAAGGATTAAAGCTCTTTTTTTTGTTTTTTTGCCTGTTGTTAAACCAGTCCCAGCATCCCAATGGGGAACAAGATCTAATAAGTAATGAAAAATGACTACTAAAGGCAAACTAATATAGGGATTGGGGATTTTTGTTACTATTAAAGCAGACGCAAGCGAATGTGTTGTTGCTAACATAGCGGTAAAAAAATTATACTGTGCTATAATTATAATTGTCAAGGAATGTTGTCTGTAATACTTTCATTTGGACCAGTTACTTTATATAGTCTAGGCTTTTTAATGGCCATAGGAGCTTTTTTATTAAGCTTTATTATTTGGCGTCGTTTAAAAGATTTAGGCTTAAAAGAAGAAAAGATCTTAGATTTTATAATTATTAGTCTTTTATTGGGTTTTTTCTTTGCCAGACTTTTCTTTTTAATAGAACATTTTGATAAGTTTGGCTTTTCTTTTTCAAGGTGGCTTTTATTTGTTCGTTACCCTGGTTTTTCTTTTTGGGGTTGGGTATTAGGATTTTTCCTTTCTTTGCGTTGGTTTGTTAAAAAAGAAAAATGGGATTTTTTAAGAGTAGCTGATGAAACTACTTTTGGAGCTTTACCCTTTTTAATTTTAATACAAGTAGGTCAGTTTTTAGATGGTTCTGGTTTTGGACATTTTACCAGTATGCCTTGGGGTGTTTTTGCCCCTGGAAGTCTTTTAAAAAGACATCCTGTTTCTTTGTTTTTAGCAACTTTGCTTTTGTTAATTTGGTTATTACTCCTTAGAGTAGAGAGACATTGGCGAACTTGGAATTGGTTAAAAAATAAGGAGAGTGGTTTTATTAGTTTAATGGCTTTGATTATGACATTTTTTGTTAGTGTCCCACTTGCATTTTTGGATGATTCTAAGGTATACTTTTATTGGTTAAAGATAGGGTTGGCGGTAGTGTTTTTTATCCTAAGTACTACCTTTTTTTATGGTTATATAGGTCGTAGTTTTAAAAAATTATTTGTAAAAAAAGATGGACAAAATAAAGAAAAACAAGAAGAAGAATAGCAAAGTTAAGCAAATCGTTGTTTTTCCTCTAAAAGTTCTAAAACCAATAGCTAATTTTCTTTCTGAAGGAATAGTTCGTTTGGAAAGAAAGAAAAAAGATATTGCTAGTCGTGATCCTTTTAATGATCCTGAAAGAGTTAATGACAATGCTTCTTCTGACACCGATGCCGCTGAACAGGTAGGTCATGAAAGAATAAAGGCTTTAGAAAAGCAAATCAATAGTAAATTAATTCAAACAAAGAAAGCTCTATCAATGATAAAAATTGGTCGTTATGGGGTATGCGAGAAGTGTGGGAAGATGATTGATACTGATAGATTAATGATTATGCCAGAAGCAACAGTTTGTATTAAGTGCGAAAAAAACAAAGAAAAATAATTTAAATGTTTTATCTATAGTTTAATTTTCCCCAAATAAGGGGATTTTTTATTTTAAAATGGAGAAATTAAAACCTAAAATCATTTTTGAAGATCAATACTTCCTTGTTTTAGATAAACCAGCCGGTATGGTCGTTAATAATTCACAGACGACTAAAGGAATACAAACGATTCAGGATTGGATAGGGGAAAATGTTTCTATTTGGAAAAATAGAAAAAGGGAAAAAGGAGAAGAGTTTAGAGATTTTTTTGATCGATTAGGTATTGTTCATCGTTTAGATAAAGAAACAAGTGGCTTGCTTTTAGTAGCTAAAGATTATAAGGCATTTCGTGATTTGCAAAGACAATTTAAAGAAAGAGAAGTTAAAAAAAGATATTTGGCTTTAGTTCATGGAGAAGTAGACCCTAAAAAGGGAACAATAGAAGCTTCTATTGCAAGAAGTCCTTTTGATCGCAAAAAATTTGGAGTTTTTTTGCAAGGTAAAGAAGCAAAGACCTCATATGAGGTCTTGGAATATTCTAGAACAAAAGAGGGGAGTTTTAGTTTGCTTGAACTTACTCCTCGTACTGGGCGGACACATCAGATAAGAGTTCATCTTAAATTTTTAAATTATCCAATTTTTGCTGATGAGAAATATGGGGGTCGAAAAAGATCCAGGAAAGATCGCCTTATATGTAAAAGGCATTTCCTACATGCATCTTTTATATCTTTTACTCATCCTTATAGCCAAAAGAAACTAGAGTTTAAATCCAAATTGCCTTCCGATCTTCAAATTGCTATGATTAAACTAGGTTTTAATTAAAATTCTTTAAAGATATGAGTGCTGATTTTGTTTTAATAGGTTGGTTAGGGTTGGTTTTGGCAATGGCCTTTTTAGGCGGTTTTTTGGCTAAAAAGGCTAAACAACCGACAGTAGTTGGCTATCTTTTGGTCGGTGTTTTTATAAGTCTTATCACTTCTAAGTTTTTTCCGGTTAAAGATCTTTTATCTTTTTTAGCAGAGATTGGTGTGGCCTTATTAATGTTTACATTGGGAATTGAACTTTCCTTAGATTATTTAAGAAAAGTAAAAGTTGTGGCTATTTGGGGAGGATTAATACAAATTTTACTTATTATTATTCTTTCCTTGTTCATTTTACCTTTGTTTGGTTTTGATTTTTATTCTTCTTTATTTATGGGAGCGGCTTTTTCTTTATCTTCAACAGCTATTGTGGTCAAAATTTTATCTGAAAAGAACGGAATTGATACTCTTCCTGGAAGTATTATGTTAGGTTGGCTTTTGGTCCAAGATTTAGCTGTTTTACCAATGGTGGTTATTCTTCCTGCCATTGGAAGTAACAATGGCAGTATCGGTTTATTGATACTTAATATTTTAAAGGTTTTTGCTATTTTGGTAGCGGTCTTACTTTTAGGTAGAAAATTAATTCCAAGGTTTATTAATTGGGTTTCTAATTTTGGTTCCAGAGAATTACTTTTAATTGCCGTTTTTTCTCTATGTCTTTTAACAGCTATTTTTACTTCAGCTTTAGGTCTTTCTCTAGCCTTGGGAGCTTTTTTGGCGGGATTAATAATTTCCAAAACTTCAGAAAACCATGCTATTTTCTCAGAAATTAGACCACTGCGTGATATCTTTTCAATTGTCTTTTTCGTTTCCCTAGGAATGTTTTTAAATCCTTACTTTTTGGCTTCTAATATTTTAATGATTTTATCAATTAGTCTTTTAATAGTCTTTTTAAAGTTTGCCATTATTACAGGTTTGGTTTTGTATTTAGGTTACCATGCAAAAACTTCAATTATAGTTGGTATGGGATTAGTCCAAGTGGGAGAGTTTGCCTTTATTCTTTCTCGTATTGGCTTAAACCAGAATTTAATAAGTGATAGTGTTTATTCAGTTATTTTATCAGTAGCTTTATTAACAATTTTAATTACACCTTGGTTTATTTCTGCTTCACCTCGTTTCTATTTCTTTTTACAAAAAACTGCTAAACGTTTTCCTAAAGTCTACGAACGTTTATTTATTAAGGTTGATCAATTTCATAAGGAGGAAGGTTTAGAATTAAATGATCATGTTGTTATTTGTGGATACGGAAGAGTAGGGAGTTGGTTAGCCCGAGCATTACAACTTTTAGAGGTTCCTTATGTTGTTATTGATTATAATCATCAAAAAATTAATGATCTTAAAAAGCAGGGAGTAAAGGCTTTATATGGTGATCCAGCTGATATTGATGTTTTAAAGTATGCTCAAGTTAAAAAAGCCAAGATTGTGGTTATGGCTATTCCTGATCAAGCCACTCAAGAAATTATTATCGCTAATTGTCAGACTTTAAACCCTCATATTAAAATTGTTTCAAGAATTCATAAAAAAGAATCTTTTTCCAGATTGAAGACCTTAGGAGTGACTTGTTTTATCGAGCCAGAGTTTGAAGCATCTTTATCAATTATTCATCGAGTCCTACAGTTTTTAGGAGTTAACCAGGATGAAATTGCCGGAAAGATTAAAAGAATTAAGATTGAACATGGTATGTTTAAGACAGAATAAAGGTTATTCTCTTTATGTTTCTTAAGTTTCCTTAAAGGGAATTTTTTATTTTAAAATGAAAAATTGTTTTAAAGTTTTAAAAAAAGAAAGACAAACTAAAGCAAGGTTAGGTAAATTAAAAACCTTTCATGGAGATATTTTAACTCCTTCTTTTGTGCCAGTCGGCAGTCAAGCAAGTGTTAAAAGTTTAACAGCTCAAGATTTAAAGGAAATTGGAGTTCAAGTTTTTTTTGCCAATACCTACCATTTATATTTAAGGCCAAAAGCGGAATTAGTTAGAGAAGCTGGTGGTTTGCATAAATTTATGAATTGGTCAGGTCCAATTATGACAGATAGCGGAGGTTTCCAAGTTTTTTCCTTAGGAAGATTAGAGGATAAAGTTAAAATAGATTACAACGGAGTTACTTTTTATTCCCATATTGATGGTTCTAAACATTATTTTACTCCTAAAAAATCAATTGAAATTCAAAATAAATTAGGAGCTGATATTATGATTGCCTTTGATGAATGTGCTCCTTATCCGGTTAAGCATGATTATGCTAAGTTGGCCATGGAGAGAACGCATCGTTGGGCAAAAGAAAGTTTAGAAACAGCCAAAAAAAGAAACAGCCAACTTCTTTTCGGTGTTATTCAAGGAGGGATTTTTAAAGATCTAAGGATTTCTTCTACAGAATTTATTTCTTCTTTGCCTTTTGATGGTTTATGTATTGGAGGGGTAGCTGTTGGAGAGACAAAAAAGGAAATGGTTTCTGTTTTAGATTGGGTGATGCCTGTTTTAAAAAATGACAAAAGACCGATCCATCTTTTGGGGGTGGGGGAAATAGATGATATTTTCAAAGCTATTGAAAGAGGAGTGGATATGATGGATTGTGTTATACCGACTCGTTTAGGAAGAATGGGTCATGTCTTATCAAAAGAAACTAAAGATTTTAAATATGATATTACTAAAGCAAAATTTGCTTCTGACTTTAGCCTTTTAGATAAAGATTGTAATTGTTTTGTTTGTAAAAATTATTCACGAGCTTATCTTAATCATTTATTTAGGACAAAAGAACTTCTAGCTTACAGGTTGGCTAGTTATCATAATTTATTTTTTATAGAGAGTCTTTTTGCTAAAATAAGAGAAGCGATTAAAAAAGATAAGTTTAAGGATCTTAAAAAAGAATGGCTAGACTAAAAGATAATATCTATAAAAGAAAACAAAAATTAAAGGCTAAAAAAGAAAGAAAATTTGTTTTGGCAAAGAAAGTTTTTTTAATCCTTTTATTAATTGTTTTATTGGGTGGTTTTTTTAAGATTTATCAGTCAATTCAAAGATCTTCCTGGCAAGGTGATAGTCGTTTTAATATAGTTTTTGATTCTTTGCCAGTGTTGATTGCTTCTTTTGGTAGTTCTGACAATGAAATTAATTTTTTATTAATTCCTAAGGGGACTTTTATTGAAACAATCCATGGTTATGGTTCTTGTAGGGCTGAATCAATAAATAGGTTAGGGGAAATCAATAATCAAAGTGGGGAATTTCTTTCAGAAAGCTTGCAAAATTATTTAGGTTTGCCTTTAGATAGTTATCTTTTAAGTTCTTCTGATCTTGTCTTTGAAAATAATCCGACGTCTTTAAAATCTTATCTATTAGCTAATCTCTCTTTCTTTTCTAAAACAAGAAAAGAAGCAAGTTTAAATAATTGGGATTTATTACGTCTTTGGTGGTATCTTAAAAAGACTAATCTTAATAAATTTAACATTGTTGACCTTTCAAGCACTCCGGCATCAGAAGAAATAACTTTACCTGATGGAAATAAAGCGATTAAAATTGACCCTAACCGTTTAGAGCTTCTTATTACTCAGTTTTTTTCAGACAGTAAGATAAAGGAAGAAGATTTAGGTATTGCTGTTCTAAATAGTACAGAACATGTTGGCTTAGCCTCTAAAATGGCTAATCTAATTAAAAATATTGGTGGGCAGATTATTAAAATAGGGGAGATAACAACGGTTTTGAAAAATGATGATTATAATTGTGAGATAAGATCTTCAAAAGAATATAAAAACTCTTATACAGTTAGAAAGATAAGTAAAATTTTTAATTGTCGTTGGACAGGGGATGATTTATTAAATGAAAGATCTTCGTTAGTGATTATTGTGAAAGAAAATTATTGGGAATTACTTAATTTACCTTAATTAAAAGAAGCAACGTCATTGTATTTTTTCCCCTTGAAAATTTCTCTTATAAAGATTTGTAGTGTTTGATGATCAATATTTTTAATAAAGACATCATATTGGTTTCCGCCGTTCATAAATTTGATCAATTTTAGAGAAAGATCTTCAGGTATAGTTCCTAGATAGTTGCCTTCCTCGTTTTGAACACTAACAAGTCTTTTTTTAGCCACCATGATGACTTTTTCTCCATTATTTAATTTTCCTAGGATATCAGGTTCGGCTAAGCGTACTAAAGAAACAATTTTTGTTTTTCCAGGTTCTTCTAAAAAGACTTTAGAGGAAAAGGGATTCCTTTTTTTGTTTAAGTTTTTTTTAATTTTTCCGCCCTTAGAAAGTCTAGTAAAGTTTTTATTGGCGATAGGATTAAAATTATCTATTTTGAGAACTTTTTTGTATGTTTTAAAAGCTTGTTTGATATTTCCTAGTTCCCAATGACAACGGGCTAATCTGTTTAAGGCAGGAATGTTTTGTGAGTTTTCTTTGATAATTTTTTTGTTAATTTCGATTGCCTTTTCCCAGTTTTGTGCTAATGCTGCTTTTACAGCCTGATTTCCCAAATTTTCATTCATTCTGATAAAGATATAATTTTTATCTTTCCTTGTCAATAAGAAGATTAACGGTTAAAATATTAAGGATGTCAGGACATTCTAAATGGTCAACAATTAAGCGCCAGAAAGAAACAAATGATGCTCGTAGGGGTCAAGCTTTTACCAAATTAGGTAACTTAATTAGCACCGCTGTTAAATCTGGTGGTGGGGTTACTGATCCTGAAAAAAACTTTAAATTACGTTTAGCGATTGAAAAAGCTCGTGCCTTAAATATGCCGAAAGGCAATATAGAAAGAGCAATTAAAAGAGCCTCAGGGCAAAAAGGGGGAGTAGATTGGACAGAATCTATTTATGAAGGTTATGGTCCTTCAGGGATTGCCGTTATAGTGGAAACAGCTACTGATAATAAAAATAGAACAACTGCGGAAGTTAAAAATATTTTTGAAAGAGGAGGAGGGAGTGTAGCTTCTCCAGGGGCAGTTTCTTTTCAATTTAAACAGGTTGGTTTAGTTACTGTTAAAAAGACAGATAATCCCGAAGAGCAAATTTTAAATTTAATGGATATGGGAGTTGATGATATAGAAGAGGCGATAGATGTTATTGAAGTATATACTGAACTAGAAAAATTAAGAGAAGTGAGGAATAAAATAGAAAAAGGAGGCTTTACAGTTTCAAGTGAGGAATTGATAATGAAACCATTAAATGAAGTTAAAATAGAGAATGAAAACAAAGCTCAGCAAATTCTAAAGTTTATGGGTAGTTTAGAGGATCATAATGATGTTCAGAAAGTTTATTCAAATTTTGATATTTCTGAGGAGATCTTAAAAAAAATCAGTGTTTAAATTAGATAAGAGAAAAAAGTTTATTATTACCGCTATTATTCTTACTTTAGGGCTCTTAGTTATTCATTTAGGGGAAATAACGTGGTGTTATCAAGCCATCGCTATTTTAGCTGTTTTGACCTATTTTTTGTCTGCTTGGTCTTTAAAGGAAGGCTTAAATGGGATTGAATGGTTGACTGTTTTAGCTTTACCGGTTCTTTTTACTATTAGTGTTGGATTATTTTATTTTTTAACACCAACATTTTGGTGGGCTAGAGTGCCAATAATCATTCTTTATGGAGGAGGAATTTATGGTTTGCTTCTAACAGAAAATATCTTTTCTGTCGCAGCTATAAGAACTATTCAGTTAGTACGTTCTGCGCATGCAGTAAGCTTTTTATTGACCTTAGCGACTTCTTTCTTTGTCTATAATGTTATTTTTTCCTTTAGGCAACCTGTTTGGGTTAATTTTATAGCCGTTTTATTATTTAGTTTTCCTTTAATCTTACAAGGTCTTTGGTGTATTAATCTTGAACCTAAGATAGAAAAGAGCTTATGGTTTAAAACAATTGCTTTGTCTTTAGTGATGGGGGAAATGGCCTTAGTTTTCTCATTTTGGCCAGTTAGTGTAGCTGTAGGTTCATTATCATTAACAACAAGTCTATATATTACCCTAGGTTTAACCCAGCAGTATTTAAACGAACGGTTATTCAAGAAGACGATAAATGAGTATATAGCCGTAGGTATAGCTGTTTTAATCGTTATTTTATTAACTACACGCTGGGGTGGCTAATTAATTTCTTCTTTTTTTTAAAAATTAAATTTTCAAAAAAATTGGGAGATAAGGAAAAAAGGGGAGTAGAGGGTCCTTAAAAAGTGCTTTTTAAGTGAGATGTCCTATAATAATTATATCCTTTTCACACAGATTATAGGGTAGTTTTCACGAAATGGCAGAGAAATAATTAACTGCTGAGTTGATATGCTCTGATATAGTTATTAGAGAGACTGTGGATAACTTTAGAGGAGACTCTTGAAGAGAAAAAAGATGTGGTGAGAGGCAATAAAAGAGAGGAAGATAAATATTAAAATAATAATAATAAACACCTTTATCTTATCCCCTTAAAAGTAGTGGAATAGTTGAAGAAGAGGACAAAGAAAGCTACTTTAAAAAGGTCGCACATTGTAGCTTTTACGACATGTTCTGAATTTAGCTTTCAGAGAAGAGTGTCAAAAGTAGATTTTAATATAGAAAAAAATAAAGGATTTTTTAAGACTTAAGTATTCTCCTCTGTCCTTTATCTTTCTTATTTATTCTCCATTTTTTGGCTAATTTTAGAAAATACCTGTCCCCCAATAAAACCCGAATATACAGGCTCAAACTATACCTAATTAAATCTAAATCTTTATGTCATTCCCCCGTGCCTAAATTGGTAATAATTATAGGTTTTATGAGAAGTTAGTTAATAATAACTGTTTATTTGTTAAATATATTCCTTTTGAGTCCCCCTAGTGGACGATGTTAGAACTAGTTACTCTCAAATTTAGGCAAAGAAAAAGCGTCTAGATTGAATTGTTTTTTAGGTAAAACAACCTAGGCGCTTTTAAACGTAATTTGCGGAAATAAATTATTACTTCTCCCATATTAAGACACAATATTTACTCTGGCTAAGCCATGATTCACAATTTTCTTCTTGGATTTTACAAAATTGCCTGATTTTATCAATAAGATTTGCCTAATTTT
>Ga0268279_1001615_pt1 | contig 12184 bp, 7 predicted proteins | sample saktaG_6_FD_190142 | JGI IMG/M metagenome (GOLD analysis project Ga0268279, IMG submission 190142) | Saline water microbial communities from Sakinaw Lake, British Columbia, Canada - sak_2010_1_5_80m | ecosystem: Environmental > Aquatic > Non-marine Saline and Alkaline > Saline ...
TATTCCTATTGTTCCATCATATCTCCAAAATGTCATTAAAATTGTATCAGTTGGGTTCGGAGTATTGTTGCTAGGGGTACCAGTGCCTGGATACTTTGAACTTCCTGTAAACAAAACTATACCGGAATTTACGTTATATGTCCAAGGATATTGAGCGTTACCAAAAAGGTATTCTATGCCATTTATATATAATTTAGCTACATACATCCCCGTAGGGTCAAGATTATTTGGAACTCCTTTGTTTAATATATTATTTGTAACTTGGTTTGCTTGTTCATTCACGTTTGCTCCTTTAAACCACCAGGTTAATGCGCCACCATCTGATGCCGTGGATAAGAAAGCATTGCTTAATTGAACCTCATAATATTTAAATAAATAAGGAAATTCTATAGACGTTTGATAATATGCTGTTACACCTCCTATGTCTGTTGACCCTGTAGCACCTAAATTAGTTGGCGTTGTTGTTGGAATTGTTTGAGAATATAGTTGATTTTGTAATATAAATGGTCTAGATGTTCCTGGAACTTCAGAACTTAAAGCAGCATTTACTTTTCCATTTGGATAACCAAATAAGGTCTTATATTGTTCTTCTAAAATATACTCTTGACCAGTAGCTCCTAAAGATGGATATGATGCCATATAATATTAAATAATAGAATATATTCAATTGTAAATTGTATTATTTAATTTACAATTTACAATTAACTTAATAAAGATAACGTAACTGATTCATAAGTAATATTATAATTCATTGAATTTCCAAATCTACAGTAAATATAATGTTCTTTAACTGTGCCGTTAATAGGGATTGCTGAAACTGTTGCTACTAAATTATTACTATTTAATGTATAGACTATAGAAGAAGCTTGTCTAACGATGGTGTTATCGTATGGGTCATTGTAATTGTTTGTATTTAATGAACCAATATTTGTATCTATGCTGGCAATTCCACTGTTATTTATAGTTCCATAAGTTGAATTACCATCTATCCAAATAGATGAATTATCATCAGTAACATTTGTATTAATTTGTTCAGTCTTATAAAATAAAAAAAATCTACTCGGATTACCATTTAAAGAACGTGGGAGATTGCTTGATATACTTGTTGCGCTTATATTGTTAAAAGTAAATTGATACGAATTTATTGCACCTGATGGTGGAATTATTTTCCAAACAAATGTTGTATATCTATAGGATGTGCTTAACCTTGAAACTCCAAAGTAATTTAATGAATTATTATAATAACTGCTATAATTAATGTAACCATTTAGTCCTGTTGTCTCAGTGCTTAGTCCAGTTCCATAATGCCCATTATAAATTTGTATTTCTTGACTTGTATCAATTGAAGCAGTCAAAGGAATTGTAATAGACGTTGTCGTTGAAACTATATTCCATGACTGGTCATACGGAAATTGAGAATATGAATAAGTATTATTATATTTATATGGAGGCGGAATTACGGCATATCCAGCGGAATTAACAGATGTAGTATCTATATTTGACCAAACGCGAAACCCTAATTTTATAGAACCAATTGCTAAAATCTCTTGAATAGCTGCAGGATTTTTATTTGTATTATTTATAAAAGTATAAGATGGTTTATCATAAATAGCATTTATTGTTGCGGCTATAGTAGCTGCAGTAGAACCATTAAGATTATTTGCCGTTACATTTAATGTTTGAGTATTGTTAAAAGTGTTAGAAACATTAGCGCTAACACCAGTTAAGGTAAAAATACTATTAGAATAGTTTGCTAAATTTGAAACAACAGCATTTGTAGTAGTACACCCCCCGCTAAAGACATAATTTAAAACAGGAGATACATAAAAATGATTGTATAAGTTGGTTACATTTATACTTAAATTAAAAGTAGCTGTTTCAGCAATAACTCTTATTCCTGAAACATAAGGCATTGAAGTAGTAGTAGTAGTAGTATTATTTGTATAAGAGGAACTACCAATGGCAGGATTACCTGTAAAAGCATCATAGTAAAATGATTGAGATGCACCTGTATTTCCGGCAGATGTTCCATTAGCATTGTACCACGTTTGACTAAGATTCATAGTGTATAAACTATCTGACGCAAGAGGGTGATTAAATGTTTCATTAAATTCGCTTGAAATTAAATAATATCCTTGTAATTTGTTTGTATACATATCGCTTGTAGTTGGCGGATTTGGAACATAAGTAATATTATTATTATTAATACTTGCATTACCCGCAGGAAACCCCTTGAAAGAAATAGTGTTATCATAAGTATTAGTAATTGTAGTATTAATATCCATTAATTTGCTGGCATTTATCCCTAATTTACCTCTTGAATCCTGGTTAAAACTTACACTAAAATTTTTAAAATTCTGTGTTGTAATAGTATCAGTATTAAAAAATAAATTTGTAATAGAAGGATTAGTTCCAGATGTATTTGTAGATTTATAAATTGTTCCTGTTTTAAATAAAGTAGAAAAAATATTTTCATTATAATAATTAATGTTACAGGTTGATGGTGAATATGTAGATGAAATTTGTAATGTGCCAGTTGGAGGACCTGAAAACCCATAACCAGCATTGCCAGGGTAAACATTATCACTATCACCTGTTGCAATAGTATTTTTTGATGATAGACCAAAGTTATATTGACTTTCTGGATATAAATTTGAAAATGTAGCTGGTTTTGTATTTGGATATGTTGTATTAGGATTATAAGTAAATGTAGTGACACCAGTTTCTCCCTGCTCAGAAGGATAACGATAAGTCGCATCTCCAGTTGTCTTAAATGTTCCTTTAAAACTTTCAATAAATACCCCAGTAACATTTGGAGTAACACCAGCTTGTATTTGGGTTGGCGGTGTATAAGTTAATGTAATTCCTGTTGCTCCTATTACTTGTGGGGATGACCAACTTGAACCAGTAGTTCCTGGAGCTACGCCAGTGCTATACCAAGGAAACGATACACTAGTTAAATTCGAATAATCAGCATAATCGTAATATTTTCCACTAACTTGTCCACTTGCTCCCGTGGTTGTACCAGTGTTATAAATAATAGCATTTCTTGTACCATATGTACCAAAATTTATTGGTGTTGGTGTAAGATTTGTTGAGGTTGAATTTGAAAGAACAATTCCTTGAAGTCCAGTATAAGTAGTAGAACCTGGACCTGAAGAACCTGGATAAACATATGAACCATTATAAAAAGAAAGGGGTCTTACATAATATGGATTAAATGCTATACCATTATTAACTGTACCATTATTATTTTGAGTAGTATTTAATATAGAAGTATAACTAGTACTATTGTTAACCGATAATTCAAATACATTTCCTGCAATAACAGGAACAGGAGCAGGTATTGCTCCATTATATGTTTGGTCAGGATATATAATAGGAATATAAATATTAGCAGAATTTACTGATACGGAACCAAAATTAACTTGAGGAACACTTGTAACTATGCCTGAATCTCCTGTTGCTCCAGTATCTCCTGTTGCTCCAGTATCTCCTGTTGCTCCAGTATCTCCTTTAGGTCCTGTATCTCCTTTAGGTCCTTGTGGTCCTTGCCCTCCACCTCCTGTTGCACTTGATATTGATGTTCCATCTTGAAAATAAATAGTTCCAGTATGTAAAATAGAATTGCCACTCATATCAATATGACTAGCATATACTTCCTTAGAATTTTCCTGACCAGAATAATTATTTACATTCATTTTTTCAGAATTTAAAATACGACTTTTTATAATATTATTATTCGCGGAAAAATTTAAACCTCCATATCTTCTAAAACTTGACATTAATATAAAAGAATATTTAATAAATTGTAATTTATTTTAAAATAAATATATTTTTCGTGTTTTTCTTTTTTTATGACGTTTCTTTTTTATACTTTTATTTTTCATCAATACTCCTTCTAAAATCATCGGTTTATGTAAAAATTTGTGTGAAAGTCGTTTTTCAAGTGGAATTTCAACAGGTTGAATTTTTAAAATATCCATAAGTTCATCATTTGTTAGTTGTATATTAACAATTTTCTCTTTATTATTATTACGTATTCCAATATTAATATTAGCACTATTACCATCATACTCTCCATTCCATTTAATAGTTTTATTATAATGATTATTATTATCATTAATTAAACTTTTAGTAAATCCATAATTTTGAACATACGAAACCATTATAATAAAAGTATATATATATTTTTGAGTATAATTATAAATAAAAATATATAATAAAAATATATGCAATTAAATATTTATGAATTAAATGAAAATGAAAATGAAAATAATGAATTAATTGAATCATCATTTGAACAAATACCTGAAAATATAGTTCCTATAAAAAAGAAAGTTACTCAATCAATATTAAAAAAAAACGTAAAAGATGTTATGCCAACAAGTGAAAAAACATCTCAACCCCAAAAAATATCATATGAAGATATATTATCAAAAATGGGAATGTTTGTTTCAGATGGAAAATTACATTTGGTTGATAGAAAATCCGTATCATTTCAAGAACAAAATAAAAATAACGTTGTCAAAAATATTCCTCAAAATAGTTATATACATAATAAGTATTTTAAAAATGAGTTACAACCTCAAAATACAATAGCGCCCCCCAAAACACCGCAAGAATATAAAAAAAGGATTCTTGAAAATTATATAGAAAGACTAAGAATAACCCAAATAAAATCAAAAAAATTATTAATGCCAACCTCAAATATAAGCATGGCGACAGGAAATTCTGCAAATTTAAATAAATTTTTTAATTTTGTTAGAAAATAATTAATAATTAATAAAAATAAAATAATAAAAGACGTTTAAAGATACTTATTGAATTAAAATAATGTCAGAAAAAAAAAGATACAATGAAGAATTTATTGAATTGATGGAAAAACTCAATAATATTATGCTTAAACAGGGCGAACCATTTAGAGCAAGAGCGTATCAAAAAGCACAAGAAACAATTATGACATATTCAAATAACATAACTTTGCCAAGTCAATTAAAAGGTTTACCTAATATTGGAAGTAGTATTATGGATAAATTAAATGAATATGTTGAAAAAGGAACATTACAAGATTTAGAAAAAGAAAAAAATAATCCTGTAAATATTTTGTGCGAGATTTATGGAGTAGGTCCTAAAAAATCACAAGAATTAGTTTTGGCAGGTATAAAAACAATAGCTGAATTAAGAGAAAGACAAAATGAACTATTGAATGATATACAAAAAGTAGGGTTAAAATATTATGAACAAATTCAAGAACGAATTCCTAGATTAGAAATAGAAAAGTTTAAAAAGATTTTCACAGATATTTTTATAACAAATGCAGATACAAAATTTGAAATAGTAGGTTCATATAGAAGAGGTCAACAAACATCAGGTGATATAGATGTAATTATAACAGGTAAAACAAGTGTTGTATATAAAAAATTTGTAAATGATTTGTTAAAAACAGGCATAATATTGGAAGTTCTTTCTTGTGGTGAATCAAAAACATTAGTTATCGCAAAATTACCGGGAAAAAATTTAGCGCGTCGTATAGATTTTTTATATGCTCCTCCAAATGAATTTGCGTTTGCAATTTTATATTTTACAGGTTCAAAAATATTTAATACATTAATGAGACAATATAGTTTAGATAAAGGATATACTTTTAATGAACATGGAATATATAAATTAGAAAATAAAAAAAAGGGTGAAAAAGTAAATAAAGAATTTAATACAGAAAAGGATATATTTGATTTCTTAGGTCTTCAATTTAAAACGCCAATAGAACGGCAAGATGGGTGCGCAATAATGCCCTACATTGATGTAGGGTGTCCTTTAAAAATGATTGAAGATTTTAAGCATAATGGCATTTTAGTTCTTGAATCACTTAATGAAAAACAACTTAGCGATATTATTCAAATAGCAAATCAAAAATATTATAACGAAACTTCAATTATGACTGATAATCAATATGATATTATTAAAGAATATATTGAAACAAAATATCCTAACAATATAGCAATTAATGAAATTGGCGCTGAAGCCCCCAGAAATAAAGTTAAACTACCTTATGAAATGGCATCAATGAATAAAATTAAACCAAATACAAATGAACTTTCAAATTGGATAAATAAATTTAAAGGGCATTATGTTTTATCTTGTAAACTTGATGGAGTAAGTGGATTATATACTACTGAAGGAATAATGCCTAAACTTTATACTAGGGGAAATGGAAATATAGGACAAGATATTAGTCATCTTATTCCATTTTTAAAATTACCAAAAACAAAAGGAGTTGTTATTCGTGGAGAATTTATTATTCCAAAAAATGTATTTAAAGAAAAATATAAGAATACTTTTGCTAATCCGAGAAATATGGTTGCTGGTATTATTAATCACAAACATGTTAGTGATACAATAGTTGATATTCATTTTGTAGCGTATGAAGTTATTATTCCTCAACTAACACCATCAGCGCAAATGGAATATTTGGGGGTTATGAATGTTGAATGTGTATTAAATCAATTTCAAAAAAATAAATTAACAAATGAAATATTATCTAATTTGTTAGTTGATTGGCGTGAAAAATATATGTATGAAATTGATGGTATAATTGTTACTAATGATAAAATTTATTCAAGAAAATCAGGAAATCCTGAACAAGCGTTTGCGTTTAAAATGGTTTTATCTGATCAAATTGCCGAAGCAAAGGTTGTTGATGTTTTATGGAGTCCTAGTAAAGATGGTTATTTAAAACCACGAGTTCAAATTGAACCTATTAATCTTGGAGGGGTCACTATTGAATTTGCAACAGGGTTTAATGCCGCATTTATTAAAGATAATAATATTGGTATTGGTACTATGATCACACTTATTAGAAGTGGAGATGTTATTCCATATATTAAATCTGTTACTACTCCTTCTAAAGAACCTAAAATGCCATTAGTTCCTTATAAATGGAATGATACATGTGTTGATATTATGCTTGAAAATATTTCTGAAGATTCAATTGTTAAAGAGAAAAATATTACTGGGTTTTTTAAAGGTATTCAGGTTGAAGGTCTTAGTTCTGGTAACATAATTAGACTTATTAACGCTGGTTATGATGATGTTTTTAAAATAATTAAAATGAGGGAACAAGATTTTTTAAAAGTTGAAGGGTTTAAGGATAAAATGGCTAATAAGATTTATACTGGAATAAAAGAAAAACTAAAAGAAGCGTCAATTATTACATTAATGGCGTCATCTAATATATTTGGGCGTGGATTTAGTGAAAAAAAAATAGAATTAATTCTTAATGAATTACCTGATATTTTAGTTTTAAATAATTCTAAAGAAGAAATAATTCAATTAGTTGCTTCTATAAAAGGTATGGCAATAAAATCAGCAGAAGCATTTGTTAGTAAAATTACGGATTTTAAAGATTTTTTGGTTAAATGTGGGTTAGAACAAAAATTAATATTACATGACAATTTAAATAAAAATTCTGTTATTAAAACACACATATTATTTGGTAAATCAGTTATATTAACAGGATTGCGTGATAAAAATATTATTGACTTTTTAAAAAATGTAGGAGCAAATCAAGGTTCTAGTGTTAGTAAAAATACATTCTTAGTTATTGCAAAAAATAAAGATGAAAATACCGGAAAAATCGAAGATGCCAAAAAATTAAATATTCCAATTATATCGGTTGATGAATTTGTACAAACTTATTTTTAAAAAAGTATAAAAATAAAAATAAAAAATAAGTTATATATAAATTAAATTATTCAATTCATATTATATGTTAAATTTATATAATAATATGATTTTTCAAACAATTGATATAAAATATGTAATAATATTTTTAGTATGTTTTTTTGTTGTTAGTTTTGTATTATTTATTTTTTGTAGTTATATTATTTTTAAATTTTTAAAAATAAATCTAGATAACAATAACGTATTTTTTTATAAATATAATAAAACAAGTCAAAAAATATTAGACTTATATGGAGAATATAAACTAACAAAAATTTATCTTATAAGACAACCTTTTAGTCAACTTGTTACATTTGCATTAAATATTTTTACATTATATAACTACCGCAAATTAATTAATAAATCTCAAGATAATTTTCCATATCATACTTTGGTAGTATTTGAAATAAAACTACCAAATGGAATGAAAAAAATGTTATTGCTTGACAAAAATAATTGTGTTAATATTCGTGAAAATTTTTTTATTAATAAATTCCAAGAAATAAAAGAATTAAAAATTAAACATAAAAATTTAACAATAAATTCTATTTTAAATTCTACACAACAAAGATTAGGTAATAAAAAATATTTTAACTGGAATCTTTACAAAAATAATTGTCAAGAATTTACAAAAGAAATTTTAAAAACTATAGAAAAATACAATAAAACAAATAAAAAATTCATTTTTTGTAACAAACTTTTAAAAATTATTATTCCGACCGAATTTACACTTCATATAATTAATTGTTTATGTGTAATTCAAAATATAGTTGAAAAATATATTTATGATATTAATATGTTTAATTAAAATATATAAAAATTCTTTTTATCTAGTAATTCCTGTGCCGTTATACATTTATTTAAACATCTATGTTTAAATGTAGGTCCTGCATTTGTGGGGCAAATTACATTTTGTTTATTATCAGCTAACAGATGTGCCGCAATAGATAATGATGAATAATTCATGATTAAAATATCAGCGTAAATAAAATCACTTAATACTTGTAATACATCGGTTTTTGAATCATAAATGATGGTATTATTACATTGTAAATGAGTTACATCGCCATCAGTATGAATTATAATACGATACTTATTATATTTTTGAAATTCTTTAATAACTTTAAATAAATTAGCATTATCTAAAATACGTGTATTTACGGCATCCCCTAATCTGATATGACAACAAACATTTATTAATTGATTATCATATGATTTTTTTGGTAAATAAATATTTTTTTCAACAAATGCTTCTCTTAATTTTGGTAAAGATTTTTCAATTTCATTATTTACTTCAAAATTTGGTGGAAATTTACTTGAAATATTAGAACTTACCCCATCATAACAATAAATTGTATTTTCTATGTTTTTATCATTTTTCAAAATTTCATTAAATGTTCTTTTTTCTTTTAAAATAATATTAAAGGTTTCTTCTTCTTCTTTTTCTTCTTCTTCGTCTTCTTTTAAAATAATTTTTATTCCTTCTGTTAAATATTGTTTTAATTTATCTATGTTAAAATTTGAGTGTTCAAAAAGATATGTTTTATTATAATTGTAATATTCCGCCTTATTATTTATAGATAATGATAATAAACGCAACAACCCTTCTAATTGATGTCCAAATCCATCTGTTCCATACTGACATATTTTTACTTTTTTAGATACATACCATTTATTGTAATGTATCATTGTATTTTTTTTTTCATGACCAATTACAAAATTAAAATGTATTAAATAAGGTTGAATATTTTTATTAAATTCGTAATAATATTGTCCTGTTGGAAATAATTGCAATGGCAATTGTTTAAATTTAAAATTATATTTATTTGTGTTAATATAAATTTGATCATCCCAACCTTTATTATTTCTATAGATTTTTACATTTTCAGGATTAAATAATGAAATTGTATGTTCATTTGATTTAATAAACATAAACCCAGAACATAAATCAATATTATATATACCTTCACTTTGAATTAATAAATCATTGTCTTCTATATTACTTAATAAATAATCAAATATTTGATTGTTTTCATAAACTATATCACCATCTGTTATACATACATATTCATTATTCAATAAATTATTATATATAATTTCAAATTTGTAATATGTAATATTTGACCATTTGTTTGTTCTAAATTCTTGAAAAGTAGTTATATTTTCTGGACTATCAATTAATTCACACAAAACCCCATTATTTGTTAATATAGAATATCCTTTTTCACCTATACAATAAACTTTTAATTGTTTTTTCATATTTATGGTTTTTAATGATTGTAAACAATTTAACGTATAATCTATATAACCTGTATTTGTTAAAGTTATAAAAGCAATATTATTATAATCTTTGTTGTCATTTAGTTTTTCTTTATTTATTGTAAAATTTGTAATAAAATTATTTTCTAATAAATTACTATAATGATTTATTAATGTGTTTATATTATTTGTTTTAATATTTATAAGAGGCAAATAAACAACACTATATGGTATATTATTTAATACTGAACATTGTTCGCTGAATCCAGACCCATGATGATAATAACTAAAACAATAAGTATTCGCAGAATTTGCTAGTATAATATATTCAATAATTGTAGATTCTAATTCTGTATAATTATTTATTTTTGCACTATGGCATGCGTTTGAATCAATAAAATAAAACCCAAATAATTTATTTATTTTTATTTTTAATGAGTAATTATCACTCATTATTATTGTATTAGGACTTAATTGAAGTTTTATTATTTCTGTTAATAAATAATTATCTTCTTGAAAAATTGAATTAAAATCTTTATCTATACATCTAATATGTAAAACATTATATTTTTTTAAATTAAATAATTTATTTACAATATCATAGTATGGTTGTTTAAATTTTAAAAAAGAATTAATACAATCTTTAATGTCTTGTGATACTAAATTCAAATTATAATAAAGATTTGTTGTTATATAAAGATTTTCTTCGTTAGAATTTATAAAATATTCAATTGTTGAATAAAGTTTATGGTGATTTTTACTATCATTATCAATATGAAAGCAAATTAAATTTATTTTGGAACTTGTAGATAATGCTTCTGTTTCATTATTTAAAAATTTAGAAATAAAATGTCTAGATACATCTATTTTAAAATTTATATTAAAATATTTGGCATATTGTGCCAATAGAATTGAACCTCTTAAAAAATCGCCAAATCCATTAGAATTATCCAAAACATGTACAATTGTTTTTTTACAACTAAGCTCCGCAAAACTATTTATATTATTATGTAAATCAATAATGTTATTTTTTGGAATTATAATTCGTTTTTGAATTTTATGTTCAACAGGTAATCTATTTTGATTTTGAGATATTATTTGTGCATATATTTGTCTTTGTACTTGTTTTTGTTTTTGTTCTTGTATTTGTCTTTGGCCTTGTTCTTGTTCTTGTTCTTGTTCTTGTTTTCGTGAATGTATATTTTTAAACATTTTTTGAAACATTTATTATTACAAATTATTTATAATTTTCAACTTTATCTTAAAAGTTGAAAATTATCCTAAACTTTTAAGCATTTGAATTTATTAATAAATATATTCAAATTATAATAGTAAATAAGTAAATGAATAAATTTATAGAAATAATAGATACATATTTATTAAATTATTCAACATATTGTGAAGGAAAAATATATTTTGAATGCGAGCATGGAGAATTGATATTTAATAAAAAACATAATAAAATTGTTACTCTTTTTGGTATATATATATTTCCGGAATATAGAAAAAATGGGTTATGTCGTGGCATATTACAATATTTAATAGATAAAAGTTCACATTTTAATTATTTGTGCGTTGAATCCGTTTTATCTAATATTTTATATGAATACTTATTAAGGTTTAAATATAAAAATAAAAGGTTTAAAAAAACTCAACAAGGATTTATATTTAAAATTACTTAAAATTCAAAATCAAAATCAAGGGATTTTAAATCTTTTTTTAAATAATTATATAACCCATTTTTTATTCTACTTAAATTATTATTTTGACTAAAACTTATATTCATTAGTTTAATTACCGATTTATTAAATAATATTGATAGTTTATTATCATCATCAAACTTGTGCTGGTTTTTTGCTTTCCATTTTGTTAATTCATTCATTATTTTTTTTTGAATTGTGCTTAATATTAATATCATATCATTTAATACTAATTGCCTCCATTCTGGAGAACCATCCACTTTTTTTTCACAAATATAAAAGACTCCATTTTTTTGTAAGAAACAAGTAATTGGATATATAAAATCAGGTTCTGATAAATTATCCTCAAATACTTGCTGTATTGTATGAAATATAGTATTTTCCATTAAATTTTCAAAATGTGTAGATTTTACTATTAATGAACTATGTATCCATTCCAAAAATCCTATTGTTGGAATAATACTTCTATTTAACCACAAAATAACATTTAATTTTTTTTTTTT
>Ga0268279_1001618_pt1 | contig 12161 bp, 10 predicted proteins | sample saktaG_6_FD_190142 | JGI IMG/M metagenome (GOLD analysis project Ga0268279, IMG submission 190142) | Saline water microbial communities from Sakinaw Lake, British Columbia, Canada - sak_2010_1_5_80m | ecosystem: Environmental > Aquatic > Non-marine Saline and Alkaline > Saline ...
TACCTGGCAACATGCTGTGGCTTCACTTGATTATAATCCGGTTCACACAAATCCTGAGTGGTGTAAGACAGCCCAGGTGTTCGGCTTGCCCGTTACGGTGATGCACGGCAATCAGACTATGTCCCTCATGGCCACGGTCATTACTAATTGGGCATATCCTGTCGGTGGCAGGTTGAAGAGAATGGAGGTCAAGCTTATTAAGCCTGTACCTATAGGTTCTATTTGTACCTATGGTGCTGTAGTGACCGAAAAACATCCTATAGGTAAAGGGAAGGACTTTGTAGCCCTTGACCTGTGGGCCATGGACGAGGGCGGGGAAAATGTGGCTGTTGGTACTGCGCAAGTTACGCTCCCCTGACGGCAGTGCCTTATCTTTATCCACACCTCTTCAGACTGGGAGCTGTGGCGGGTTCAGAGACAAGGCCACGAGCCGAAGCCCGAGAGGTAATCTCAACTTAACTAAACAACGAGGCATCACATGGACTGGAACGACATCTTACCTATCATAATTGGGATTTCAGTGGTTATAGGACTGCCTCTGGCTCTTAGAAGCCGGAAGAAAGGCGGCCCTAAAAAGGTCGAGGAGCTTTGCCAACATCTTCAGGGAAGAGGGGTGAAGGCATCTAGGCAGGAAGAGGTCTCTATTCAAGAAAAAGCAGGCGAGAAACGCTCCCGGAGAGAGAAGCCAATAGGAGTTATCAGCCTGGCAGACAAAAATATAGATTCGATAAATGTTATCGGCGTGGCTAGCCAGTATGGAGTCCAGTACTTTCTCGACTTCGTGGTGAGAAGCCCCAGCTTGACAGGGAGGGAGAACAAGAAGAAAACCAGAATGGTCAGGAAGAGAAGCTCAGCTCTCTGGGGCAAAGTGATTGACATTGAGTGGAGAGGGGATGACTCCCTGGCCCAGAAGCTCAATTTCGATTATCGGTTGAAAGACAGGCTGTTGCAAGCTGACCTTAATGTTCTTAAGAGCAGTATCTGGATTGTCCCAGAGCCAAAGCACGAATATACCAGAGTCAGAACCAATTACTTCCTGCCGGCACCCGATTTATTTGACGCTATAGACAATATTGCCAAGCATATCAAGTCAGGGTACTAAAACGTCAATTAGTGCCAGAGTGCCCTGTTCGTGGCCCGTTGATAATGTTTCGGATTGCTTCATAGAATCCTTCAGGCCCTTTATCCAGTGATAATTTTTCCATGGGACACATATCGTCCCGGTCGAGCTGTTTAATATAGGGCACAATTTTGGTCAGGTGATACTTAATGCCATATTCGTCCAGCGCCTTGACGGCAAGTTGGCTGCCTAGCGGGCTGTAAACCTTTCGACAGCTCGCCTTGGCACACAGTAAAGCAGCAGCGCGACCGATTACCTTATCGAATATTACTACCTGCTGGTGATAAGCAGCAAACCTATCGATGTACTCAAGTAACGGCAGCAGTCTGTCCTTACTTGATGCAAAGATTAGATTATCGCCTTCGTATATTCGGAGGGAATTGTCACTTACCAGGAATTCGCTGAATAAACGGCTATACATCTAAAGGCCTTATTCTGTACATACGTCTTATGAAGCCTGGCCTGGGCAGCTCCTGTTGCAGCCAGTTCACAGCTACCATTATAGCCAGGCAATACTGGACAGGCAAGCGGCTTTGCCCACACCTTAATCCATGAATTTAGATGTCATTTATCATCGCGCGCAAAGTTGGGTAGACTGGAGCATCCGCTCCAGTCCGAAGCAATACTCGATATACCTTTACTGTCTTTGCGAGGAGCGCCAGCGACGAAGCAAACTCGGTGGACAAGGGGTGGTGCGCTCCTCAGAGAGGTCACCACTCCCAGGGGCGTCAAACTCATGTGTCCCATGGGAGACGTCAAGACGATTTACTATCGGAAGGGTAAGTCATGGCGCCGAGTCGGCACCCTCTGCCTCCACTGCCTCTGGTTTGACCCCGACCCCAACTTCCGCTCACCCGACCAACACCCTCCACATACTACTCCCCCAATATAAACCAACCGGGCTTATATACTTGATGCAAGTGTAGATTGTGGTAGAATAATGTCATGGCAAAGTTTGTTTGGCAATGGTCAATACAAATCCTTTTGGGGTTGGTGGGATTGGGGGTAAACGCCATGCCAAGCATTCAGACATGGATTCCATCTATAATTATATGGGGTATAGCATTTATTTGGGCAGTCATTAGTATAATATTTTGGTGCAGGTTCAAAAAGAGGGAAATATCAAATATAGAGTCAATTAGGAATATTCCTATAGAAACTGGAAATATACTACAACAGATACATAAACGCCTGACTGAACTGAAAGATAAGGCTGTAGACCAATATTTGGCAAGTTATCAATATAAAGATTTTTTGGAACTGAATGAAGAAATAATGGATACGATGGGCAATAATATAGACTTGGGGAATATTAGAGAGGATGTAAAGGGAAAGAAATTAAGTAAAAAGAAGAGAGAAAAACGTTTGCAGATTGACAATCTCTTTGAGCAAGTGAATAAAGTACTACCCACAGAATGGGCACTCGATTATCTTACTACTTTTGTTAATAAGTTCAACAGACTTGCAGTAAAGCCAAATAGACCATACAAAGGACTTGATACATTACGAAATAAGGACAGGAAATGGAAAAGATTATACAATAAACTCCAAAATATAAAAGTAGAGCTTGGTGATAATGGACTAAACAAGATGATTGATGAATACATAGATTGGTCGTACGGTGGTAATGGTTTATCTTTAATCACCGATATTGTTCGCAATATCCCATCTGAAGACCTGCCAACGAGATATTTAGAGAGTGAAGCCTATGGCCCTGTCATAACAATAGAAAATAAAATGACAAAATTACGTACTGATATAACCAATAGGATAAAGGAGTTACTAAGTGTAAATTTAGGTACTCAAATTGAAGAGCAAAATGAACAGGGGGATTTCTATTTTGAATTTAATGACAATAGCATCACTACCAAAGATGGTAGGCTTATTCTTGGTGTAAGTTATTCTACTGCTAAGAAGATGACTATTGAAACACTGCAATTAGATTATAACGGTAAACGCTTTCGCCCTAGTGATTGGTTCCCTATCGAAATAAAACATATACATACACAGAACTATACGTTTGACTTGAATACCTTAAGAACTATAGCTGACGAGACTTCACAAGAGGCGGTATTTATCGCTAAAGTTGATGGTATTGAATGCAGGTCACATCCTTTTAACATATACAAGTTATTTTGAGGCAGAATTAATTAGCTCTTTATATTGGAGATTCCCGTGAGAGTGACCCGCCTACGGGTGACCCGGCCCCGAGCACCCCGTCGGCACCTTCTGCCTTCACTCCCTCTGGTTTGACCCCGACCCCAATTTCCGCTCACCCGGCCAACACCCCCCCACATACTATTCCCCCATTATGATTGAACAACAATCCTTTTCCATCACGAGAGACCTAAAAGACGGTCCGCCAACTCACCAACCAAGCGCCACAAGTCCTCTACACCCCAACCAACGATCATACCAAACATCGCTCCAGCCCCACCCATGACAGCACTTTGCCTCCGACCCCTTTCACCTTCCTCCAACGCCAGGTGCCCCGCCGGCGGCACACGCCGCCGATAGTCATGGAACCACCTACATCTCCTTCCACGCAGCAGCTCATCCCTCCCATCAGCGTCCCACTCAGCCTCAAATCTATAACAGCCAATGCTCCCCACAAGCCCCCGAACCTCCCCTTCGCCACGCACTATCTGCGCCCTCTCCGCTGGCACGACCTCCACCCCGATTAGACTGTGTTCCAAGTACCCACATGCCACACACCTCACGTGACCCTTCCACAACACTATACAATCACCTCCTTATCTGCCTTACAAGCGCGATGCCTCCCACTAAAGGCCTAAGCCCAAACAGCCTGTTACTACTCCTGTCCTCCCCACCAGCAACCCCACACCCTTTACCCCAACATAGCACAACAACAATCCTTTCCCTTCATAGGGGAGTCAAACAAAAGATAAGCTATCTTAAACAAAATGTCAGGTTGGTGCAATTAGGTGACCTAGGATGGCAAGATAGGTATAATATGGCAAACGGCTAATAAATGAATTGCCTCAAGTTCATAAAATTACGAATCTCCCATTTTGGACATTCTTTTTTCAATTCTGGAAATAATAAGAACGATAGGATATGAGTAATTCTAGACGTAAAACATCTAAGAAAAAGTCGACCAAGAAGCCTCGTAAACCCATGAAAACAAACCAACCTGACGAAATCGTTCAATTGGGACCTGTAACCATTGCGCGATTTGGTAGAGTGTTGTATATGAAATCAAACCTAGACGAGAAGACCCACAAAGAATATATGGAGCAATGGAAAAATGCGCGTCCTCAATTGAAGAAAGATATCAATGAGGCCATCGATCGCTTAGCCGACTTGGTTAAGACACATGATCCACTGATTTTATTGAAGTCTATTGCTTTATCAAATCTCTTTGCTGATCCTGAAACCTATCGTGAAATAACACATGAAGGGTCAGAGGCAAGGGTCGAACTTTTGATGAGCGCTTCTACAGCTTTTACGTATCCTCAAACTCCAATAACACCTTCCTCGGAAGTCCTACAGGAAGTATCCGAGCTTCTTACAAAAACCCTCAATGACGTTTTTTGGTACTTCGGAACTGACATTGCAACTAAAGGCGACCAAGGAGTAGAAAGCGAAATCAGGCAAATGCTAATTGGTCGCGCATTAGGAATACGCGGTGAAGCTTACTGGCAACACATCAAAGAGATGTTCTTGGAGGTATATTCACAGCACAATGAATTTCTCTCTAAGGAATTCGGCTTTACTGGTGGTCAATTTCTTGACACCCTGGAGCACGCTGAACAATGCGTAAATCAGCAAAAGCAGAACATGTTCAGCCAAATTGAAGAGCCCTATAGCAAAGCAAAACAGGCACATGAGATTTTCAAACGATGGGCTAAGGGCAAAGAGCATGAGTTCTCCAACATTCAAGATATGATGGAAGCTTTCTTGTCCGAAAATCCAGACGTAGACAGAGACATGGCCGAATTTAGGCAAGCACTTGAAACCACCGCAAGTATGAACATCTTCAAAGTAACACCAAGAAATGAAACAGACACATCAGTATTAGAGTCAATTTCTTGCAGCTTTGGCGATAACCGTGACTTCTTTGAGAAATTACCTGAATGGAAGGGCTGGCCACTAAACCCGTCTCTTATATTTGAAAGACCAGTTATCTATCACAATGGAGAATTCTATCTGTTTCACATTCCTTTGGCTCTTCGTGCCGCTGGATACCTCTTGGAACGTCTCATTGAGGGCAGAAGCCCTAGATATTACGAATTACAATTCTTACAAGCCAGGGATGAGTACTTAGAGAAGAAAAGCCTGCAATTACTTGAGAAATTACTTCCGGGAGCCAATACCTATGGCAATCTCTATTACCCTATCGTGGCCGATGGTCAAGAATCCTGGGTAGAGACTGACGGTCTGCTGCTGTTTGGGGATACCATCTTTATTCTAGAAGCAAAGGCTGGCAAGCTTACGGCAAGGGCTCGGCGTGGTTCTATACTTAGATTGAAACATAATTTGGAAGAGATTATCGGCAAAGCATATGAACAATCACTTCGCACTCTAAATTATATCAAGTCGAAGAGTGAAGTACAGTTATTTGATGAAAAACACAATCCAGTGATTTCTATTAAGGCTGCAGGAATTAGTGATTTCTTCTTAATAAACATATCATTTGAACAATTAACCTTTCTTGCTGCACATCTTGCCTCTATGAAGAAGCTCGGTATCATTAAGGGTCGTGAGTGGCCTTGGACTGTAAGCCTCAATGATTTGCGTGCCATATCTGAAATATTGGAACACCCAGTAGAATTCATCCATTATCTAAAATGTCGTATAAAAGCAAATGAGATTGAACAGTTACAATTCTTTGATGAGTTGGATATATTCATGGTTTATTTAAAAGAAGGGCTTTATTTGGACAGTAAAAAAGTTAAAGAATTTACCCAGGTTACTACTCTAGGATACACGGAAGACCTCGATTCTTACTTTATGTTCAAGGAAGGACTGCGATCTGAAATTCCTAAGCCGAAACAGCAAATGCCCCCTAACTTTGAAAAACTTATTACTATGCTCGAAGAAAACAGACCGCCAGGATTTGTTAGAGCTGCGCTATTAATGCTCGATTGTGATGATGAATCCAGAAAGAAGATAGACGGCCACCTTGAACGTATAGAAGAAGAATGTCTAGCAGATAAAAAATCCCATTCGTTTAGCTGGGAATTAAAAGATCGTGCGCTTCTAATAGCTTGTGTACCGGCACATATAGAAGACATTATACAAGAATGGGGAAGCAGATATATTCGAGATCATCACATAAGCAATGTTATCGCCATATCTTACACACCAAAATTAACTGATGGAGATATTAGAGTTAAGGTGTTCCAAACCACCTAAATTCACCCTATTCAAGATAGCCTTATAATTTCAGCCAGTTATATTTATTCGGAACAATACTTGCAGAATTATGTTAGTTCCATATGTAGGCTCACAACAATGATTGGTTTAGCTTTAGAAATCGAAGGAACTGCCATAACAATAGAGTTGAATCCTAAGTATATTGAGACTATTAGTTGGACACTTCGTTTTGATTAGTATCTATGGCATTGTCCGCACGCTGCCCAGAAGACTCAATGAGGTGTTGAATGGCATCTATTGTGGTTTCTAACTCAGTCCAAACCTCTGGCATAGCCTTAACTATACCCAAATCGGACGTGTATTCACTGGGTTTTACTTCTTTATCCCCGTAACGTGAAAACTCCTCGTGCGGAAATGTGACGCAAGCTAGTATATACAATCTCAAATAAGCTGTAATAAAGTCTCGGTTCAAGGTCTCGAATATCGGCTCCAGCGCTTTCTCTAATTTTGGCGGGAAAGAGAGGACGGTTAAAATATGCTCACTGGGCATTCTCGCCATTTCCCCTTTTCCTTTATCTACAACTTTCTGGGCTTCTGATGTGTCAGCCATTAGATTGATACTTGGGAAACTAGCACCACATAAACCAGCAAATTGTTTTGCCCAAGGTTGTTCTAACATTCTAAGAAAGAGCTTTGGAGAATCGTGACCTGTCCCCCGAATAGTCTTAGCATCGAGAACGCCAATCAAGGTAAAATATGATTTTGCTGCTTTTTCCACAGCCTGCTGCAAATTGTATGCCGCATTATTATATATTTGACCCTCATAATTGAGTTGAGATGATTTTAGGTCTTTCCTTGCCAACTTAAGCAAAACTTGTGAATCGGTTTGCTGCTCTTTGGTTGGCCCCTTTTTTAATTGTTCGGCAAGTTTCTCAAGTTCTTCTAAAAAATCGGTCATTTACCATTACCTATCATCACTATCGTAGGTCATATCATACACTGTTTATCGAATTGTTCACCATCCCATGACCCCACACCCTACTTCTTAGCCCTCAAAGTCAGCCCCCTCACCAGCAGAACCATGCTTGCCACCAAACACATTCCTGACACAACCACCAAGCACCGAGCAACAACCCACAACCATGGAGGCTTAGCAACCAGGCCCCTAAGCGCCAACAGGAGCCCGACGCTCACCACACACCCCCAACCCCCAGCGCCGACAGGAAGCACACCTTCCGACTATCCATCGCTCCACGCTAAGCCATTGCCTGCTTTCCCGACCATCAGAGGCACCAGCAACCGTCAAACAGCGATTACAGCGCCCTTGTTTCATGCACCTTCTTCACGTTCCCTTATGTCCCAGCAGATGGCGAGCTATGGTCTTGTAACACTCCCACTTTTCTGCAGATGGAGCAGGCTGCCAAAGCCGTGCGGTACGAAAGTCGAACTTGTGCTGAAGTGAAACTAATGACCAACAACCAAACTCCGGGTCGCTCCGTATTTCTATGTTTTCCTTCAGTCTCATCAGGGTTTGACTGAGCAATACGTCCTGCTCCAGTCGCCTTATTAGACTGATCACCATCTTGCCTTTCCAGCGAAGGCCAACAACCCGTCCAAACATTGGTATAGTCTTTACTCGGACAGTCTTTAGCCACCCTTCCTTCAATATACCTGGACCCGGGATTACGTAAATGTTTGTATATTGGGTCTGCTGGCCTCGGCTTTTGCTGACTATGTTAACCCAGCGTATGGGCTCTCCACATATTTCTATCAAGAGTCCCGACCTTCTCCCCCAACCCTCACCTACTACATATCTTTCCGGTCGACCCGCTTCTGCCAGGCGGGCCTTCAGCCCTATAGCACATAACTCATCTACCAACGCGCCTCTTGGATGCATTCTATTCCCCCTTTCTGCTCCAAACTGTTCTGCCCGAGAGCCAGATAGATAAGCCAGTAGTCTGGCTAGTCGGTTCTATGCCTAAAAGGACACCAGCAACCGCTACCAAACAGCGATTCCAGTGCCCTTGTTTCACATGTAGGGAATCCCCATTTTAGGAGATCAAGATGTAAAGCTCATACAGAAGAACGACCACAAATATCACTGCCAACCACCACCGTCTTGCGCGTGACATGGCGACAATCCCCCAGATGCAAAGCCCAACGATGACTATATTGATAACAGTGCCTATTCCCATTCTATCACTTCCTATTTGTGATGTTTGTAGCCTTGCCTCGTATATGCGTAGCGTATTCTAGCCTTTACTCGCAGTACCCGTCAACACCCCGAGATGAGGAGATGAACCCGTGTGCGTGCAGTTACTAGCTTCCCCCGATTATATACCCAGCCAAAACCGAATAGAATACCCCAGGTTCAGACCCCTACCCGTGATGCCTCTTTCGTGGCTTCACGCTGAGTTTCCCGGTTTGAACACTAAGCGGGGATTGCTGAGGCTAAAGAAAAGCACGAGCTGGTGAGACACTGCCGGAAAGATATTGACAGGGCACTACCTCGTATGGCAAAGTATATAAAGCTAACCTTGTAGGGGGTGTGCGTCATGAGAAAAGTAGCTATCGTCACTGACAGTACATGTTGTCTGCCGAAGGAGTTGGTGGAGAAGTACAATATTTGTGAGGTACCCCTGGAAATAGTCTACGAAGGTAGGAGCTACCGCGATGGAATTGATATAAGCCCTGACGAAGTCTACAAGATTATGCGCAAAAGAGAGAATCTACCCACTACCTCAACTGCGTCAATCGGGGATTTCCTGGATGCCTACCGCCAGTTAAGCCGGGAAGCTGAAAGTATACTTTGTATCACCCTCACCAGCCTGCAAAGCATGACCTTTGAGGCAGCATCAGAGGCCAGGGAGATAGCGAAGGAAGAGCTTCCTGGCACTACTATCGAGGTACTGGACAGTCGGGCTGCATCCGGCGCCCTGGGGTTTATTGTTCTGGAGGCGGCTCGCGTAGCCAGCCAGGGGGCAGAGCTAGTTGAGGCAGCTGAGGCAGCGCGAGCTATGATGAACAGGGTGAATTTCCTGGCGATGCTGGATACCCTCTACTACCTCGCCAGAACTGGCCGTATTGCCAGGGCGGCAGCTTGGGCTGGGTCAGTGTTGAGCATGAAGCCTGTTGTTGAGCATTCTCCCGCCATAGGAGAAACAACGCCTATAGCACGTCCCAGAACCAAGCCAAAGGCCATAGAGCTCATGTTGAAGATAATGGCACAGCGGATGGGGGATTCCAGAGTGCATGTCCTGGTGCACCATGCTGATGAGCTGGAGGAGGGGAAAAAGCTCATGGCCGAGATTGACTCAAGATTCAGTTGCGTTGAACTTTATCTCACCGAGTTTACTCCTATCATGGGGGTTCATGCCGGCCCAGGCGTTCTGGCTATCACCTTTTACGCTGATTAAAACGTCGATTGTTTTTGGGGAATAAGGCAAGACGCCTCTAAAAGTTATCCCCGTGCGAGTTATCCGCCCACGGGACCGCCCTTCCACCTATAGGCAGGTGATTCTCATCTAATTCAAAAGTTAAAAGTTAAAAATCAAAATGACAGGTTAAAATCCAAAGGTGTTAACTCTTGCGTTATGGCAAAGGCTTCTTCTCTTTGTCATTGCGAGGCACGGAGTGCCGTGGCAATCTCGGTGGGGTTGTGGCGAGGGTTTTGTTTCCCCTCACCTCCCACTCACCGAGATTGCTTCGTCGCTGGCGCTCCTCGCAATGACAGAGAGGTATGATGAGTATTGCTTTGGACTGGAGCGGATGCTCCAGCCTACCCAACTTTGCGCGCAATGACAGCATGGATTTCCGGGATTGCGTCATCGCTGACGCTCTTCGCAAAGACAAAAGGGTTCTCCCTTCCAGGGGGTGACCCTTTTGAATTTACACCCACGGATTAAGGTTGCCCTGAATTTTCTCAGGTAGACAAAATAACTTAAGCATTTACTACGCAGAGCTAGCAATAATAGCAACTACAGGCCTAAATGCCTAACTAATAAAGCTGATTAGAATTGGCATATCATTGCGTCTCGGCACAGACTAAAATTAGCCTTAAGGCGGATGGCATCTGCTCCCCTACCTGTTAAACTGAAGATGGTCAATGAGATTGGAGAAATAAAGACAGGAGGTGAAGCAATGACAACGGAGTTGATTGAGAAGATCAAGGAGATTATCGAAACAAAGGTGAAGACAATCGGAGAGGAGGAGGTTAACTTTTGGACAGGGAAGGCTCCGTGCTGGGAGATGTGCCACTGCCCGGCGATGATACGAGAAGAGTGCCCGGCGACCAAGTATCCTTTCTTGCCCTGCTGGGAGATAGAGGGTACATACTGCAAGCTGGATGATTACGGAGCTACTGGTACAGATACCAGCATCTGCGAAATCTGCCGGGTTTACAAGAGGCATGGCAACGGTAAACCTATCCAGCTCAAGCTCTTTGGCCGAGGTATAGACACCTCCCTGAAGACACTAGAGAAAATAGCTAAGCGGTAACCCGCAGTTAATGAGGTTGCTTATAGCAACTGCTATAAGCAACCTCATTTAATTCCTGTCAGTAACATACTCACGCCAACCACACCACATCCTTCCTTGAAATCACTTTCTAGCCCGATTCTGAAAACCTGAGCCGAAATCGCCTCTCCTGGCCAGAATCGCAGCATAAGTTATCAATCACGTGAGGTGGATAATAGCTATGCCGCCAACAATCATGGCAGTAGCAATGAGCCGCAGGGCTAGCATCCCTTTACCGGAATCCCATTCCAGGAACATAGGCGATAAGCGGCTCAGGATAAGGGCGAATATAAGCACAAACATAGGGCGACTACTGATAATAGTCGATACTAGAGACACCGGCCCCCTCTCTAGCGCCCAGAACGACAATACTATCCCTGCCGGCGCTAATGTCTCATTAAAAACGAGTAGACCTACAACTGAATTCCTCTGTTTTACCTCAACCAGTTGTCTGATGATATGGGGATGAACTGAGACTAACAAGAAGATGCCGGACATGCAGAATGCGCTAAGCGAGAACAGGTTCCAGAATGAAATGTAAGCAAGAGCATACTTACCAGCTATGTCTGCCATGGCAAAAAGCAGGCCGGAACTAAAGAGGATGAGGAGCGGCTTGCTCCGCCAACTAGTAGAGCCAGCTGGGCTCTGTCTCGCTGAGACCATCACCGCTCCTACCACTACGATAACTATCGCCAGCCACTGCAGGTAATTCAGAGACTCTCCCAGTAATGGCACGGCCATGATAGCAACGAAAATAGGATAGGCGTAGACTACGGGGATAACCTGTGATACCTCCTCCCTTTTGAGACTATCAAGCATGATGATAACGGCAACAGTACGGAGTATCCCAGAGGCTACCGCCACCACCACCGGCCACATACCGATGCCCCCTGGTAAGGGAAACAGTGCAAATAACAGGGAACCGTAAATCAAGTGAATAATGCCCACCGGCAGCAGGAATGCTCGCAATCCCGGCATTCGTTTGGAGAGAAGGTGGCTGTCCAATATGTTCACCACCCCCATAACAACCGCACCCAGTATCGCTGTGTTAACCCAGTCCACTTATATCGGTACCCACCTCTACTAGAATAGGCATCACTGTAGATTACACTATGTGGGTTCAAATGGAAAGCTCTTTATTCTCCCAATCCGTGAGTGCAAATTCAAAAGGGTCACCTCTTGGATG
>Ga0268279_1001621_pt1 | contig 12131 bp, 15 predicted proteins | sample saktaG_6_FD_190142 | JGI IMG/M metagenome (GOLD analysis project Ga0268279, IMG submission 190142) | Saline water microbial communities from Sakinaw Lake, British Columbia, Canada - sak_2010_1_5_80m | ecosystem: Environmental > Aquatic > Non-marine Saline and Alkaline > Saline ...
AAAGATCCTACTAAAGAAATCTTAGACATATTTTATCTTTCAATAATTTTTTCTAATAAATTAATAATAATTTCTTTATTTTTCTTATTCTCTGCTTCTACTATCTTCTTAAATGCAAAACCTTTTTCTTTTCTATATTCTGGACCACCATCTATCATCCTTCTAACACATTCTGTTATCTCCACAGCATCTGTTTGATCATTAACTACAAGATCAGATATTTCTTTTTTATTTTTAACAAAAGGAATAGCATTTGAACAAATTACAGGAACTCCATAATACATATGTTCCGCAGCGGTCAGGTTGAAACCTTCAGAAAGTGAAACTTGCGTACTAAAATCAACCATTTGTATTGTTTTTAAATATTCTCCTCTAGTCATCCAATTATGATTTAAACACGAATTCCTAGAAAGAAGTCTTTTTGATATTTCTTGATAAAAGGGACTACTATAATTAGTTCTTATTTTTAATTTATCAAATTGAGACAATACAAGCAATTGCATTAATATGTTTTTTCTATGATTTGGAGCACAAAAAAGATCACACTCTAATTCTATATTTGAAACTCTTCTTATTTTATGCTCATTAAGTTCTTCAAAATCCATATAAACAGGAGTATAACAAAAATTATCTTTTATATGTTTTAAAACATTTGCATCATTTTCTAATAAAGTAGAAACATAATCAATATATCCTAATTTTATAAAATTAATAACATCAACAAATTGTGGAATCTCTCCACCGAGCTCGATTTGCGTGATCGGCGAACACCATAATAAAAAAACTTTCGTTTTACTTTTATCTACATTTTGAACAATATTCCGAATTGATACGTCCCAGCAACCCACGAATAAAATTTTAGGAGGATAACTTTTTAATTCCCTAAAGACTTGACTGCTCATACCTCCTTCAGGAACATCAAACATAACATTTTCTGCTTCAGGATATGTTTCTTTAACAACTTTTCTTAAACCATTTAAAGCTGTTTTTACTCCAGGCCAACATGATTTTGTACAAAAAGTGAATCTCATTTTCTATTATCCTTTAATTATAATACGATTCTAATACAATCCCAAACTCTTATTTGTGGTGACATTTTCTTCACCATAAAGTTCTATCAATTTATTGTCGAAAACAATTGCTGCTTCTATTTTGGTATCAAAAGAGCCTAAATGAAAAACCTTCCCTTCATAAGTTATAGTCGCTTTCCATTTTTTTCCACGACTTGTTGAAACCCCTTTAAATCCAGAAGAGTTGTTGGGAGACATCCCCGTTTTGAGAATCCTCATTTTAATTTTCTTCTTATTTCCTTCGGTGTGATGCTTTCCATAAAAATGATTTTTTTCACCACTTTGGGCGAGAGATGATTTCTTTTTAGATTCTTCAGTGTGATGCTTCCCATAAAAATAATGTTTGTCGCCACTTTGGGCGAGAGACATTTTCTTTTTAGCTTCTTCAGTGGGTTTTATCCCTATTTGAGATAAAGAAATTTTCTTTGATGTTTCTGGGGAACAACCCTTCCCATATTTTTCTCTATTATTTCTCCTTATCTCTCTCTGTGATATAGACATTTTCTTTACAGTCTCTGGTGAACTACCCTTTCCATATTTTTCTCTATTCTTGTTCATCCTCTCTTTACCTTTGATAGACAATTTTTTTTTAGTTTCTTCGCTACTTTGATAATGATTTCCACCAGAAGTGCTATTATATCCATCTCCAAATGTTCCATACTTCTTAATATAGTAAATTTCTTTATTATTCAAATCTAAAATATCAATTTCGTCTTCAACAATTTCCCAACAAAAAGATTTCTCTCCATACTTCTTCAAAGCATTATGAAAATAATTATTGTTATTGTCATTGTCATCTCTTTTTATGTCATAAAAATGTCCATTTTTTCTATATTCTAAACCACATATTGTTTGACCAATATACATTTTTCCATTACTTTTGTTTGTAGCCGAATAAATAATTCCTTTCCTACTTTCGTTTTTCTCCATTTTCGTCAATACCTCCACTATTTTTTATAGAGGCTGACATTGGATATCTTTCGAAAAGTGCTTCTCTTATTAAGTCTGTAACATTCAAATCTTCTTGTCTTTCTATAGAAAGCCTATGAGCTTCAAATTTCATATGTCTATGAAATTCCTCTGTGGATCTAAAAGTTATCATTTTATCTGCCATAATTATGCCTCTGCAATACTATTCCAGATGTATTACAGAAACTCCTTTTTTTATTTTCTTTTTTTTACCTTCTAACGCATTTTAGAACCATTTCATAAAATTTTCTTAATTGTGTTTCTGAATCAAAATCTTTGCTTCTCTTTAAAGCATTTTCAGAATATATTTGATATACGCTTTCATCAAATAATTCTCTTACCTTTTCTTCCCACTCAAAAACATCGATTGGATCTAGAATAAAACCTCCATTCCTTACAAGGAAAGGTAAATTCCCGTAACAAGATGCAATTACTGGTATACCGTTTGACATTGCTTCTAGAGCACACATCGAAAAAGTTTCATCTACGTTTGAAGGAACCAAAATTATTTTTGTTTCTTTATAAACTTCAGCAACATTATCAGTATTTTCTACTACTTTTATATTTTTTATATTTTTAATTTCGTCATTAATTGCTTTATTTTCTGGTAAAATCTCGTTACCAAGCCCTAAACACATAAAATCAAACTCTGGCATACTTTTAGCTAATTCAACAAATAGTCTCCCACCCTTCCCAGTGTCACAATTTATCAGAGTAATATATTTAGGATTTCTTTCTTTTGAAACAACTCTATCTTTATCAAACATTGGATATATAATTCTTGGAATTTTTATTCCTACATATCTTTCAACTGCTTTTTGCATATAATCAGAATTAACATATGTCTCATCAGCTTCACGGAAAACTCGATGCAAATCTTTTCTAATATGAACTGTATCTAGGGGACGAGACAGCATATTGACAAAGTTATCTTGAACTTCACAAATGTTTCTCCAAAAATGAGTTCCTAATATAGTTTTTATACCTAATTTTTTTGCAATTGAAACTATGACTGGAGCGTCGAATGATTGTGTAATTATCAAATCCGGTTTATGTTGTTTGAAAAAATTCTCCATTATACTTGAAGACATAACTCCAAAACGATAAACATCAATTCCATCCCAATTATATATTTCTGTTTTCATTTTCTTTGTTGGATCAGGATCACAATAACAAGCTGACAATACATCAAATCTCTTTTTCTTTAAATATTGTAAAATTTGTTGAAGAAAATACTCACCTCCACCTAGAGGCGGCGAATAAAATTTGTTAAAGGCTAATACTTTTGGTTTTTCTCCTGGAGCAAAAATTTCAAAACTTTCTTTTCCAATTCCATCATCTGTAAGATCGTTAATATTATAATAATTTATAGATTTAGAAAACTCATCGTTTATTGTATTTAAACCTCTTTCCATATTTAAATTTGTTCTCAAATTATCACTATATTTTCTATTTATTTTTACTTCAGATATTTCTTTAATAGCAGTAGACCAATCTTCTGCTTTGTAATTGTTCATTAAAAATCCATTATAACCATCTACAATTAAATATGGTAAATTACCAGAATTAGTAGCAATAACAGGAGTTCCAGTTAAAATAGATTCTGCACAAACAGCAGAAAAAGTTTCAGAAAAGAAAGTCGGAAGTAAAAATACATCAGATTCGTGGTAAAAAGAAACTAATTCTTCTCTTCCAACTTTTCCTAAGAATTCTATATTTTTAGGTAATGCTCTTGTAAGATTTGGATCAATTCTACTATCTATATATGTAAAATCCCAATCTGGATTTTGGTCTGCTATATTAAAAACAATATCAGAACCTTTAAACGGCATAGAATTTATAGCTAATACTTTTAATTTTCTTTTTTTAACTTTTTCTTTAAAAGTAAAAAGTTCCCAATTAAAATTAGGATATACAACTTTAACTTTATCTTTTAATTTTGGGAAAAAACTACAAAATATTTTTTTTGTATAACCAGAATTACATATAATAGAGCAACACTTGCTATACATTTCTTCCATTTTTTCTAGTTCTCTAGCAAAAATACATCTTGAAGTTCTTTTAGGACAAGAAACTACATCAAAATGTTTGCAAGTATTTTTTAAATAATGTGAACAAAAATCTTCTGCAATTCCATGAATAAAACAAACAACTGGAATATTGTTTTTTGTAGCTTCGTTTATTACAACATCTTTTCCTAAAAGTTGTGTTACTATTAAATCTGGTCTATTTTTATATATAGAGCCTTTAACTTCTTCTGCAATTGGTAAATTGCTTCTTATAACATTAATTCCATCTTCTACAAACTCTTCTCTATTAAAAAACATGTTTCCATATTGTAAAAAACAAGTTGCATAAATATCATAAATATTTGTTAAATTTTTAAAGTAATTCTTAGTTGTTTCTTCGCAACCACCTAAGTTTGGCGAGTGATATAAAGCATATAAACTTATAATTGGTTTGTTCATAATTAAACTTTTCCTATAATGTCTTCTTCAGAAATAAACATCCCTTCAAGATGATCACTTTCTATTTGTACAGCAAACTCTAAAGGATCGAAAAGAACATCTACAATTTTTCCTTCTAATTTTTTTCCTTCAAAATTAAATAATATAAAATCATCAATTCTATACTCCATTTTTTTCTCCTATTCAAAAGCTTCAATTCTTTCTTGTGCTTTATCAGTGCATTTTTCCCATGTATATTTATTATTTATTATTTCTCTCATTTTTTCTACTTTGTTTTTATGTAAATCATAATTATCAACCATTTCTTTCATCAGACCTGAAAATTCATTTATTACAGATTCTCCAAATACTGGAAATTCTTGTCCAAAAAAAGCTTTAGTTATCCATTCTCCCCATAAAGGATTCTCATTGCAAACTTCCCAATCATCAACATCAAAAGTAAGAGCAGTTTCATTAGAAATATAATCAGAAAATCCAGTATGATTTGGACAAATACAAGGAAGTCCCATTAAAGAAGCTTCCATTGGGGGAAGTGACAATCCCTCACCGCGACTTGTAGAAACATAACAATCATGTTGTGAATAAATAGAAGGCATATTATCTTGTTTATTGATATCCATACACAAATAAACTGGAGGACTGTCTTCTGTAGCAAACTCTTCAATATATTTACCTAATTGTTCCTTCACAGCATCGTAAAAACGCTGTTCTAAGGAGCAAGCAGCGTGTCTAGCTATTAAGCAAAGGGAAACATCCTCTTTCTTATTAAATGCTCTTAGAAACGCTTTAAGCAACACATCAAACCCTTTTCTGTAAGTCCATCTAGACACTGTTAAGAATTTGAAACCTTCAGGATTTTTTGGTGCATTTTCGTCTTTTGAATATACTTCATAATTTATCTTAAAATCTTTTTTTATATTCTTTTTATTATAAATAAAATCAATACCTATAGGAATTGTAAAAATTGGTTTTTCAAGACCTTGTTCTAAAAAAGAATTTTTATAATAATCAGTTGGAACCCAAACTTCATCATAAAAAGTATTAGCTGTTCTTATCCAACCTGGATTTATATTTTTACTTTCTGCCATAGTATATAATACTTTTTTATGACAATTTGGAACATTTGTTACTGGCAACCAAGAAATTATTTTTATAACGGATTCATCTAAATAAAGACGATCAGATATTCCTCTTCCTTCTTTTGTATCCTTCAAAAACTTTTTATAAAACTCCCATTCTTCTTCCGTTAATTCCATTGGGCATCTCATGTTTTCTATGCCCATATCATAACCACGATCATAAAGATTTTTAACAAATCCTCTATTCAAATTAGAATAACCACTTTGTTCGGTGAATGGACCAACAAATACTATTTTTCTATTATTCATAAGATGTTATCGCAAGAAAACCCATGACTTCAGTCGTGGTAGGAATTGCAATCATACCTCCTTTACATAAACAAATGTTCCAAAATGAAATACTTTCTCTACTTTCTTAACAGAAATAACCTTTTTCTTACCGTCTTTTAATATTCCTACATATTTACCTTTGTTTTGCATTCCTTTACTTACATATTCTTTACCATCAATTCTTAATAAATCATATGGTTGTATATCATATCTTTGTTTTCTTATGGATGGTTTAAAACCGTTTCTTTGTATTTGTAAACTTCTGTTATTTTTTCTTTTTTGAATTATCTTTTGAACAAAACTTCTTTCTTGATTACTACCATTTGCTATACAAAAAGCATCGTTTATATGACTCTTTTCTAATTTTAATTCTAATCTCTTACATTTTGTTATATATCCGAATGTTTCTTCTACATTATCATAATTACTTTTCAATTCCTGTATGATTCTCTTTCTAATTATAGACATAAAAGTCTCTGATTTAAAACTTGTTTTCTTCTTAATATTTAATTTAATCTTACCACTATGATAATCTCTATGACATTTTTCACATAAAGTTACTAAATTATCAGGACTATCACCACCTGTTTTTCTACTTATTATATGATGAACTTGTAATTTAACATTCTTATTCTTACAATTTCTACATTGATAATTGTCTCTATGTCTTACATACATTTTAACATTTTCAAAGTCTTTTTGTTCACCTTCTTGATATTCTTTACCTTTAATAGTAGGATGCTTAATTTTTTGTATATCAAAAGTAGCAGTTTCAAATATTATCTTGGTTATTGGTAAAAAACGATGTATCCTTTCAATAATACTTAAATGACTATTATATTTGTGAAGAATACTTGGTGCTAACCAACCTTTAGGTATACCACGATTAAGAAATCTTGGTTTTCTATGCCACAACTTATTTCTTCTACCTCTACGATACATTGCTTTGTCAGAAATTGATTTAACAATATTAATTCTTAATTTTAAATTAAAAGATAAAATCTCTTTCTTTTCTGTAACTGCTGATATACCAACATTCTCATAACCAGAATCAACACCTAATGTAATTTCTTGTTTTACTTCTCCTGTTGGTATCAACATTTGAATTGTAAATGGAAATTTTGTTACTACTTTTGCTTTTTTACATTGTAATAACCTCCTTGCTTTTTGTGGTTTAGTTGGCATTAAAGGATTGCCATTTTGATGAAGTACATAGACAATGTTTGATACTTTTGGGTTCAAACCAGCTCTATGTGAATGCTGTAGATTCTCTTCGGAGTTGTTATCAAAGGTTTTTAAATCTTCCACACTTTCCCTACCCATAGGAATGTTTAATGTCAGATCACAGTTGCTACAAACTTGAGAAGCATTCGTAGGTGTGTATGTATTTCTCTTTAATAACTTCTGCATACTAAGTATGCCTCCTAGTCAGCAAAGGCTTCTACAAGCCCACGACCTTCAGTCGTGGGTTACTGACCTTTTCTTTCCATTTTCCCTCTCCAATCTTTATTATACGACTTTCCGTCAAAAAATCAAGCTTATAAACCGCCATTTTTCAATTTTTATATTTTTTTATAAAAAATTCATTCAAAAACCTTTTTAAGAAAATCGTATATATAATTATGAAAAAAATACTTTTAATTCTCCTATTTTTACAATGTAGCATTTCTTTTGCTACAACAAAAACTCAACCATTGGATATTAATTACAACTTAACTTTTATTGTAGTTGAGCAAACCAATTCCAGAGGGGATATGAATCGTTTTTCTGTGAGTCAAGAAGCATTAGAACCTGATTCCACTGTTCAAAGTTTTTCTATGATCCTTCCAAATATTTTATCAAAAGATTTAGCTTCTATCACAGGAGTTATTAAAATTGGTGATAGTCTTTGGACATTTGTTGATCAAAGTATCGTTAATATAAGTGGTGGAAAATTAATCGTTCACACAAAAATAAATGTAAAAAACGGAGAAACAGGAACTGCAAAACTTATTTCAAAAGAACCATACAAAACTATTAAAGTTGTTGGGAATACAGAACAAAACGTAATAGAATTCATAGAAGTTGGGATCACTATTTCTGCAAAACCAAAATTTATTAATAAAAATACAGTTTGTACTGCAATAGAATTAAAATTATCTGAAGTTTTAAGAGAATCTGGAGAAGAAAGAGAAACTACAGTTCCTGTAACTTCTTTAAGAGATTTAACTACATCTATTAATTTTACTATTATGCAACTAGAAGTTTTAGGGGAACTTTCCATCGATAAAAAAGTAACTGTAGAAAAAGGAATTCCTTTTCTTAGAAATATCCCACTATTAGGAAAGTTAATCTTTTCAACTACAGAAGATCATTATTATCAAACAAAATTGTATATTGTTGGTGGAATTAATCCTGCAAATGAAACAGATATTGAAAACTACAAAGAACTTCGAGAAGAAGCTGAAAAATTAATAAATAAAAGATTTCCTCTTAAATGAATTTAAGTTATATTTTTCTTTTTTTCAGAAGAAATTGTTTTTAAATTAAACACAGAAGAAGATCTTCCTAATTCATCAAATGTAGAAATTTCTAGTTTTTCTTCTAAAGAAGAAGGAATTTTTCTTTCCATTATTTCTATTAATTCTGAAAAATTATTATGCATTTCTCGAACAAGAGAAAGATTTTTTTCTATTCCTTCAGGATTATCCATATCTGCAAAATAATTAAATATAATATTAAACATATGTTGAATGCTATCGAAAGATTGTTTAGGCATGTTTTTTTCTCCTTTTTGTTATTTCTTCTAATTTTCTATGAAAAAGTCCTTTTTTAATATTTTTTCAAATCTATAATTATTTTTTCAAGATCTTCTAAAATTTCTTCAATTAATAAAGAATAAATTTTTCCAGAGAGATTCCCTTTTTTAAAATGGATTTCTTTAATAATAATAAGCTTTTCTTTCAATTCTAAAATCTCTGGAAGTAGTTTCATTAAAATATATTCAAAAAACCAACTAAAGATTCCTTCTTATTCTTTCTCTTTTTTCCTCAAAATCTTTTAATTTTTCTTGTTCAAACAAACAATCGTTATATCTACAAAAATTAAAGATTTCGTCTAAAGGGTCATAAGAAAAAACTATTCTAGGATATACAGAATTCGTTTTTTCTTCTAAATCAAACATTCTTTTACTTATTAAAAAATCTAAAAAATCAGATTCTTTAATAGCTTTACATAAAATCGTCTTAAGATTCCGATTATAAATTTCTTTTTCTTTAGTATCTTTTAATATCTCCATATATACATTTTTAGAAATATATTTTTCTGCATAAAAATTAAAAATAGAATTAAAGACAATAGTTCTTAAATTAAATTTATCTGGAAAAAATAGATTATTATTAATCTTATCTGTTATTCTTTTTGAAAGTTCCTCCTCTTTTTCGTTCAAAACAGAAAAAGATTCTTCTATTATATTTTTTCTAAATATTATTTTTGTTATTTTTTTAAAATCTTCCCAATATTTATATTTTTTTTCATCAAAAAATCTAAAATAGTTATTTGTAAAAATAATTGTTTTTGTTCTTCCGTTTTCTCTTCCAACCAAACATAAACATTTCAACTTTTTTGTTTTTTCGTCAAGAACTAAGGAAAAGTAATTAACATAAGCACAATCAAAAAAATATGTAAAAAATTCTTTTCTCCATTCTTTTTTTTCAGAATTGTATCTAAAAATAATATATTTGTCTTTTAGCATTTTGACCTTCTAAAACCGCTTTCTGAAAACATTAAAGCAGATTTTAGAATTTTTGTCAAGGTTTTTCTTCTTCCAAGCAATTTTTTCCAATAAGTTCACCGAATCCCCAATAATCAACTTGAACGATTTCTTCCATTGTTTCTCCAAAATATTCTAATTCTTCTATATTATTAAATGGTATGACGAGTAATTGTAATTCATTTGGTGTCATTCCATCAAGATGAGATAGATCCATATTCAAATCATCAAAAATCCCATATTCTCTATAATTTTCTACAAGATCGTGAGCATCTGGAATAACTCCAAACACTCCTTCTGTAAAATTGTTTTTCATATAAAATTCAACCATTTTTTTCCAAAGATCACTAAGCTCAAAAGGACTTACTTCTAAAATTATTTTAGAAAATTCTTCAATTGTTGCATTATCTTTTTCATACATATAACAATCTTGTAAGTCTTCAGTTGAAATATTAATTGGAAATGGATCTTCAAAATATTCATCGTGAATCATAATTTTCTCCTTTTTACAAAATTTCAATTATTTTCTTTTCTTCAACTACGAAAAATTGAATTCTATGGAATTCAATCCACTTATTCTCTTCGCCTTTCTCTATTTGACATATTAACTCAAAAGTTTCTCCATATGCGTTATGACTATATATTAATTTTTTATCATCTATTTCTACTACTTCTTCATCAAAATCTGTATTTAATTGACTCTTTTGTGTTTTTATTAAAAACTCAGATAAAAGTTTTTTATCTCCATCTGAATCTTCAACTCTAATTATTTTTGTAATACAAGATACAGCATCAAATGAAGATTCCACTTCTATTCTATAAAAAGAATCTGATTGCAAAACATGACAACTTTCATCTTTTACATCTCTTCCTAATACAATGTTATAGTTCTTTTCTTTTTTTTCGTGTTGACTAGAATTGTCTAAAACATGAACAATATATCGCATAATTTTCTCCTTCAAAAAAATATACGATTTAAGATAAAACCTTTTTTTCTTTGATGAAAAATCCCATGTCAGTCGCATCAAAAACATCTATTTCTCTGTTTTTTGCAACTTCTTTTAAATTTCTTATATCATCATCAATAAAAATCATTCTACTCTTCTCTCTATCTTGTGGAAAAAAAGCACTTTTGGGCATATCTCTATCAACAACTACCATTTCATTAAATAAATCTAATAAACCAAATTCTTTTAAAAGAAGAATTACAGGTTGATTTTCGTATTCTTCTACTTCTACATTTTCAGATTTACTTATCAATCCTATGTCTTTTCCTATCGCTCTTAGGTTTAACAATATTTTTTTAACATTCGGTTTAAGTTTTATTATATTACCTTCAGAATCAACAATAGTATTTTCGTCTTTTTTAGTATAAGGAGGCTTCATATTTGCTCCATATTCACCAGATACAATTGTATGATCAAAATCAAAAACAAATAAATCATATTTGTCTACATCTATTTCATCTACTATAAAGTCTTCAATAGACCTTTTTAAAAACTTTATTGCGTCTTCAATTTTAGATATTTTTTTAAAATCAAATAATATTTTTCTTTTTGCAACTTTAATAGTTTCAGTATCACTTTCTTTTATCCTGATGAAATTAACAATATCTTCGTCATTTTTTATTATTTTTTTGCAAAATAAAATAGTTTTTTTTTGACTTGTATACCAATTTTTCATATTTTTTTCCTCTACAATATAATTCTACTTTTTAATCAAAATTTCCTTCTAAAATATTTTTTACTACTATTTCTGGTTCAATAAAAGCTTCTTCAATAAAATCAATATATCCCCATAATCCAAATGGATCTTTTCTAAAATATTTTTCATCTTTATAGAGATTTATATTCTCTTTATAACCAAAATGTTTTGGGTTTGATCTAGAAAAAATTACTATTCCTTTTTTATTTACATATCTTCCCAAATGACCGATCATACTATCTACTGAAATCCAAGTATAACAATTTATTAATTTTTCTTTTAGCTCGGAAATAGAAAGATTGAATAATATTTCATCTACATTTTCTATTTTTTTTTCTCCACTTACTCCTAATTGAACCACTCTAAAATTATGTTTTTTTAACATATCTACAACTTCTTCAAAATAAGGATAATTTTTAGGATTCCTTTTTTCACTAGAATTTGGAGATATTCCAGCATAAGGAGCTATTAATATTTCCTTTATATCATTTCTTTTTATAGAAGTCAATGATGAATCCGCCATTCTTATATGTTATATAATTTCTTATATGCCTCTACTATATGCCCTTCCCAATTCCAATCTATCATTCTTGCATAAATATCATACTCAACACAATCGCTTTCTTTTATGAATCTTCTTGGAACAATTTTTAAATTATCATATTTAAAATCCTCAAAAAGATCATTTCTATCAGTTGAGACTACTACTAATTTATATTTTTTTACTAATTCTGGAATTATAAGAGAAAAAGCTATAATA
>Ga0268279_1001625_pt1 | contig 12111 bp, 15 predicted proteins | sample saktaG_6_FD_190142 | JGI IMG/M metagenome (GOLD analysis project Ga0268279, IMG submission 190142) | Saline water microbial communities from Sakinaw Lake, British Columbia, Canada - sak_2010_1_5_80m | ecosystem: Environmental > Aquatic > Non-marine Saline and Alkaline > Saline ...
ACGCAGAGGATGTGCTCCTGAAGAGCCGGATGAGGGAAAACTTCACGTCCGGTTCTGTGAGGGGGCTCATAGTCACCTCGGAGCCATTACTCCAACAAGAGGTAGGCTATGAGCTCTACTCGACAAAGCGGATATAAGTACCCCACTCCTCCTTCGCTTCGACCTCAGTCGTTATATCGAGCTCAGGACAATAGGCCACGTTTAGCTTTAAAAACCTAAATCTTCTGGAGCTATAGCTTTGATAATCTCTATTCTGTTGAAATGGTCAATGTCTCTTGTAACAATTTCATGGATTCCTAGCGAAAGACCTGAGGCAGCGATGAGACAATCGTTTAATTCAATCTCTTCTCCTTTCTTGATCAATGTGGCATAAATTCTGCCACCCTCTATCGCAATCTCTCTCGTCAAATCTATGTATGACATGTGCGAGTGATAAAAGTTTTAGCGTCTTTCCTAAAGCGTCCCTTCTTGGAGATCTGAATGCTCCTACACTGAGCTCTGCAACTGTTATTGCAGACGTAAAACCCTCATTACCCTCCTGTAAACTCTTGATGACTGATTTGGATGATTCAGCTTGTCCGGTCCTCAGAACATCCACAAAGATCGAAGTGTCTATGAGCAGTTTCATACCCGCGCTGTTCGTCTTAGTTCTCTCACGAATTCTACACTATCCACCTCGTATCCCCAAGCACCAGCAACTGATTCTACAATATCCTCTTCAGGCTTCCTCGTTTCCCTCACCATATCCAGTATCGAATGGAGGTTTCTATCCAACTCAATTAACTTCCGTTCAATTTCCGGAATATTCATGTGTCCCTTTCACCTCCTATCCTGTAACTCAGCACTTCTGTCCCCGGTTGATTTCAAATAATCGCGATATTTCTTAACTGTTAGTTGATGCTCTTCTCCTACGAGGCCCTTAAATATTCGTTTCTGTTCCTCTCGTGCCTTGACCACCTCCTCGCTTATCATCTCCTCACCCTCATGTGTTAATCAATCATACTCATCGGGTTATAATACTTTGCCATCACCCGCAACAGATTAGCTGCTGAACCGTATGCACGATCCGCCGCCTCGTTTCAAATAGTCCAGAGACGCACTGAAGAGCGACTTATCAAGGTATCGGAGTCTGCGCCATCTCCCGGTTCGTACGCCTTTGCGATAGCACTGCAGTAAGTGATTAGCGGTGAGCAACGATATGGACATATATATACATCTCCTATCTTTCGTAGGACCGTATAAAACTTGCGGTGGTGCCTGTATCGTATCTCCGAATATAAAACGGGAATGGGACGGGGATGCCTCGAGCATTCTCTCTCCGTGCGCTCTCAACGGATAGATAAATATCTCCCGAACGCGGCGGTTCAGGTGACGAAAAATCCTCGTTACCGTTGCAGTTAGCTCACGGTCACTCTAGTTTTTCGCCAGGTTCCGCGGCTTGTCAGGATCTTCGCTTGGTCTCCGCGACAACGAAGAGGATGCACGGGGTGCCTTCACACCCGCGATCAGCGCTAACGGGCTGCGCTCGAGCAACTGAACGATATCAGCGCGAATGTGTTAAAAACGGGGCTCGTGCTATGGAACGTTCAGAGGTTTTATCTTATAATTATAACTGTCTACCTGAAGATTCAGGTTATCGAGCATCATGAGGTTATAATTTGCCGTGATTTACCCGCGCTGTATGAGTCTCTCTATTTTTTCCGGAGGCTATGTATGGGGAGATCAGAAGCATCGCCAGGACTTAGAGAAGCGAGAACTACTTGAAATACTTACTCGATAAAATCTGAGCTGCAACTATTGTACGATAGCCGCTGGGCTGGATGCTCCTGTTTTACAGAGCGTGCGGGTGAAAAAGTTTGTTTTGTTTTGAACATTGGGATTTTTATATTTGATATTTGACAATATTTGTTATTTGTGATTTGTAGTTTGGAGTTTAAATCGTTACACAGTGCCCGCTGCATGGTATGTAGGTATGAGTTCTATTCTGCCTATCGCTCAAATAGGGTAATACCCTTAATCATCGCATTCTGCACAACAGGATTATCTAACTCCTCTTCGGTGTATGGGAATAGTTCGATTGGGAAATTCACTGAAAACTTCTCGCTCCACTCCTCTATTCGCTTCAAAAACGGTGCACTGGACTGTTTCAATACAATCAAAATATCTGCGTCACTTCCCGGCACAGCACGATTCTCCGCGAGCGACCCAAATAAAATGATTTTCATGACGTTCTTATCACCCTCACCTACTTCCTGGGCGGTTCTGTACAGCTCCGCTCGCAAGCGCTCCTGGTCAAGCCAGAAGATCTTGACAGAATTCAATGATTCTTCGACTATAAACGATTGCATGCCCTATCTGCATCCTCCCGCGTGAAATATTCGTACGGACTTCCAGATTCAAAACCATTCGGATATCTGGTGGGGACGTAATATTTGTCTAAACTCCTGGCACAATTAAACAGGTCGTCATGTACCGCCTCTCGCCTCGCGAGTGCTTTCAGGAGGTCTAAGATCGAATGACCCCAGGCAACCGCATGTAACTTCTGAAATACCGCTTTCAACGCCTTTTCCGCCGCTTGGTGCGTTTCGCTTCTGCAAACTCGCTCAATCCACACCCACCTTCTGCTTGACCTTGTTGAGTGTGGCTTTCAGCCCGATAATCTCATCCTTCACCCAGGCGATCTCCTCTTCCAGCGTGCCCTTCAAGACGCTCCGGGTCTTCTCGCCTTCTTCTTTAATGACCGTTATCGTCTCCTCCTGTTTCGTGATCATCAGATCCTGCTTCTCGATCATGATATCCATTTTACCAAGCATGGCATCCTGCTTCCCGATCATTTTGGTCATATCGGTCCGTGCGAGATCGAGTCGTTCGCCGAGCTCTTCTGCCATATCACCTCGTTTTATCTCAAAATATTCGAACTCGCCCGTAGCAGGCTCAAAACGGACTGCTAGGTCTTTCACCTCGAGGGGGTACTTCGTTATCCTGATCAGCTCAACAAACGAGTCAAGGGTAGATCGCTCACCTTCACACACGATTCTGACATCGTACGGCTTTACATTCTCCACATAGCCCGTGAGTTCTAGGTCACGCGCGGCCCGTTCGACTACATCCCGGTACCCAACCCGCTGCACTTTGCCGCGGGCGATGATCTCCGCTCGTACGTGCATAATGGCCTCAAATCTTCTCTAAGTCGTTAGATGCTAAAAACCTTTTGCGCACCTACCCTCACCATCTCTAGCCAGAAGATGTAATCATAATCTTATCATAATCTTTCATACCTGCCTTGGTTGTAACACCAAACCTTATAGAACGTTCTCTAAACCTTCAAGGAGCGCCGCGGCTTGGCCAGATGCGCCTGGTTATAGAGCACAAAAAGTTTGTTTTGAACATTTTTATTTTGATATTTGGTATCGATTGTTATTTGTGATTTGGAGTTTAAATCGTCCAGAGCCGCCCGTTGCGGTTAGCTCACGGTCACGCTCTTCGCCAGGTTCCGCGGCTTGTCAGGATCGAGCCCCCGAAGCACCGCGAGCTCATAGGCGAGTACCTGCATCGGGATGATCTGAATGATCGGGTTCAGCTCTTCCGCTTCCGGGACTTTGATCCAGAAATCGAAGATCTCCTCGCGTTCCGGACCGACCCCGATGATGTACCCGCCGCGGCTCTTTACCTCTTCCGCGTTCGCGAGGATCTTCGACTTGGTCTCCGCGGCAACGAAGACGATGCACGGGGTGCCTTCCTCGATCAGCGCCAGCGGCCCGTGCTTCAGCTCACCACCGGCGAACGCCTCCGCATGGATGTACGAAACCTCCTTTATCTTCAATGCCGCCTCCAAAGCGGTCGCATATTGCAGCTCGCGACCGATAAGATAGATATGATCCTTATCGTAGAGCAGCTCGGCGAGTTGCTCCAGATACTCACGCATCGATCGCGAGGTCAGGTTAAAAATATCGAGATACAGGCTCCCGAGCTTCTTCAAGCCGTCCTCGTACTTATCCGCCAGAGCATAGGCGAGCATGGCCATGAGCACGACCTGTGACGTGTACGTCTTCGTGGAGAGCACGCAGAGTTCAAGCCCACTGTTCATCATCAGGAGCGTGTCGCTCTCCCGCGTGAGGATTGAGCCCTCGCGGTTCACGATCCCCACGACCTTGCTGCCACGCCGCTTCGCCGCGTTCACCGCATCCAAAACGTCCGCGGTCTCGCCCGATTGCGAGATGGCCAATACCAACGTGTCTCCCGTTAGAAAGTCCTCATAATGCTCGAACTCCGAGGCCAGGATCGCATTCATGTGCACCTTCGCGATCTTCGAGAAGAGGTAGCTGCCGGCCAGGCACGCGTGATAACTGGATCCGCAACCGATGAAGAAAGTACCGAACGCGTGCTGCATCGCATCACAGATGCTCTTCACAACCCCTTCCTCCTGCTGCAGTGCTCTGAGCACCGTTTCATCCTGCTCACTGAGTTCCTTCAGCATGAAGTGCTCGAATCCGCACTTCTTTGCCTCTTCCGCGTTGCACGTTATGCAGTCCACCGGGCGTGTTACCGCTCGACCCTCAGCTAAATTGTAAATCCGTACAGTCTGATTATCATCCGCGACGAAGACATCGGCACTCCTCAGATAGATGACTCTATCGGTCCACTCCAGGAACGCGAGCACATCGGAAGAGGGGAAGATCCCGTCTGCTCCGATACCGATACAGAGTGACCGCGAGCCTTTTCGCGCGCCAAGAAGCTTTCGCTCGCCCTTCCGTATCGCGAGGATAGTATAGCTCCCTTCGAGTAGTCGCAACGCGTTACGAAACGCATCCTCAAACTCGAAGCCACGCTTCATGAACTCCTCCACGAGGTGCGCAATCGTCTCGGAGTCCGTTTCCGACCTGAACGTATGCCCGTTCTCGATCAAGCACGCTTTCAGTTCCCGGTAATTCTCTATTATCCCGTTATGAACGATTGCGATCTCATTTTTGCAGTCCGTATGCGGATGCGCGTTCTCCATGGAGACTTTCCCGTGTGTCGCCCACCGGGTATGGGCGATTCCTATCGTCCCCTCACCAGCTTCGAATGAGATCTCGTTCAGTTTCCCCGCAGCTTTTTGCAGATGCAGCTCATCCGCGCAGAGCGCAATACCGGCGGAATCGTAGCCACGATATTCCAGCTTTTCCAGGCCACTCGTAAGGTACGGAAACGCTTGCTTGAGTCCGATGTACCCGATAATACCGCACATTTATCTTTTCTATGGCCCCTTTTTCGTAGCCCCGCTCTCAGCCGACGGTATCCTCACCGTTACTCGCTTCGTAAGCACCGGCACCAGCCGTTTTATCTGTATTTCACCTCCCGCATCCATCGTACACTCGTTGATTGGCACCGCGGGGGGTTTGCCGTTTACCTCGTAAATAAAAAAGCCTTCCTCACCGTCGATTGATGCAATAAACTCCTTATCACCTACTTTCTTGATCCCGATCCCGTCAACCTCTTTGAGCGCCTCCAGGATATTTATACCTCCCTGAGTTTGCACTTCGTAATCCTCACTGAACGTATCCATCGCGTCGTACAGCCGCTTCCTGTTCGCGGAGAGCACGTGCGTCCGTCCAAAGGCCTTGCAATGCACCAGATCGGCATCCTCTAAGAGTTTGACGTGCTTCGCAGCCACGGGTACCGAGATGCCCAGTTCATTCGCCAGGCCAGAGACATGATACTCGTCTTGCAGCAAAAGCCGCAGCATCTCCATCCGCGTCTTGCTACTCAGCGCTTTGAAGATCACCGCTCCACCTACTCCGCTCATGCTTCAACGATAGATAGATATGAGCAATCTAGGTTATATCTCTTGCTCTGCGCTTATATAATAGAGCTCTTCCGCCAATTGCTGTATGTATCGCTTACCCTTCTCCTCGTCTTCGAGCCGCGCCACCCATTCGCTCGGGATCGCCTGGTCGCCGTAGTACGCGCCGCAGATCGCGCCCGTCATGGCCCCGATCGTATCAGTATCGCCGCCCAACCGTATCGCATAGACAACACTGCGCTCAAAGTCATCAAACCGCAGAAAGGAGTAGATCGCCGTGGGCACCGAGTCGAACGCCGCCATACCATTGCCCAGTTCGGCAATGACCTCCCCGCTACTCGCTTCGGTTCGCAAAAGCCGCTCCATGCGCCTGAGCTTATTCTTATACAGCTCGTGGTGCACAAACTCATCGAGCTGGGACAGCATCTCATTGCGATCCTCGCGTACCGCCAGCGCGATCGCGAACGCCTGTAGAGCTGCACCTTCTTTTCCCAGCTCGTGCGCGTGCGTTATCTGGCTCGACTGGTATGCGACCTCTCTCAGCTCCTTCGGATTGTCATAATAGTAGAGCCCTACGGGCGCGATGCGCATCGCGGCGCCGTTGCCATATGAGCCCATACCACCGAACAGGCCCTGCGCCGCTTCGTCCCATTGCTCACCCGCTCGCAGTCGTTCGAATGCCGCTCGCGAGCCCGGGCCGTAGCCGCGCTTCGGATTCATATTACGAACGAGCGTTCGCGCCATATCCGCACCATCAAAACCAGTATTCCTAAGCAACGACTCCGCCACTCCGATCATCTGCTCGGTGTCGTCAGTATACCGACCTTCTACCATCTCTAACCTTCCCGCCTCGCCGTAGACCCTGGCTACCCGCTCCCTACTCCAGCCTTCCAGTGGCGCGCCTAAAGCGTCACCAACGGCCGTGCCGAGCAGTGCACCAATGAATTTTGATCTCAGGTCCCGTTTCCACCCAGCCATCATATCATATCTAGTCAAATAGCACGTTTTATTACCGTTTACTGCTAAGAAAAATAAGATGCAAAGATGACGAGCGCAAACACTAAATCTAATTCTGATTCGAACAAGGCGATACTATTGGTCTGCGACGGCCTCGGGGATCGTCCTTCTGTAAATGGCATGACACCGCTCCAGGCGGCAGATACGCCGCATTTGGACGCACTCTGCACCTCCGGCATCTCCGGCTTGCTGGATGTCATCTCACCCGGTATTGTGCCCGGTAGCGACACGGCGCACCTTGCACTCTTTGGCTATGATCCTTACAAACAATATCCCGGCCGAGGTGTCTTTGAAGCGCTCGGCGCTGATATGGCGCTGCATGCGGGCGACGTTGCCTTTCGCGCTAATTTCGCGACCGTGGACGCGGAAATGCGTGTTCTGGACAGAAGAGCGGGCAGAAAGGGGAGCAAAGAACTGGCTGCGCTGCTCGACGGGCTTGTAATCGAGGATGTCAAAATCGCGCTGAAAAATACCACCCAGCATCGCTGTGCCGTTGTCATGAAGGGCGAGGGGCTCTCGCGCTACGTCTCCGATGTGGATTCGCATGTGGCCGGGACTTTCGTACAGGATTGTAAGCCCCTCAGGGACGGTGCGGCCGAGCGGAAGACCGCGCGTATTGTGAATACGTTCGTCAAGCTGAGTTACGAGCTGCTTAATGAGCATCCGATAAATGCAGAAAGGAGACAGAAGGGCGAACTGCCCGCGAATATCATAATAATGCGCGGTGCGGGCACTCCCGAGCCGATCACGTCGCTCCGGGAACGCTTCGGCTTCAGCGCCGCGTGCGTCGCTGGCGCCTCACTCTACAAGGGCGTTGCGCAGTACGTCGGTATGGACGTCTTACAGGTGGAGGGTGCGACCGGTAAGGCAGATACGAACTTGAAGAACAAGGCGGAGGCTGCGTTACACGCACTGGAAGTGCACGATTTCGTCTTCCTGCATGTGAAGGATACCGATAATCACGGCCACGACGGCGATTTCGAGGGCAAAAAAGCGATCATCGAGCGGGTGGACGCAGAGCTTGTGGCCTTACTCAAAGATGCAGATGCATACCTCGCCGTTACCGGCGACCACAGCACGCCTGTAGCCATAAAAAGGCATTGCAGTGATCCTGTTCCCATACTCATACATGGCAACGGGGTGAGGACGGACAACGTCACGAAGTTCGACGAGTTCTCGGTCGCCTCGGGCGGGCTGTGCAGGATACACGGTCTCGATGTGATGCCCATACTGGCCGATTATATGGGCTATTACGTGATGTACGGCACCTGATCTGTCTCACCAGCGGTTGTAGCGTTCGCAATAACGTAGCACCTTGGATTCTGGGAACTCTCACGCAAGACGGATGAAGTAGCTCTTCACCTGAACTCCTCTTCAGCGGCCGCTAAAATCTCAGCTAGCTCTTCCATCCGCTTCGCTGCCTCGTTCAGTCGCGTGCTCACCGCCGCGAGCCCGAGCGCATCCGCTTCCCGCGCCGCCTTCCGGAAACTCTTCGCATGCTCCCTATTGTGCACAACCCAGTGCTCTAACTTCTTCTGTAAGCGAAGCACGCCTTCATCCTTTTCCGACTCTTCCATAGTCTTGTCCTCCCTGAATAGTATTCCCGCGCGGCGATATCACTCGTGGCGATCCCTATTCAATTTCCCGCGGGACTCTGCTCATGTCCCTAACTCCCAGGAGCTGAGATACTTCCGCTGCTCGGCCGTCAGTTCTTCGGTCTCGATGCCCAGCGCATCCAACTTCAATCGAGCTACCTGCTCATCGATCTCCCGCGGCACCGTATATACCTCGTTACGCAGTCGCCCCTGCTCCTCGACGATGTACCGAACGCATAAAGCCTGATTCGCGAAGCTCATGTCCATGACCTCAGGCGGATGCCCGAACGCGGCGGCGAGATTCACGAGCCGGCCTTCCGCGAGTACATACAACCGCCTCCCGTCCTCCATGATATACTCCATCACCTCGGCCTTCGCCTCCTTCCTGGCTACAGCAAGCGCTTCGAGGTCCGGAATATTAATCTCGACGTTGAAATGCCCGGCATTCGCGATGAGCGCGCCGTCTTTCATCAGCTCGAAATGCTCCCGCCGTATCGCTGAGATGTCACCGGTGACAGTGATGAAGAGATCGCCAACCTTCGCCGCCTCCTTCATCGGCATCACGTAATAGCCATCCATATGCGCCTCAAGCGCCTTCCGCGGATTGATCTCCACAACAACAACCTTGGATCCCAGCCCCCGCGCTCGCAGTGCGACGCCGCGGCCACACCACCCGTAGCCCACCACGACGACCGTCTTGCCGGCGAACAGGAAGTTCGTTGCGTTCATGATGCCGTGCAGGGTTGATTGCCCGGTACCGTAGCGGTTGTCGAACATCATCTTCGTCTCCGCGTCGTTAACCGCGATGACCGGGAATTTGAGCTTCCCCGCCGCTGAGAGCGCTCGTAACCGTATGACCCCGGTCGTCGTCTCTTCACAGGCGCCTATGATGCCCTCAACACCGCGCCCGTGTACCCGCGCGATCGTATCCGCGCCATCATCGAGGATGATCTCGGGTCCGTGTGCCAGCGCATCGTCCAGACATGCGTAGTACTCCTGCTCATTCTCACCCCTGAAGGCATACACGTGGATACCGTCAGCCGCGAGCGCGGCAGCGACATCATCCTGCGTGCTGAGCGGGTTCGAGCCCGTTAACGCGATCTGCGCACCACCGTCGCGGAGCGTCAGAATGAGATTCGCCGTTTCCACCGTGACATGGAGGCAGGCGGTGATCTTCACGCCGGCCAGGGGCTGCTCCGCTTTATAACGCGCTCGCAATATCTGCAGCACGGGCATCTGCCTTCGTGCCCATTCGATCCGATTCCGACCCTCTTCCGCAAGGGTTATGTCCTTAACCACAAAATCGCGCATTATAATATACGACCCGCCTGTAACTGCTGAAGCATGGATTCCTTTTATTTAGATACTATAATAAAAACCTTTTTATCTTCGTAACGGCTACCCGAGAAGTGTAGCTGCGTGGGTAGGAAAAGGGGAACCAGATCATGATCGTAAAAGAGATACTTGATGAAAGCGTCCTGACGCTGGCGGAAGCTAAAGAAACACTACAGGCTCTGCGAGCCCGTGGCAAGGGCGCGAAGAAGGAAGAAGAGGGCGCGGAGGAGGCGATCCGGTACGAGCGAAGGAAAGCCTCTGAGCACACCTCGAAATTCGCGAAACAGAGTGCAGAAAGCTCCCGAGCACTGGTTGCTGAGCTGTGCGAATTACCCAAGATGAAGGAGAGCATCGCGGTACGAATTGCTGATTTGGTGCCCCAGAGCCCGAATGAGGTGCGGGCGATCTACGCGAAGGAGCGCTTCACACTCACCGAGGCGGACATCGAGAGTATCCTGGACGTCATCGCGAAGCACGAATGAGTACGTAATTGGGATTCTAAGTAAGTAAGCGAGGAGCGCCTTTTGGGAGGGGACTAAATAAAGGATGAGAGGCTATCCGCATGAGAAGCGGGGGAAGATGGAGAAGGGTACCGCCGGACGGCAGAAGCGGAAAGAGCTATACACACGCATCCTCGATTTCCTCCCTTACGGCCATCTCGATGATGCCCGGCCTGTCTATCAGAAGAGGCCGCTGGCACAGGCGGTGGGTGAAGATCAGTTCGTCTTGATTGAGCTCTCCCCGAAGAAGGATAAAGTTTTTGAGCTCTACGAGCGGGTGTATATCGGCGAGGGCGAACGTGAGAAGATCGATCATGTCATCAAGCGTTTGCGATACGAGGAGCTAACGCCGACGGCGAAGGTTGAGCTGCACTACGTCCTGGCGATCATGGTCAAGGAGAACGAGGAGCGGTTCATCAAGGCATTCAACACTGCGAAGCCTATCACGACGCGACTGCATACGCTCGATCTCTTCCCAGGCATCGGGAAGAAATTGATGTGGGCGATCGTGGAGGCGCGGAAGAAGGGCGAATTCGCCAGCTTCGAAGACCTCACCAAACGCGTGAAAGGGCTCCACCACCCCGAGAAGATCATCGCCAAACGGATCGAGGACGAGATCATCGATGAGCACATCAAGTACCGGCTCTTCACGCCCTAGAGTAGAGGATCTTTAGGCTTGCTCTATCTAATTTGGAGAACGAACAAAGGCGATAAGCGTCGTCAAGAAACTATTTGGCGAGACTATGCCCCAAAAGAAGCTCTCGCCCTATACTGCTGATCTGTAGATTGCGGGACTCGCCCAGAGAAGAGACCAATAATCACGAGATCTACCGTCCTGAGTGAGTGGGATGAGTAAGGCTCTGGTTGAGCACTCGCAGAAGAGGCGCTCTCTGACATTTGCGATCGGATCAAGAGCATTATAACACGTTTTCCACTCTAATAAAATAAGCGGAATAAGAAAACGTGAGAACTCAGCATGGACCGCAAAAACGCCGTTAATATCGTGCTTACCCTGCCGCTCCTTTTTTCGGTCTCCACCTCGTACCTCCTGTATCAGCACCAGCAGGAGCTCATTGAGCACCTGCTCGAAGCCCAGCCTGCCAGAACCGAACCGCCGCAAATCTTTGAACAACCCTCCGAATCAATCAGACCCGCGCGGGTCATCGGACGAGCGCGAACATTGTCGCGGTGGGCAGCGACACCCGCCAGGGCCTGATGGGCACGGTCACGGTCGAGGTGAAAGAAGGAACGGGAAACGTGCTGGTGAATACGAACCCCTTCCTTCTCGAGCCGGACCGGACACGCAATACTCGATCCGGGAAGCTGTGGAGGCTGCTGCGGCCTTTTCACAGGTGAACATAACGGGTAATGACATTCTCATTTCCTTCGTGATCAACGGCACCGTGATCGGCGGCCCGTCAGCGGGAGCGGCGACGACTATCGCTACGATCGCGGCGCTCGAAGGGAAGACGGTGCGGCTCGATTATGTTCTTACCGGAACGATCGAAGAAGACGGCTCTATCGGCCAGGTCGGCGGGGTGTTCGATAAAGCGGTCGCGGCGGAGAAGCACAATATCACGCGCTTCCTCGTACCCTATGGTCAGAAGACAGTAGTGTATTAAAAACGAGCAGCGGCTGGAAGAGCAGCAGATCTTCGGCTTCACATTCTCACGCGTCTACTACATGCCCATGGGTGACTCGATGGATGTGCCGGAGGTGGCGAGCATCGGAGAAGCGGTCTCCTACATGGTTCTGTAGAGGATTTTGAAAAACACCCTCACTTAGCAATATCCCATAATTTTAAATATACTAAAACATATATTCACTATCATGAGAACTTTTGTTGACTTTGGCTTAAACGAGGCGTACAAGCGGGTGGCGC
>Ga0268279_1001629_pt1 | contig 12099 bp, 13 predicted proteins | sample saktaG_6_FD_190142 | JGI IMG/M metagenome (GOLD analysis project Ga0268279, IMG submission 190142) | Saline water microbial communities from Sakinaw Lake, British Columbia, Canada - sak_2010_1_5_80m | ecosystem: Environmental > Aquatic > Non-marine Saline and Alkaline > Saline ...
AGCCATTTGACCAATATAGTTATTCTCAACTACGACTATCTTTTTAGCATTATTCAATAATCCAGATAATGCTTTTGCATCAAGTGGGAAAGGGGCTGGGATATGAATATAATTAACCCTATTACTGTTCTGATTCAATGTTTTCAAAGACTCTAAAATAATTCCCTTAGTTGAACCCCAGCCAATTAATGTAAGATTAGCATTATTAGGTCCAAACAATACTGGCTTTGGTAAGTCTTTTAATATATCCTTTATTTTCATCTGACGCTTTTGCATCTGTTCTTCGCGATCACTTTTTTTAAATCCATCTATAGAAAAACCATATTGATTATGTTCATTTCCATTAGCAAGAAAAATACCATTTTTCTGTCCTGGTAATGATCTTGGTGAAACACCGTCTTTAGTTAAAGAATATCTCTTGTAGTCTTTAATCTTAGCCAATTGACTATTAGTGAGTAATTTACCACGATTAATTTTAATATTATTAAGTTTAAATTCAGAAATAACTTGATGACTTTCTGAAACATATTTATCCAAAAGAATAAAAACAGGAATTTGATATATATCAGCTAAATCAAAAGCTAGAATAGTAAAATAGAAAGATTCTTCTACGTCCGCAGGTGCTAAAATTATTCTATGAAAGTCTCCATGTCCTGTTTTAGCTAAATATTGCAAATCTCCTTGCTCGGTCCAAGTAGCCATACCAGTAGCAGGACCTGGTCTTTGTGATTCAATGACTACCAATGGTGTTTCACTCATTGCTGCAAGGCCTAGTCCTTCTGTCATTAAAGCGAATCCCCCTCCAGAAGTTCCTACCATTGATCTAGCACCGGCCCAACTTGCTCCGATGGCCATATTTATAGCGGCAATTTCATCTTCTGGATGATTTACTATTATCTTAGAGCCTTTGGCTAATTTAGCTAAAATGTGAAGAATAGAAGAAGAAGGAGTCATTGGATAAGATGAATAAAATTTACAATTAGCAATTATTACACCCTTTGCAACAGCTTCGTTACCTGTTAAAATAATTTTTTTATTTAATTTAGTATTTGTCTTATAAGAAAACCTATTAATTTTTAATTCCTTAGCATATTCCCATCCAATTTCAGCTGCTTCCTTATTTTTTTTAACTAATCCATTACCATTTAAACCATTTTGTATTTCTTTTTTTAACAAACTAATATCTAGATTGAATAAAAATGCAGAAATCCCTAAAATTAAAAAATTATATACAGAAGAATCAAGATTTGCCTTATTAACCAATTCGCTAAGTGGCAATGGGATATATCTTATTTTATCTGTATTCTTAACTATTTTTTTCACCCTATTAACATCGTAAAAAATTAAAGAATTGTCAGACATATCTTTTTGACAAGATTCTAAGGCCAATTGACTTAATGCAAATGATATATCTATTTGTTTTGAAATTGCCTTAACCGGCTTATTGGAAATACTAACCTGATTAATTGCCAAGCCACCACGCAAACGAGAAGCAAACTTAGAAGAAACAAAACAAAAAAGCCCGCTTGCTAAACAAGTACGCCCTAAGGTTAAACCAGCTAATTGCTGGCCCTGTCCTGACTCTCCTCCTATTCTCCATGTAATTTTCTCTTCTAGCTTCATATTAGGGTTCCAGATTAACATGAATCTTATGACTTGTCCACATATTGATTTGACAAACAAATCAATCTTATGATAATCTTAATTAAGATAGATATGAAAGAATTGCTCGTTCTGATGAACGAGTTTTTATATAAAAATATGGACATAAAAGCATTCGCTTCAGCCATTGAACAAATTTGTGAAGAAAAAAGCATTTCAAAGAAAAAGGTTTTAGAAACCATTGAAATGGCATTGGCTGCAGCCTACAAAAAAGAGAATGATCGTAAGGGTCAAAATATTAAGATAAAATTTAATCTAGAAACCGGGAGCATGAAAGCATCCCAGGTTAAATTAATAGTGGACGAATCAATGCTTCAGACAGAAGCTGATATTAACGAAGAAGAAGAAATAGAAGAGAAAACAGAAGAAGAAACAGAAGAAGAAACAGAAAAGAAAATCAGATTCAATACAGACAAACACATTATGATTGAAGATGTTAAACAACCTAAGGATAAGAAGAAAGAATATAAATTAGGAGATGAAATAGAATTTCCTTTAGAAATAGATGGAGAATTTGGACGAATTGCAGCTCAAACCGCAAAACAAGTAATTATTCAAAGAATTAGAGAAGCCGAACGAGAAGCAATTTATGAAGAGTATAAAGAAAAAGTAGGTCAAATAGTTAGTGGAGTTATTCAACGCATAGAAAATAATAATATCTTTTTTGACATTGGAAAGGCAACTGGTGTTCTTTTCCCTGAAGAACAAATTTCTCAAGAACACTATAGGATTGGACAACGATTAAGATTATACATAACTGATGTTCAAAAAGATTCACGTGGTTCAATTATTAATCTTTCACGTGCTCATCCTAAAATGGTCAGTCAACTCTTTATTTTAGAAGTTCCTGAAATTACATCTGGAACTGTTGAAATTAAATCTATTTCACGAGAACCTGGTTCACGATCCAAAATTGCAGTTGCATCAACAGAAGAAAGAGTTGATCCAATTGGCTCTATGATTGGACAAAAAGGAACAAGAGTACAAGCAGTAATTAATGAGCTGTCAGGAGAAAAAATTGATATTGTTGAATGGTCTGAAGATCCAGTAAAATTTATCAGCGCTTCTCTTTCGCCAGCTAAGGTTCTTGATGTAAAAATAGATGGGAAAAGAAATCAAGCTGAAGTAATTGTTCCTGAAGATCAACTTTCATTAGCCATAGGAATTAAAGGACAAAATGTTCGTCTTGCAGCTAAGCTAACTAATTGGAAAATAGATATTATAGCCAGAAAAGAAAAAGAAATAAATAAATCAAAAAAGAAAGTTGTTAAGAAAAAAGAAACCAAAGAAAAAAAGACAGTCAAAAAGAAAACTATTAAGAAAAAAGACGATAAGAAAGAAGAAAAAATAGAAAAAAAGAAAATCACTAAGAAAAAAGAGGATAAAAAATAAAAGGAGGTATAATAAAATAATGGAACTTTGTAAAACGCATAGAAGGAATGAAGACATGAGCGTTGAAGGACGATTAATATTAATTAAGAATGAACTTGGAGATATTTCCGTAGGAGTTTATGGAAGAAATAGAATACCAACAGAAGAATTGTCTCTAACATCTATTACGTTTTGTGAAATCAATCAAGGAAGAGGACGATCACCAAATACGATGCAAGCATTAGAAGATTTAGCTGATGCAATTGAAAAAGATAACACTGAACATCCTATTGAGAATACCTAATCATTACAAAAAGAGGATTTGCCATAATTGACAAGTCCTTTTTTATTTGTTAGAATAGAAAAAGTTAATTAATTTACTTATCATATAAATTCACATTAGTTATTCTCTATATAAATGTTACTAATAAACAAAAAATTCAAAACTCAACTTGACTGCATTATTCAGACAATGCTAATAAAATTTGATATGAAATCAATTCATGAACAATTTAATTCTTTTTATTGGAACTATTGTCGTAACTTTAATAATCGGCTCAATTTTGGGCTATTATACGCGACGAACTATTGCTAAAAAGCAATCTGGCACTATTGAAGCAAAATTAAATAAGCTAATTAGCGACGCAAAAAACGAAGCTAAAGAAACCTTAATCAAAGCAAAAGAAAATGCTAATAAGGTCTTTGATGATATAAAAAATCAAGAAAGAGAACGACAAACGCAATTTAATAAGAAAGAAGAAAGACTAGCTAATAAAGAACAAACATTAGAACAAAAAAATACCCAACTAGAAAAAGACTCTACTGATCTTAAAACTAAAGTTCAAAAAGTTAAGAAAATCAAAGAAGAATTAACTGCTCTTCAACAAGAACAATTAGAAAAATTAGAAAAAATAGGTAATTTAACACAAGAACAAGCAAAAGAAGAATTACTAGACAAAGCAGAAAAAGAACATCAAAAAATTCTAATAGAACGAATTAAAAGATTAGAGCAAGACGGACAAGAAGACTTAAACAAAAAAGCCCAAAGAATTCTTGCTTTAGCTATGCAACGTTATTCTGGCTCTCAAGCAAGTGAGATTACCTCCACATCCGTTACTTTGCCCAGCGATGACCTTAAAGGAAGAATCATTGGCAAAGAAGGTCGCAATATTAAAACCTTAGAAAAATTAACAGGAGTAGAAATTTTAGTTGATGATACACCAGGTGCAATAGTTGTTTCTGGCTTTGATCCAATTCGCAGACAAATAGCTAAAATAGCTTTAGAAAAATTAATGGTTGATGGACGCATACAGCCAGCAAGAATTGAAGAAATGGTAGAAAAAGCCAATGAAGAAATTACTGAAAAAATTCAAGAAGCAGGCGAAGCTGCTGTTTATGATGTTGGCATAGCTGGAATTAACCCTCAATTAATTAAACTATTAGGCAGACTTCGTTTTCGAACAAGTTATGGTCAGAATGTTCTTCTTCACTCAGTTGAAGTAGCTCATTTAGCTGGATCAATTGCATCAGAATTAGGTGCTGATGTAGATATAGCTAAAAAAGCTGGATTATTCCATGATATTGGGAAAGCAGTTGACCATGAAATTCAAGGATCACACGTAGAAATAGGTAGAAAAATTCTTAAAAAATTTGATATTGATGAAAAAATAATTAAAGCAATGCAATCTCATCATGAAGAATATCCATTTGAAACAGTAGAGTCTATTATCGTCCAAGTAGCTGATACTCTTTCAGGAGCAAGGCCAGGAGCTAGAAAAGATACACTAGAAGCATATCTTAAAAGATTAGAAGAGTTAGAAAGTATCGCTAATTCTTTTACTGGCATAGAGAAATCCTATGCCATCCAGGCAGGACGAGAAATTCGTGTTTTTGTTAAGCCAGATGAAATAGACGATTTAGAAGCTCACAAATTAGCAAAAAATATTGCTGAACAAATTCATAAAGAATTAAGATACCCTGGAGAAATTAAAGTTAGTGTTATTAGAGAAACTAGGGTAATAGAATATGCTCGCTAATCAACTAATATGAAAATCATTTTTTTTGGCGATGTGGTTGGAGAACCAGGTCGTTATGCAATTAAAAAAATATTATCTCAATGGCAGAAAGAGTATGAACCTGACTTCGTTATTGCTAATGGAGATAATTTAGCGCATGGGAAAGGAGTTACCAAAAGAAGTCTAGATGAACTTTTAGAATCAGGAGTAGACTTAGTTACGTCAGGTGATCATACTTGGAGCAAAAAAGAAGTAATCTCTCTTTTAGAAGATAAAGAAGTACCATTGATACGACCAGCCAATTTTTCAGATAAAGTTCCTGGAAAAGGATATTGGATAACACAATTAAGAACCAAGAAAATTATGGTAATTAATTTGATTGGCCGTGTATTTATGAAACAACAATGTGATAATCCGTTTGAAACAGTGAATAAGATATTAGATGAAGAAAGTGCTGATATGATTATTGTTGACTTTCATGCTGAAGCCACTGCTGAAAAAGCTTGTATGGGGTGGCATTTAGATGGTAGAGTTTCTGCTGTATTAGGAACACATACTCATATTCCTACAGCTGATGCGCAAATCTTACCTAATGGAACTGCATATATATCTGACGTTGGTATGGTTGGACCAAAAAATTCAAGTTTAGGAGCTGACAAAGATTTAACATTAGAAAGTTTCGTTAAACAAATGCCTTTTAATTATGAAATAGCTGACGGACCTGTTAAGGTTAATGCTGTTTTAATAGAAACAGAAAAAGACGGAAAAGCAAAAAAGATAGAATTATTAGAAGAAGTTGTTGCTTTTTAAAAAATAGCTTGCTAATATTAAGCAATAGAGCTAAGATACAGAAATAAAGGTCGAGGTATATAGTTAACAAATAATTTATTAATAATATTATGACTAAGACTTTATCAAAGTCAGACTTAGTTGAACTATTAACTAAGTGCTGTGATACTAAAAAACAAGCTGACGAATGCTTAAATGGAGTCATTGACGCCATTACTAGTGCATTGTCTAAGGGTGATAAAATCACCATTACTGGTTTTGGAACTTTCAGTACATCTAAAAGAGCAGCTCGAATGGGAGTTAACCCACGAACTGGAGAAAAGATTAAAATCAAAGCAACTACAGTTCCTAAGTTCAAAGCTGGTAAGTCTCTTAAAGACGCAGTTAAGTAAGGTTTATATTGTTTTCGAAAGCATAACAAAAAGGCGAACTAATTCGCCTTTTTGTTTTTAATAAAATTTATAAGTATTTATATGATTCCGTATATTATTTTTAGGATTATCCCGTATTTTGGGTTAAGTAATTTGACAAATACCCCAGGGGGGTATATCTTGAGAGTATATATTTTTTATCATTAAAGTAACTAATAAAAATATGAGGAAAAATACGATAACCCAACGTTTAAATATTGTTAAAGGTCAAATTGATGGCTTAATTAATCTTATAGAAAAGAGAGAGGATTGTCACAAGGTAACTGAACAATTTTATGCAATTAATGTCGGTTTTAAAAAAGCCATTGAGATATATTTTAAGGATAACTTATCTTCCTGTCTCAAATCTATCAATCTTAAAAAAAGGAAAACAGTTGAATTTTTATTGCAAGAAATAATTAAAAATAAATAATTAATAAAATCAAAACCATGTCAAAAACAATTGAAATAACAAGTCAAAATTTTAAAGAAAAAGTTTTAGAATCTAAAATCCCTATCTTGGTAGATTTCTGGGCCCCTTGGTGCCAACCATGTTTAATGATGGCTCCTGCCTTAGAAAAACTATCCCAAGAGATGGAAGGTAAATTAAAGATAGGGAAGCTCAACACAGAGACTCCAGAGCACCAAGCATTGGCTATGCAATATGAGATTCAGAGTATTCCTAATATGAAACTTTTTAAGAAAGGTAAGGTAGTTAAAACCTTTATTGGATTAAGACAGAAAGAGATACTTCAACAAGAGTTGGAGGCTGAACTTTAAATTAAAAACTTTTAAGATTAATAAAAATATGAAAAATAAAATATTTCCCAATATAATTAAAAAATTAGCTGAAATTAAAAAAATTGAGAGTTTAACAAATAAAGAGTTATCTTTTCTCTTAAGGGTTAAAAAAACAAATCGGGCTCAGATTAAAATTGGTAACAAAAAATTATTAGCTTGGAGAATTCTTTTTAGTGATGTTCTAGGTCCTGGCAAGGGAGGCATTAGGTTTCATCCAGACGTAGATGAAGATGAAGTAAAATCATTATCATTTTGGATGACAATTAAAAATTCATTAGCTGATTTACCCTTTGGCGGAGCTAAGGGTGGAGTTAAATTCGACCCGAAAAAATTCTCTTCTAAAGAATTAGAAAAAATTAGCCGTAAATTTATAGATGTTTTTTATAAACATTTAGGTCAAGATAAAGATATCCCAGCACCTGATGTTTATACTAATTCACAAGTAATGTCATGGATGTTAGATGAATACGAAAAAAAGGTTGGACATCATGAACCAGGGATGATCACGGGCAAGCCATTGGAATTACAAGGATGTAGTTTGCGTGATGACGCTACGGCAAAAGGCGGTTTTATTATTGCCAAAGAGATGATTAAGAAATTTGGGTTAAACAAAAAAAATATTAAAATTGCTGTTCAAGGTTTTGGTAATGCAGGTTTTAATATTTCTCGCATGCTTTATAAAAGTGGATTTAAAATAGTATCTGTTAGTGATAGTAAGGGCGGAATTTACAATAAAGATAGTTTAAATATTGATCAAGTAATTAAAATAAAGAATAAAAAAGGCTCAGTATCTGAATATAAACAAGCAAAACAAATTACTAATAATGATTTATTAGAGTTACCAGTTGATATACTGATTCTAGCAGCTTTAGAAAATCAAATCACAAAAAACAATGTAGAGAAAATTAAATCAAAATATATTATTGAAATTGCCAATGGACCAATAGATTATGTAGCGGATAAAATACTGTTTGATAAAGGCATGGTAGTTATCCCAGATGTATTAGCTAATTCAGGAGGAGTAATCGTTAGTTATTTTGAATGGGCACAAAATAGAACTGGAGATATTTTAGATAATAAATATTTGGAGAAATTATTGGAAAAGAAAATGATTGTTTCTTGGCAAAAAGTAATTAAAATATATGAAGAATATGATAAAAAAATAGATTTAAGAGCCTCGGCCTATATTATTTCTATTAGAAAAATATTAAAAGCAGCAAAACTGAGAGGAAATTTGAATTAATATAAAGTTATTTTTTAGATGATAATTAAACAAGAAATTTTTGGTTTAGAATTAATTAAAAAGATATATAGATTATGTCAATAAATAAAATCACGATTTTCCCTGGGATAAATAAATTCGGTAAAAAAGAAAATTTTGAAAGAATTGATATAAAGAAAGGAGAAGTTATCGCTATAGTCGGGCATACAGGAGCAGGTAAAAGTCAATTTCTTTACGATATCGAAAAATTAGCTCAAGAAGACACCAAAAGTAAAAGAAAAATTTTAGTCAACGATAAACTTCCTAATAAAGAATCAAGATTTAATCCTAAAGAGAAATTAATTGCTTCTTTAGCACAAAGTATGAATTTTTTAACAGATATGTCGGTTAAAGACTTTCTGCAATTACATTTAGAATCTCGCGGGAAAAAGGCAAAACCAGGATTACTTAAGGAAGTAATAATGGAAGCCAATAAAATTACAGGCGAAGCAATTTTACCGAAAATGAATTTACTTAGCTTGTCTGGCGGACAAAGCAGAGCATTAATGGTTTCTGATGTAGCTAATATCAGCGTTTCACCTATTATTTTAATTGACGAAATAGAAAATGCTGGCATTCAAAAAGAAGAAGCAATTAAAATTTTAGTAAAAGAAGAGAAAATTGTTTTAATTGTTACTCATGATCCATCTTTAGCATTAAATGCCGATAAAAGAATTATTATTAAAAATGGAGGAATTGTTAAAATTTTAGATACTACTTTAAAAGAAAAAGGGATTGCCTATTATCTTAACTGGATAGGGAATTATGGTTTGGAGATAAGAGAGAAAATAAGACAAGGAAAGGAAATTAAAAATATAGAAATATACTGCGAACCAATTAAATTTAAAAATAATTTTTAGAAACAATATGAAATTAATAATTTTTGCTGGAACACCAGGCTCAGGTAAAACAAGCATAATTAAATATGTAATTCAAGAATTAAAAGATAATTTTAAGTTATTTTTTGTCAAATTTGATTGTCTGCGGACATCAGATGATGAGCGTATTGCCAAAGAGTACAAAATTCCAGCAGTAAAAAGACTAGCTGGAGAGCTTTGTCCTGATCACTATACAGCATTAGAAGTTCCTAAAATAATTAAAGAAAATCAAAATAAAGACATCATTATTTTAGAAACAGCCGGCCTATGTCTTCGTTGTTCTCCTTATGTTAAAGAAGGGCTAGGGATTAATGTCTTAGATATTACTTCTGGCGATCCTTCTCGTTATGGTCCTATTTTAACAGACGCAGATGTTGTAGCTATCAGTAAGGGTGACTTAATTTCTCAGGCAGAAAGAGAAATTTTTAGGGCAAAAATTTTAAAAGTTAATTCTAATACAAAAATAACAGAAATCAACGGACTCACAGGAGAAGGATCAATTGATATTGCTGAATATATAAAATTATCGCCCGATATTATGAGCAAGAAACTTACATTAAAACATTCTATGCCATCAGCACTGTGTGGCTATTGCTACGGAAATAAAATAATTGATGAAAAAGCAGAGCATCAGAGAGCCTTAGCGGGTGGGGAATTAAAAAAATTAGTTCCTGGTTTAAACTGCGAAAAATGTGGTTTTAAATCATGCAATGAATTTATAAGGGCAGTTCTAGAAGGAAATGCAAAAAAAGAACAGTGTCCATTTATTAAATAAAGAATTATAAAGTAATTTTAATCACAATATGAGTAAATTTAAAATTAACAAATCAAGATGTGCTGGATGTGGAGCTTGCCTTAAGGTTTGTCCCCATGGAGCAATTGAAATTGGAAAAGATGGCAAAGTGGTTATCGATAAAAAAAAATGCCAAAACTGTGGTAAGTGTAAAGAAATTTGCCCATTTAATGCCATAACAAAGAAAAATTAAGTACCTACGTTTTTAATAAAATGTCTTAAAAAAATTTGTTAGTTTAAAAGTCCGCCAAATGCGGACTTTTAAATTGAGCGGGTAGGGAGAATCGAACTCCCGTCTCGACCTTGGAAGGGTCGCATAATAGCCACTATACTACACCCGCTTATTAAATTTGTTCTTCAATAACTTTTATCCAGCCCATAATACGCCTGTGAAGATTCTTACCAAATTTTTTATCACCACAACTATTAGCTTGAAGATGAAGTGTGCCGTATGGCAATTTACCTTTCTTGCTATCAGATTTATTCGTTCTTCGGTCAATCTGTACTTTCATAAATTGATTCTTAGGAACTTTGAGTATCTTTGACCAATAAGCTATTGTTTTTTGTATATCCGTATCTGGATATAAGTATACGCGAGGTCTAAAGTTCTTAGTTTTTAAACCACAAACATTTCTAAACCATTTCGCTGCTACCCTTATTATCTCTGGATCAGAATTTATAATTCTAACATTCTCGTAAGTTTTTTCTCCATCGCCTAAGTATAGACCAACCCCTAATAAAAATAAATCTCTTTTACTTAACTTTCCTATATCTTTCCTAGCTAATTTCTTCATGGCTTGAATATTATCCATCATTTGCTTTCGTTTAGTTGCTGCCATTTTCATCCGTGCTTCTCCGATGCGTCTCAATACCTCTTTATTAGGAGTAAAAGGTACTTTTTGTAGCCAATTACTAAGAGTGCTTTTAGCAAGTCCCAATTTGTTAGCAATCATACCGTAAGAATATCCTCGTTTCCGAAGAACTAAAGCTTGTTCACGTAAGGTTAATGGTTTCATATAGTTTCGAACTCCTCAACTATATCATACCATACTATATACAAAGGTACAATAACTATACAATACCCGCGATTTTAGTTTTCAGGATTCTTTGATGTACCTCTTTTTAAAACATGATCAAGAATAGAAATTTCAACTACTGGCAATTCAGTTAAAGCAATAGATATTCCTTTTTTAAAGTCAATACTTTTATCTTGTTTCTTAGCCAGAGCAACTGCCACTGCCCGATGATGACCTTCTAAACAAACAATTTTACCTGAATCCTGACGAATCAACCCAATTAATTCAGTTGGTGCAGGAAAATCCTTTATCATTGATAAAACCTTATCGTGTTTCTTAAAAAATTCGTATTGTTCTGGAATATTGATTAAATCTTCGAAAGAAAATTTATTCTTTTCTGAAAATCGCGATTGCCAACTAGAATAAGGGCCAACAAGCATGGCAGAAATTTCATTAATTGGGTCTGTAAATTTAAAAATTTGCCAAGATCTTTTTTCAGCATTAATTCCTGAAGCAGCAAATCTGCGCCATGATTCCCAATCTGACCAACCCTTAATTTGAGTAGCGCAGTGAATCCAGCCGGGGTCATTTGCTTCGCACTCTTTCCAACCCTGAAAAACTTTTTCCCAATTAGTATTTTTAATAAATTTCATAAAAATCTTGGTCGGAGCGGTGAGACTCGAACTCACGATCTTCGCGTCCCAAACGCGACGCCTTACCAACTAGGCCACGCTCCGATAATATATAACATATTACATTGTTATTAACATTGAGTCAATTACAATTAATTAATTTTTATGATATACTTAAAATAATCTATGGATAAAAGAAAAATTTATCAAAAATTAAATCCCCTTACCCAATGTAAAAAATATAATTTAGATATTTGGCAATGTCCTAATTTTCTATTCCCTTTATCTGGCATGATTACTATTCTAGCTATGATATCTACGTATTTCGTGGCTATTGAATACACAGAACCAGAAATAGTTGCTTTGATTGTTATTGGTGTAACAACGATATTAATAATTATCGGTTACTTAATTACTAGGGGATTCGAAAATCTAGCACAAGCCAATCAATTGAAATCAGAATTTGTTAAT
>Ga0268279_1001630_pt1 | contig 12096 bp, 14 predicted proteins | sample saktaG_6_FD_190142 | JGI IMG/M metagenome (GOLD analysis project Ga0268279, IMG submission 190142) | Saline water microbial communities from Sakinaw Lake, British Columbia, Canada - sak_2010_1_5_80m | ecosystem: Environmental > Aquatic > Non-marine Saline and Alkaline > Saline ...
GGAGAGTCCATATCTTTCTAAAACCCTGCTTTTATTATATAAAACCATGTCTTTAATTCCCTTTCTCATGGCATAAACATTTGTGTCTTGATCTACTAACTGCAAAATATCCAAGTCCCCGGTTAAAATAATAGTGTTTATTCCTTTTTTTTCCGTTCTATCTGCAATGCTGGCAATAACATCATCTGCTTCAAATCCCTGCTTTTCAAAAATTGAAACATTAAAAGCATCTAAAAACTTTTTAATTTTAGGAATCTGTTCATATAGCTCATCAGGGGCCTTTACCCTCGTCGCCTTATACTCTTTATACTCTTTATGTCTAAAAGTAGGACCGGGCATATCAAAACAAGCAGCAATATAGTTTGGCTCAAACTCTTGAGTTGCCTTTAAAAACATCAATAAAAACCCATAAACAGCATTTACAACCTCTCCCTTTTTATTAGTCAAAGGAGGCAAGGCATGATATGCCCGATGAACTAAAGCGTTTGCGTCAATAATCAAAAATTTCTTTTTATCCATTGTTGTTTGTTCTAATTCTTATTATGACTGGATAATTCCTAAATCTCTACAAATTTTCTTTGCCAAAAAATTATTAACTTCTTTATGGCGCGGAATAGTAGAAGTTCTTCTCATTAAAAGATTAAAAAAGACGCTATGTTTCGCGCCTTCTCATAAAAGAAACAATTATGCATAAAAAGATGTTCAATCAAGTCTTTCCTTTTCATTTTAAAGCAAGAGCAAGAGGTTCTCTAATAACCTTGCCAGATATCTCTTTCTTATTTAAGACCCGATTAACCTCTAAAATCAAAGACAAGGCATCTTTAAGATTTTCTTTTGTTTCTTTTAATGTCTTACCTTGAGTATTAACTCCTGGAATTTCTTCTATCCAACCAAGATACCATTTCCCATGTTTTTTATAATTTGCAGTAAATTTCCTAATCATATATCTACTATACTTTATTGACCACATGAAAGTCAAACCTTTTTATTAAAGTTCTTCCGCTTTAATTAAACGTAGTTGCGGAAAAAACTCCGACAAAAGTTCCAAAAAAAATATCGGATTTCACGCATCGGGAAAGCGACTGTGGAAAGCCCGATGTTGGGAAATTAGAACTTTTAGTTAGATTTCTGGTTCTGGTTCTGGTTCTTATACCCGATAAATATTATTGTGATGGTCAAAATCTAAAAATATTATAATTCTATCACATTCATCAACTCTATAAATTAAAACATAAGAGCCCAAATGGACTCTTCGTTTCCCCTTTAATACATATCTAAGCGGTTTGCCAAGAAAAGGTTTTTAAGGATTTCCGCTATTTTTCGTTTTAATAATTTATGAAGCTCAGGATGTTTTTTCTTTAACTTTTTCTGTTTTCTACTAAATTCCACACTAAACTTAGCCCTCCATTCCCTCATAATTCTAATATATCTTGTTTTGTATAAATTTCAGGACTGATATTTTCTTCTATTTCCTCTATTCGTTTTGTAAAGGACTTTCTAATAGTATTTTCTGGTAAATATATCTCTCCGTGTTTAAGCAAATCAAAAAACACTCCTTTTATTTCTTGTCTAATAAATGGTTGTAACTCCCTCTTAAGAGTTTCTATAGAAATTGATTCTTTTATGACCTTACCCATATACATTCACCATACCCCATTAGCTATATAAAAGTCAAACCTTTGTATTAAAGTTCTTCCGCTTTAATACAAAGGAAATAACCAAAGTCTGCTTTCTTCCTTTGTAAAGCTTTCTAAAAAAATATTTGTTAAATAATATGGATGTAAATGTCTAGCCATAAATTCATTTAAGTTGGCAAAGAAAGTAAATCAGAATGAGTTTTAATTTTACCATCAATTTTTGAGCAAATATGCTTTTTTTGAGAACAAGCAACCCTAAAGGTTAATAAGGGGCTTTTGATTTCCGTTGCCACTTCTTTAAGGGTCATAAGTTTTTTTTGCTTGTCAAAGCGGTTACAGATAATAACGTCTAATGCAATTGCTAGATTTTTGTTAATTAAGTCCTCTAATTGAACTAATGGTTTAGCGAATGGATTTTCTTTAGAGTTTTTCAATAAATATCCTACTATTGGGTCGGCTTGTTCTAATGCGTCTATATATACTTGTTTATCTTTCTCAAATCCTTTGATGGCAATGTTCGGATAACCATTCCCCACAAGAATAAAGTTTAAAAGAATTCTTCCAACACGTCCGTTTCCATCAGGAAATGGATGGATTTGTTCAAACATGTTATGGGTGACAGCAAGTTTACGAGCAAGGTTTTCAGTAGGTGTATTAATGATTTTAATTAAACGCTTTATATGATCCTCAATTTTAAAGGGAGGAGAAGTTTTTATCTTTGCTCCAGTAATCTCCATATCTTCTTTTCGCCACTCACCTGGGGTATATGCAAAATTGGGGTCGCCTCGAAACATCATCGAATGTATTTGACGTATTATTGATTTTGTAATTTTAAACTCATTTGTTTTATATTGCTGAAAAGCTAACTCATAACTGAAGAATGCGGAATCAAAATAACCAAGAACCTTATATCCTGTTTTTGTGTACTTAGGATTTTTTATAATATCAATAATTTCTGCACGGCTTACAAAATATCCTTCTATCATCAATGAGTTTCGGGTATCCTCCTTAAGGAGAATAAGCCATTCTTTGTTTTTGACAGAAACATGTTTTATCCCACCCAATTTTTTAAACCACGCCAATCGAAGATTTGCGACGGTGATAGGTATAATTCTTCTTTTTCTCATAATAGATATAAGACTTTTATATTTAATTTAATAAATTTAAGGCGACTTTCTGTCTATAATCCAACATTATCATATAATTACAAAAGTGCAATAATCAAAGAAAGTGACATATTTAAGACTAAAAACAATCATTCATGAGGTACTAAATTTTGAGTGTTTTTCTATAATTATCCCTTTTTGACGTTTTTCTGTGGAACCTGCGACTTTACACACTTGTTGCTGGAAGTGAAGATTACACACGCTAAAGAGTTAGTTCTGGCTCAGGCCCTGGAAGTTTTGGTATAAACTTTATTAAAACCTTAATCTCATTTTATCACATTCTTTTATTGCGTCGTTTAATTGTTTTAATCCTAACTGTTTATCATTAAACCTTGATGAATGCGCTTCAGCAATAATCAAAGGAAGCCTTGATTGATCCTAAGTATCAATCAAGACTTAAAAATAAAAAAATCCTGTAGTTTGTCCTCAGGAATATACCTTAACGCCTGTCTATAAATTGCTTTCAATGTTCCCCTGCCCAGTTCTTTATGAAGAGGAATAACTAAGGTCTGTTTTCTGTCTCCCTTTATATTTCTAATCTTAATATGACTTCCTTTCTGTTTAATTTTCTTGAACCCAAACTTTAAAAAATTTCAACTACCTGCCTACCTGACAATATCTTAAATTTGGGCATAAGGTTTAGATTGAATCTCGAAATTAGATAAAATAGACGGAAATAACGATATTCCCATTTCTTTCAAGTTTTCACCTTCTAATCTAAGCTCAATAGCCTCTTGGAGATTCTCTACTAGTCCATCTAATGTTTTGCCTTGCGTAACCAACGATAAATCAGCACATTCAGCGATATAATATTTTTCTCCTTTTGAGATATGGACTTGAATAATCCTTTTCATATATTTTTTAACTATATTGCTTTAGTATATATTCCAGAAAAATAATGTCAATATTTTCTTTCTTGATTGATGCTCTTAATTGATACTTAGCGTCAATCAAGACTATTTATTCTTTTTCATCAAACCTATAGGTCTGGCGATAATAAAGATTCTTGCTTATAAGAATCTCTTGGGAAGAGTAAAGTTTTTTCCCAATTTTTTCCATAACTTAAATAAGTTCACCTATAAATATCATGAGTTCCGATGTCTAAAAGCAAAACTTCCTCGTGATTGAGGAAAATAAATTTGATACGATATTTATAATCTATCCAAAAAGCCCAATGTTCTTTTTCTTTACCATAAAGCTTATGGGTTTTTAATCTTAAATCGAAACAATTCTCCCTGAAGATTTTCTCCTTAAATTCTACTTTGTCAATAATTCTGTTCGTTAAGGAACTCAAGGATTTCAAAAACTTTCTTGAGTACTCAATTCTTTGAATCTTTCTCATAAATCCTTAATGCTCCTTTTAACGAGGATGCTTTGATAGTTTTTCCTTCTCGATGATCTTTTAATCCATTTTTAACTAATTTATCCAATGCCTCTGCGTCTTTTCCTTTCAAATAATAAGTTGGCATTGCACTTTCTCGCAACTTGTCATATTCTTTTAAGGGCAAAATTACCATTGGTTCTCTGTTAATTTGTATGACACTATTTTTTTGAATTATCTTAGCCATATTGTTTTAGTATATATTCCAGAAAAATAATGTCAATATTTTCTTTCTTGATTGATTCTTCTTGATTGATACTTAGCATCAATCAAGACTGTTTATTCTTTTTCATCTTTATCAAGCCATTTCTTCCACGCGCTATACAGCCGAAAAATCTTTCTACTATTAAAAACATATCTTTTAATTAAGTCTCCTATCACTATTGCGTCTATTTTATCATTATAAATATCTCTTATTTGTTCAAGATAAACAATCATTTTATTACATTCTTTTATTGCTTCGTTTAGTTGTTTTAATCCTAACTGTTTATCATTAAACCTTGATGAATGCGCTTCAGCAATAATCAGAGAAACATTAAGTGAACACTGTATCATCTCTTTTTCAAAGATATAGTCACTATCACTAATAGCAGGGATAATTTTCTTAAGTAATAAAACAGACATCTGAAGAGCGTTCTGATAAACCTCAAGATCCCTAAATGTCCTTACTGGTTTCCTTGGTGTGAATTTGTTTTTAGGATACATCATGTCTCTATACCGATATTAATGCCAGTCTTTTGACTATTTTTATCTTTTTGACCTTTGTTTCTATAAATCCTCTGCCTTAATTAAACGTTTTTGTTCGATTGGATTTTTTCTTTGATGCTCCCTCAGTTTATAGACCACATGTAAAGGAAAAAACTCAAAATAATCTTTTTCATCAAACCAACTGCACTTCATATCATAGAGTCGAAGTCCAGTCAAACGGCTCATAGCCAAAGCATAAAGAGTGAGTTGAGTAATTGGCTTTTCCTTAGCCGCATTTGGCTTATAATCCATAATATGAATTGCGTTATTCCTAACTTGAATAAGGTCAATATGTCCTGAAAGCACACTTTCTATTTTTATCGGAATCTTAAACTTCAACTTATTTTCCATATGTTCTATATCTTCCGGCAAAAGATAAACAGGCACTTCACTTGCAACAGTAGCAGAATCATTGCAAAGCAAAAATTGCTGGACCGCCTCATGCCTAAGCTTATTCTGATTTACCGCTTGAAGAGCAAATTCTGCTAAACGATTAGCGTAATTATACTTTTGATGTATTAAAACCTGGTTTAAATCAAACTTAACTTTGCACTCGCTCACCCTTTGTCCCTGCTTAAAAAGATAATGCGGGCATTCTTGAAAAACCGCGTCTAAAAAATTTTTTAACGGCTCAAATTTGTAGTGGCGAACATCTTCTTTAAGTAAAAGATTTAATTTCGCGCGATGAATGCGAAATTTATAAATCTGACGATGGTAAAGACTAATACCTGCAATAATTTCCTGCGGAGAATAAAGTTTTTTCCCAAATCTGCGAATACGATTGTATGTGCAAATATCTTTATACTGATTTACCCAATTTGAAAGAGTAGCAGGGCTAACTTGAAACTCATATTCTTTTTCTAAAAGCCGGCAGCAATCCTCTAATCCATATCCTATATGATAGTAACTTAGACCATCTAAAATAACAGGGATAGGGTAGTGCTTGCCTTTAGCGTTTTTAAGCGTAAAAGTCCGTCCACAATCATTGCATTTATAGAGCTGGACTACTTCATGCTTTTTCTTGCGCTTCCCGCGCTTAACAGTATTTTCTGAATTGCAATATGAGCAAATTGGGCATTCACTTTTTTTCTTGCCTTGTTCTAAATTGCCCCAAGCAACATGATACGCGCTATTCTTTTTTATATATTTTTCTTGCTTTCCAGATGTTGATGCCAGTTCTTTAGCTGTTGTTCCTTTTTTTACCTCATCCTCCTCATCCCAATTTTCTGGTAAAGACGGATCCCGACATGATTGCAATAAATCAAGCGCTTTTTTTATATTATTCTTTTCTGTCATTTAATGATTTTAATTTAATTATTGATTCTTCTAACCAATAACATATTCCTTTACATCCAAACCTTGTTTCAGGCGGAAACGGCTGTTTAAGAATCTTTCTTGCTTTGCGAAGTAAATTAAATACTATGTCTTCATTGTATTCAATTTTTAATTGATGAGTATTAAACGCAAGTTTAAACTCATCATAATTTTCCAAACTTGAATGAGGGTCGCAATAAATTAAGCTTAAGCCAGATATTGGTGTCAATTTATATTTTTGAGCAAGATAAGCGTAAGCGTTAAGCTGAACCTCATACATTGGTAAAAGGTCATCTTGTTTTTCTGTGTATTTTGCGGTCTTATAGTCAATTATATGATAAGACCCATCTTTCATTTTTAAAATATCATCTGGTTTTCCAATTAAAATCCAATCACCAACTTCAACAGGCAGTTTGTAAAATAAAGTGCCTTTTTCTACTGAAACAGCATTTTCAATAGGCAGCCACTTTGGAGCTCTATTCGCGTTATCAAACGCAGAATGAGTTCCTTTTTTACTTACCATATCTAAGGTGCTAAAAATCCCAGGAAAAATACTTGGAGATTTTCCAAGATGACGTTCAAGCCAAAAACAACGCGGACAAAAATCTGGCAGAGCTAATTTCCCAAGATCTTTTGCGCTAATTGTTTGTAATCTATTATATGAATTAGCCATAAAAATATAGTTGGTTTTCTCACAAGTTTTCTCCTTATATATATCACGAATCCTAAATATTTCAAGTAGTTGCTATGCATTCGTGATATATTCCCACATTAAAGGTAAAGAAAAACTTAAGGAGTTATGTCTGGTACCAACACTGGCTCTGGCTCGCATTCTTCATCTATCTGCTCATCACAATTATTATCTATACCATCCCCGCATATTTCTTGTCCTGGCTCTACTGAACCAGCACATTCTCCCCATGCTCCAGCACTACATATTTGAGTCCCAAAAGAACATGCTCCTATATTAGAAAAACCACACTCTTGAGTTAAATTTTCATCTATCTGCCCATCACAATTATTATCTATATTATCGCATATTTCATCAATAGGATTTCCAGCTATACACTCTTGGGTTTCTCCACCTATACAACTATCTACAACAACCTCACAAGCTCCTATACCACAATTAATCTGACCTAATTCTTCATCGATTAAACCATCACAATCATTGTCTATGTTATCGCATATTTCTTCTGACGCTTGGCAAGTTACGGACTCTCCTTGCTCAACGCTATTACAAGTATCATCATACCAATAACCAGCTACGCCTAAACATTCTTGTTCTATTAAGCATAAAACTAAATGTTCAGAATCGCATTCTGCAGCAGGGGACTCTGGTTCAGAAGTAAACTCTTCCTCGGCATTACAAATATCATCATACCAATGCCCAGTTGCGTCTAAACATTCTTGTTCTATTAAACATAAATCTAAATGTTCAGAATCGCATTCTGCAGCGGGAGCAGGAGCAGGAGCAGGAACAGGAGGTTCAGGAACAGGCTCCGGCTCCGGTTGTAGCTGCAGCTGCGGATTTTGAGAAATAATTACTGGTGGCTTAACAACTAGTTCATATCCAAAAAAAACTTTTTGTTCTGAACTTAAGAATTTACCAATTAAACCACTATACTCCACACTTACTATTTTTTGAGATAATCCCTTACTTTTCTCTATCTCCTGAACCTCTTTTAAATAAGATAATTGATTGTCAACCACTTGTCCTAATTGTTCAGCAGTATAAACACCTAAGTCCCTACCAGCTAACGCTTTTTTGGAAACATCAAAGCTTTTTATCTCTTTAACTTTCTGCCAAATATAATCCTTGATAACCATTGTTTCATACGCATAGGTAATGTAGTAAGCATCACTATCTTCATCTATCTTTTCCACACGCATATTACAATCAAAATTACTCAAATTAGCAGATAAAAGTTGGCTATTATCCACTGAACGAATAATTTCTTCAGTTGAGATAAGAGAGTCCTTTACATCCTCTCTGAATTCCGGGCTAGCAGCAAAAGTCAAACTTGAGCCAACTAAGACCACACTCATACCAATAGCAAAAGCATTATGGTATTTTATAAACTCAATGATTTTTTTAAACATAGTCTGTTGTTAAATTAATTGATAATTTTGTTTCAAGGTTTTTTCTCAACTGCCAAGAATTAGCAAATTGAGCATAAGCAACCCACGACTGAATAGAATTATTAAATTTCTTTCTGCTTATTAAGTCCTTGTTTAACCTTTTTTGATATTTTTTTGTTCTTCTTGTAAATTTTTTTACACTAGCTTTTCGTAAAAGCCGATGAGTTCCAAATATCCGATAACCAAGAAAACTAATGCTTTGTTTATAAGAGAAATCATAAGGTAAAACAAGTTGATTCTTTTCTACAGAAAAAATATTAACTTTTTTGGGATGCATTTCTAATATTAATTTTTCTTCTAAAAAATTTCTTATCTCTATCTTAACACTATGAAGAATTCTTTTCTCAAAATTCAAGATTAGAAAATCATCCATATAACGAACATAATATTTTTCTCTTAATTTGTGTTTGACAAACTGATCCAATTCGTTCAAATAGATATTGGCAAAAAGCTGACTAGTCAAATTGCCGAGAGGAATGCCTTTTCCTGGAGATTCCTCGCTGCTTCTTAAAATTTCTCTAACTAACCATAAAACTTTTTTATCGACGATATTTTTCTCAATAAGTTTTAAAAGAATTTGATGGTCTATGCTCACAAAATACTTTGAAATATCACATTGCAAACAATAAATCTTTCCTTTACTTGCCTTGCAATTAAAACAAGATCTCCGTAATTTTTCCAATCTTTTTATTGCTCTATGTGTTCCTTTGTTTTTGCGACAAGCATAGCTTGAATAAATAAATCCTTTGTCAAAAATCGGCTCAATAATATTGCATAAAGCATGATGAACTACTCTATCGCGAAACGGCGCCGCTTTAATATGTCGTTTCTTTTGGTCAAATACAATAAATTTTTTATACCCGCCATGTTGATATGTTTGGTTTGAAAGTTCTTTTCTTAATCTCAATAAATTATCTTCTAAATTATAACCAAATTTCAATATTTCACTCTTATATCTCTTAGCTTTTCTTGCTTTTAAATAAGCCAAATGCAAGTTTTGAAAAGAGTAAATTTTATTAAATAAATTTTTGTATGTTTTCATATTTTATATAAAACCTATTACTCAAAGCAGAGATTTCATTATTAAAAATTACTTTCACCGCTTTGAGATACGGGTTTAATATTTTCCCTTTAAACTTACGACTTATATCTGCCTGCCGGCGGGCAGGAGGCCGAATAGTTTTGAGAGAAGGAATTAAATCCGTAGTCATTTATGGCTCTGATTAATATCCATAGATATTTCATTCTGGCCATCCCGAATTTGTTAGTAAATTCGGGACAAAAATTACCGAGCGCAGCGAAAACCAATGTTCGTGTTCGTATTCGTCGGCGAATTATTCAGATTCAACGTGAACACACCTGCATTCGAGCCATTATTCCAATTGCCACCGCGTAGGAAAGCGCTTTGACTTAATCCCTCCTGCTAAAACGCAGGGAACAAAATACTTGATATCTATTTTCTGTTCTCTATGCTTTAGCGCAACTTTTTATCCATCCGCCCAACATTTTTCCAATTTCATTTATTTTTTCTGCAGCAAAACCATATTGTCGCACACTAATAAATCTCAAATCTTTTGACAGTCGGACTAATATTCTCAACTTATCTAACTCTACACTCACTCTTTTTAAGTATATTCGCTTATCGCTTTCCTGATTTGCCATAATAATCCCAGACAAAATACTCAATACTGTGTTTTCTATACGCTGACCCAATACAAATCTTTGTGATTTTGGAAACTTATTAACTGTCGGATATAGCCATAAAATCAATTCATAAGTTTTTTCAAAAATTTTTAAATTTTGAAGCATTTTTTAAAATTTTTCAGATACCAAATATCTACAACCCGCCCGCTGAGCGGGCGGGGACTACCGAGCGCAGCGAAAACCAACGGTCGTGTACGCACCCGTCGGCGAATGAGTCAGAAACAACGCGAACACACCTGCACCCGAGCCATTATACCAAGCGCCACCGCGCAGGAAAGCGTGATAAGCGCTATCATAATCATCACCATCATAAGCATGTCCGGGAACAATATAAATTCTTCCAATACTGCTGCTCGCGCCCGTCCACGCATTATAATCAACAGTATTTACAGCCCCATCAGAATCATAGTTAGGCGGTCTTATTTTTAACCCTTTAAAGTCAGCAATGTCTTTATAGTCCTGCCAACCCATAGTAGTAAGTCCCGCTTCTGAATCAGGCATTTCCGCAGTACACCCATTAGTATCGCTACCATCAGTGCCTCCATCTGTTTCATCCTCATAAATCACCTTATCTGTCCATTCCCAAACATTACCGCTAAAATCCCAGATAACCTCGCTATTAGATAGGGTATGCGTTCTAATTAAACGACAGTTGTCGCCAGCGCATCCAGAAGCAAGCGCAACAGTATTAGCCGCGCTGTTCCATTCGTCATCTGAACCTCCTGTAGTTGGAGCAGGGGCAGTATTTACATATGTATCATCTGCGACCGACGCAGAAAAGCCTCTTCTTAGGTGCCCGCTTCCAATTGTACCCCCTGTCCAATTACTAGCAACCCCAAGGACATCTTCGGCAATAGTCATCCATTCCTCGTCTGTCATAAGATGATAACCAACACCAAGTGCCTCGCATGCTGTCTGCGCTTCTTGCCAATCTATATCGCCACGCCAAGGATCATAATCTAAATCATCATCTGCAACGCTCGCTACATTTGAACCAGCCGTGCACCCTTGGCCATTACTATTCCCATCACATCTTGCTTCATACTTCATCACACAAAATCCCGGTAAAGTTCCATATTTGGCAGAACCAGTTACCCAGATATAGTTTGTAGGGCATATTTTCTTGTATTCACCATGATGGGTAATAGAATCATCAACATAAGCATCTGTTTCAATCACAATATTACCATCACTTGATAAACTGATACTTGGGCACCCAGGGTCCTCACAAATAAAAATATTGTGGTCTGAAAAAACAACATCGTCGCCAGTAGCCGTTACAGTCAAATCACCCAAATTGTCCACCTCAAACTCGCTATAAACAGAATTATCTGCCTGCGTAAGCCGTAACTGCGGGCTTCCATCTTTTAAAATGTCTAATATCGTTCTTGGGCTCGTCGTGCCGATGCCGACGTTGCCGTCGTCTGTTATAACAAATTGACTTGTCTCAGTCCCTTCTCCTATAAAGAGAAAGTCATCATTCTCAACTGAATATGAAACTCCCATTTGGTAAGTATTGTCAATATTTGCGTTTTCGGTTCTATCAAATTTAATGAAATTATATAATGATTGTGCTATATCCAACTTTGCCCCTGGAGCCGTCGTGCCGATGCCGACGTTGCCTCCAGTAAACACAAAATCACCAGCGCTTATTGTGTGAACAGCATCATCTCCATCCCATTGGATTGAATAATCCTGAGCCGTTCCAAATCTTAATAATTTATCATCTGCTCCTATGTCAAAATTAGTTCCATCCCAAGTAAAGTTAGAATCACCTTCTAATGTGTCTGTGTCTGTCCAAATAGCTAATTGATTGTTTGCAGGTGTTCCTGTGAAGTCCACCAAAGAAGAACCCCAAGCTCTTGTATCTATTTCATCATGATACAGTTTTCCTGCGCCATCTATAACTACTACTGAATCATCTGTTCCTGCTCCTACTCCAGATAAAGTAATATCTCCACTTGAGGTTATTCCTGTAGCAGCAGCAATTGCTCCTGAACTATTA
>Ga0268279_1001631_pt1 | contig 12093 bp, 8 predicted proteins | sample saktaG_6_FD_190142 | JGI IMG/M metagenome (GOLD analysis project Ga0268279, IMG submission 190142) | Saline water microbial communities from Sakinaw Lake, British Columbia, Canada - sak_2010_1_5_80m | ecosystem: Environmental > Aquatic > Non-marine Saline and Alkaline > Saline ...
TGCGTAATAGCTCACTAGCTAAGGAACCCAGCGCCGAAAATATACGGGGCTAAGTTTAAAACCGAAGGTGCGGATTTGCTTCTCATTTTTATGAGGAGTAAGTGGTAGAGGAGCGTTCCTATTGCGTTGAAGCCAAACAGTGATGGTTGGTGGAGCGGTGGGAAGTGAGAATGTCGGCATGAGTAACCGCAAGACAAGTGAGATCCTTGTCGGCCGAAAGTCTGAGGTTTCCTGGGCAATGACAATCATCCCAGGGTTAGGCGGTCCTTAGCCAAACCTGAAAAGGTTAGGTGATGGACAGTTGGTTAATATTCCAACCCCTGTGTATTTTTTCGATAAGGGGACGAAGGTTAGTAATCTGAGCGAGTTATTGGATTCTCGTCTTCCATTCAGGGATTCGTCCGAGAATGGCGGGGAAGCTTCAACTTGTTGAAGTGAACTCAGAAGAGCAACTTTCCTAGAAAAGCCTTAAAGAGCTAAGAATACACAGACCGTACCGCAAACCGTGACAGGTAGACGGGTGTAAGAGTACCAAGGCCAATGAGTGAAAGCTCGGGAAGGAACTCGGCAAAACAGAGGGCGTAAGTTCGCAAGATGCCCTGCCTCAGCTTAGCTGAGGCTACAACAAATGACCCCTAGCGACTGTTTATCAAAAACACAGGTCCCTGCTAAACTCGTAAGAGGATGTATAGGGGCTGAGGCCTGACCAGTGCTTGGGTGTTAAGCCTGTCGGTGTATGTTAAGCGCAAGCAAGATATATGCTAAGTGGGTGAAGCCCTAAGTAAACGTCGGCCCTAACTCTGAGGGTCCGAAGGTAGCGTAATCCCTTGCCGTGTAAGTTACGGCCCGCATGAAAGGTCCAACGACTGGGGGACTGTCTCCCCGAGCAGCTCGGTGAAATTGCGAGACCGGTAAAGACGCCGGTTACCTGCGGCTAGACAGAAAGACCCTAGGAGCTTTACTGTAAGTTCTTATTGGGTTGTTGTTTTAATTGCGTAGAATAGCGGGGAGGCTTTGATGTTCTTTTTTCGGAAAGGGCGGAGCCACCAGTGAAATACCCGTCTATTAAAATAGCAACTCTAACCTGGCCATATTTTAGTATGGCTGGGGACAGTGGGTGCTGGGCAGTTTGAGTGGGGCGCTCACCTCCTAAAAAGTAACGGAGGCGTCCAAAGGTCGGCTAGTTCCGGATGGAAATCGGAATGGTCCCATAAAGGGTTAAGCCGGCTTAACAGCGAGACGGATATGTCGAGCTGATGGGAAACCAGGGCTTAGTGAACCGACGGTTGTTTGTAGAAACGCCGGAGATCAACAGATAAAAGCTACCCTAGGGATAACAGGCTAGTCGGGCCCACGCGTTCATAGCTACGGCCCGGTTCGGCACCTCGATGTCGGCTCATCACATCCTGGAGGTGAAGAAGCTTCCAAGGGTTCGGCTGTTCGCCGATTAAAGTGATACGTGAGCTGGGTTCAGACCGTTGATAAGCGAAATTATTTTGGCTTATGAACTGTCTGAACCAGAAATCGAGATTAAATGACCAATCTTCACGGCGGCCTAAAAGAGTAATCTTTTATGGAGAAATCGGCTCATATCGGAAAAAGTCCTTATTAGGATAATTCCGAGGGAAGCTTAATAAGATTTTTTATAAAAAAAACAAGATTAAGTTTTAATCTTGTTTAAAAAAAATTATTATAGCCCCGTAGAGACTTCTGCATTAAATGCAGAGATGGAAATTAGTAAAATTTCATAATACGCCGATCTCCAGTATATAATAAATGTTATTTTATATACTGGATGAAAGAATAGTCCGTTTTATTAAAAACAATAAAATGCGTGAGACAGGTTGGTCCTTATCTACCGCAGGCGTTGAGTCTTGAGAGGATCTGTCCCTAGTAGACAAATTGCTACTTTATGGAGTAATCCATAATGAAAATCTGACTAATAACGGTGAAACCTTCATTGTTTATTCGGTTTGCAGTGATCGCAAATATTGATGGTCCAAATTTTTTGTGATACTATATTACTTGAGGACCGAATAAATATTAAGGCAATACCGTGGGAAGACAAATTAAAATTCAAGATACAGATTATGCTTAAATTAAGATTTGTCCCCGTAACGACTGATTATTATATGAGATAGGAGGTACCTAAATTGATTTAGGAATTAAACTCTTATCATACGTCAGCCCCGTCAGCATAAAAAGAATTGCTAACGGGTGAAGATATAGTCTGAGCTCATAGAAATATGGGAAATAACTTGACGAGAGGACCGGGATGGACTAACCTCTGGTGTACCAGTTGTCATGCCAATGGCATAGCTGGGTAGCTAAGTTAGGAATGGATAAGAGCTGAAAGCATCTAAGCTCGAAGCCAACCTCAAGATTAGGACTCTATTTTTGCGTTTTTCGCAAAATGTTAAGGCAGGTCAAAGATTATGACCTTGATAGGGCGCAGGTGTAAGTGCGGTAACGCATTCAGCCAAGCGCTACTAATTAGCCGTAAAAACTTTGGCTGGTGCTTAATGATCGTTAATATTTTTTAAAAGATGTTCTGGTGGCGGTTATGCTAGCGTTGTCCCACCCGATCCCATTTCGAACTCGGAAGTGAAATACGCTAAGGTCGATGATAGTGGTTGTCCTTTTAGGACTTTGTCCGCGAAAGTAGGAAGCCGCCGCCAGAGCATCTTTTATTTACACAGCCCTTGAGCAATCTAAGGGCTTTTTATATAATAAAGAAGATGAGAAATAAAAAGATTATATTTATTATTGTTTTTTTAGGTTTAAGCGTTATTGCTTTATTTCGGTTTCAGCTGAAAAACTTTTTTTTGGATTTATCTCAAGATATTCATCTTTTGTTTAAGACACTTGGAAATAGCATAGCTAATAGTTTTAAGTTTCTATTTAGGGCTAAGAATGTCTTAAAAGATAATGAGTATTTAAAACAAGAAAATCAGAACTTAATAGGAGAGATTGTTTCTTTAGGAGAGCTAAAAAAAGAAAACTCAATACTTAGAGAGGCATTGGATCTAGAGGCTGAACAGGGACTTAAAGTTCTTCCCGCAAAAGTTGTTTTTTGCCAAAAAAATGAGAATTACTTGGTTATCAATAAAGGGGAAAAACATGGTTTGATCAAGGGTATGCCAATAATAATATCTCAAAATATATTGGTTGGGGTAGTAGATAAGGTATATGATGACTTTGCCGATGTGGTATTGTTAACAAAAAAAGGAAGCAGTTTCCCAGTTCATGTCCAGGAAACTGATATAATGGTTAGGGCAAGAGGTGATGGCGGGGCTAAACTTTTTCTTGACCTTTTGCCTCGCGAACAAGAAGTCAAACAAAATGATTTGGTGATTACAACTAGTATTGATGGAACATTTCCAAGCGGATTACTTGTTGGCAAAATTGAATCGGTTCGAAATTCAGACTTAGAATCTTATCAAACAGCGATACTTTACTTTACTTTTGATATTGAGAGAATAGAAGATGTTTTTGTAATTCTGGACTATTAAGTTATGTTTAAAAGAATTATTTTTCTATTTTTTGGATTTTTTTTATTGGCTATTTTGCAAATTAGTTTTTTTTCGCATTTTAGTATTTTAGGGCAAACCCCTAACTTTATACTGTCCGTCTTATTTCTTCTTGTTTTTTTTGAAAAAGACGATGAAACCTTCTTGCTTCCAGGAATCTTTTTTGCAGGATTTTTTTCAGACATTTTCTCTTCAAGATTGTTAGGAATTTCTATTTTGATTTTAGGGTTAGATGTTTTTTTAATGAAAAAGGTTCTTAAAAATGTTAAAAAGCAGAATATCTTAGTTTTTATTTTTCTTTTTTTGCTTTTTGCTATTTTTTATCAAGGATTATTAGCAGTTATAGATAATGTTATAAATGGTTTTGGTTTTTTCTCTCTGCCAGAGTTTTTTGTGCAAATTAGCTACACCATGTTTTTTACCATTTTGCAATTTATTTTATGTCTAAATTTCATATCCCGAAAATCTTAAAGAATAGAAAAGTGGTTCTTACGCATAAAGAAGAAATTGAGCCACAGGAAATTCTTTTAGATTCATTATCCCAAAGAAAAATATTTTTTGAGCAAAATAAGCTTGAAGTTCCTTTAGATAAGAGAAGTTTCAAACTGTTTTTGATATTTTTTTTAATGATTATTCTTGGTCTTTTTCTCAAAGCTTTTCAGCTTCAGATTTTGCAAGGAGATTATTTCTCTGACTTGGCAGAAAAAAATTATCATCGTGTCTATTTTGAAAGAGCCAGTCGCGGAGTTATTTATGATAGAAATTTTGAACAAATAGTTTTTAATGAATCAAGTTTTGACCTTGTTTGTTATAAATTAGATCTGCCGCGTTCAGAACAAGAAAAATATGAAATTTTTCAGAGAGTTTCCGATATTATTGGTTTAGACCCCGAACAGATAAAAGAAAAAATAAATATAAGTAGTTCTGATAAGGTGTTGATTGAGCAGGATTTAGACAGAGAAATTTTAATTGCTTTTGACGCTAATATAGCTAAAGACGATGGTTTTTCAATAGAGGAGAATATTAAAAGAAAAAGCGTATCTGGCGAGCTTTTTTCTCATATTGTTGGTTTTATTGGCAGGGTCAACAAAGAAGATGTGGATGCTTCCGATAGATATTCTTTATTTGACTATATTGGCAAGTCAGGACTAGAAAAAAGTTATGAAAATATATTGAGTGGGAATAAGGGAGAAACTGTAGTTGATAGAGATGTTTTTCGCGAAGAACTTTTGAGAAGAGAAGTTTCTGAACCAGAGCCAGGGAAAAGTTTGGTTTTGTGGTCGGACTTGAGTTTACAAAAAAAAATGTCTGAAGCGCTTAACAGCGCGTTAAAACAAGCAAATGCCTTTGCTGGTGTTGCAATAGCTATGGATGCGAAAACAGGAGGGATTCTTGGTTTAGTTTCTCTGCCTGCCCTTGATAATAATATTTTTTTTGAAAAATTAAGTGTAGATGAATGGGATGAAATTGTTGGAGAGCTTAATAATCCTTTTTGGAATAGAGCTGTTTCAGCAACTTATCCTACTGGTTCGACTATTAAACCATTGATTGCTGTTACCGTTCTAGAACAAAACATTATTTCTCCGAATAAGGAGATTTTTTGCGATGGACAAATAGATGTACCAAATCCATGGTATCCAGACCAACCATGGATTTTCCATGACTGGGCAACTCATGGTTGGACTAATATGAGAAAAGCAATTGCCGAGTCATGCAATGTTTATTTCTATACAATTGGAGGTGGCTATGGCGATATCAAGGGCTTGGGTCCAGAAAGAATTGAAGCAGGACTTAAGATCTTTGGCTGGGGCGAATTTACCGGTATTGATATTCCTGGAGAAAGAAAGGGATTAATTCCAAGCCCTGATTGGAAAGAAGAATATTTTCAGGAAGCTTCTGAAAAAATATGGCTACCTGGTGATACTTATAATCTTGCTATTGGACAGGGTTATCTTTCTATTACGCCTATCCAGGTTACAAGCGCTTTTGTGGCTATTGCTAATAATGGAACTCTTTTAAAGCCAATGCTTGTTAAACAAGTGATTGATGAAAACAAAGACGTTATTAAGACATTTGACACAGAGATTATAAGGGATAATATTGCCAGCCAAGAGAACTTAGCTGTAGTTCAGCAGGGGATGAGAGATGCTGTAATTTATGGTTCAAGCTATATTTTAAACGATTTGCCAGTTAAGGTGGCTGCTAAAACGGGAACTGCACAAACATCAAAAAATGACTTTTATCATAACTGGGTAACAGTTTTTGCTCCATATAATGACCCAGAAATAGTTTTAACAATTATGATTGAGAATGTTCCCGAAGAAAGAGTGGTGGTTTTACCTGCTGCTAAAGAAATTTTAGAATGGTATTTTAGGGGAAAATAGGTTAGAATAAGTTAATTTTATGGCAACAATAGATGAAATCAGAAAAAATCGTTTAAAAAAGCTGGAGAATATAAGAAAGGCGGGGATTGAGCCATATCCGGCTAAATCAAAAAGAACTCATACAATAAATGAGGCAGTTTCTGATTTTAAAAAATTAGCGAAATCAGAAAAAAAGATTGTTTTAGTTGGACGGATTCGTCTTTTACGACCTCATGGCAAGTCATGTTTTATTCAGTTTCAAGATGGCACAGGTCAATTTCAGGCTTATTTCAAGCAGGATGTTGTCGGTGAAAAAAGATATAATTTTTTTATAGATAATTTTGATATAGGCGATTTTATTGAGATAAGAGGAAGTCTATTTAAAACAAAGACTGGAGAGAAAACCATTAGAGCGAAAAGCTTCAAGATTTTGGCAAAATCTTTATTACCTCTGCCCGAGAAATGGAGTGGGCTTAAAGACGAGGAAGAAAGATTCAGAAAACGGTATCTTGATTTTATCTTTAATCCCGAAGTTAAAGATATATTTCTTAAAAAAGCGTGTTTTTGGTCATCAATGAGGAAATTTTTAGAAGATAAGGGTTTTTTAGAAGTAGAAACGCCGGCGCTTGAAGTTGTTACTGGAGGAGCCGACGCTAAACCATTTATTACGCATCATGATGCTTTGGATATTGACCTATATCTGCGTATTTCTATGGGTGAATTATGGCAAAAACGGCTCATGGTTGCAGGATTTGATAAAACATTTGAAATAGGCCGCCAATTTCGAAATGAAGGCATTAGCCGCGAACACTTGCAAGATTATACGCAAATGGAATTTTATTGGGCTTATGCCGACTATGAACAAGGAATGAAATTAGTGGAAGAAATGTATAAATATGTTGCTAAGAAAACTTTTGGGACATTAAAGTTTAACATATTTGATTTTAACGTTGATTTGAACAAAAAATGGAAAAAGATTGATTATAGGAAAGCGGTTTTAGATAGGTTTGATATTGACGTGAATAAAACTTCTAAAAAAGAAGTAATCAAAAAGCTAAACAAGATTAAAATTGAGCATGATAATAAGGCCTCTCTTGGCAGATTGATAGATATTTTATGGAAGCAATGCAGAAAAGAAATCCCAGGACCTGCTTTTTTAGTTGGACATCCTGTGTTGGTTTCCCCATTGGCAAAGCGTGATTCTAAAGATCGAAATATAACTCAGCGTTTTCAGGTAATCTTAGCGGGGTCTGAAATCGGTAACGGCTACTCGGAGCTGAATGATCCCCTAGATCAAGCGCAAAGGTTTGAAGAGCAATCAAAATTAAGAGCTGAAGGAGATGTCGAGGCGCAGATGCATGATGTGGATTTTGTTGAAGCATTAGAATATGGCATGCCACCAACATGTGGTTTTGGAGTTAGCGAGCGGTTGTTTAGTTTTTTAATGGGAAAACATATAAAAGAATGTGTGATGTTCCCTCTAATGCGTCCTAAAAAGTAATCTCATAAAATTATGTTAGATATTAAATTCATTAGGGAAAATCCGGACTTAGTAAAACAGGTCTGTGAAAAAAAACAGGTCAATGTTAATATTGATGAACTTTTAGGTATAGACAAAGAGAAAAAAAGGATACTTAAAATGAACGAAGATCTGAGAGCGATACGCAATGAATTGACAAGAAAGATATCTGAGCAAAAAAACTCAGAATTACTTGAACAGGCAATTGCGCTTAAAGAAGAAATTAATAAAAATGAGGAGGAACTAAAAAAAATAGAAGAAAAGCATAAAAAACTCTTATATTTAGTCCCTAATCTCTTAGCATCAGATGTTCCTGATGGCAAGGATGAAAACGATAATAAAGTTTTAAGAAAATGGGGCAAGCCAACAGAGCTTGGGTTCAAGCCAAAAGACCATATGGAATTGGGGGAAGCGCTTGATATTATTGATACCAAAACCTCTGCAAAAGTTTCAGGGGCAAGGTTTAATTATTTAAAAAAGGAAGCTGTTTTTCTTCAATTTGCCTTAGTTCAATTTGCGTTTGATACGCTTTCTAGCAGAAAAATTATAGCTAAGATAGCAAAGTCAATTGACAACCCATTTGATACACCTTTTGTTCCAGTGATTCCACCAGTGATTGCTAAAGCGGAAGTAATGAAAAAACTAGACCGTTTTGATCCCATTGAAGATAGATATTATTTAGAAAAGGATGATGCTTTACTTGTAGGTAGCGCTGAACATACTTTAGGGCCTATGCATATGGATGAAGTTCTTAACGAAAAGAATTTACCAATAAGATATTTGGGATATTCAACATCGTTTAGACGAGAAGCGGGGACATATGGAAAAGACACCCGTGGCATATTGCGAAGACATCAATTTGATAAGTTGGAAATGGAAAGTTTTGGATTATCGGAATATGGAATGCTGGAACAGAAACTAATGACTGCTATTCAGGAGTATCTTATGCAACAACTAAAAATTCCATATCAGGTAGTGATTATATGTACTGGTGATATGGGTAAACCTGATTATAGGCAGGTTGATATTGAAGCATGGATGCCAGGGCAAGGCAAATATAGGGAAACCCATACTTCGGACTATATGACCAACTATCAAGCGCGAAGATTAAATACTAAAGTGAGAAGAAAAGATGGGAAAACAGAATTTGTTCATATGAACGATGCGACTTGTTTTGCTATTGGGCGAACAATTATTGCTATCTTAGAAAATTACCAGCAAAAAGATGGTTCAGTTAAAATGCCCAAGGTTCTGCACAAATATTTAGGATTTAAAAAGATAAACAAAAAATGAAGACATTACTTATATTGCATGGTTGGAAAAGTTCAAAAGAAAAATGGCAAAAAGTAAAAGAATTGGTCTCTATTTCTGGCATCAAAGTGATTGTTCCCGACTTACCTGGCTTTAAACCTGAAAATGAGCTAAAGAAGCCATGGAGTATTGATGATTATATCTACTGGCTGGAAGATTTTATTAAAGAACAAGAGCTTCAGAATAAATTTTATTTATTAGGTCATTCTTTTGGCGGAAGAATGGCAATAAAATATGCGGTCAAAAATCCAGAAAAATTAAATGGATTGATTTTAGTTTCCGGGGCAGGCATTACACTTCGCCCTAAAACTAAAATTAAGTTTTTTGCTATTGTCACAAAAATAGGTAATTTAATTTTCTGTTTGCCGATTTTAAGACTCTTTCGCCCCTTGGGCAAAAAATTTATTTATTTTCTAATTGGGAAGAAAGATTATTACTCTATCCAAAACCAGGTGATGAAGGAAACATTTAAAAAGGTAATAAGAGAGAACCTGAGCCATTTACTTGCTGATATAAATGCCAAAACCTTAATTATCTGGGGCGATAAAGACAAGATTACTCCTATAGAAGATGCTCATATAATTAATAAGAAAATCAAGAACTCCAAATTAGAAGTTTTAAAAAATATTGACCATACTCCATATTTGGAGAATTTTAAATTGCTTTCCCAAAAAATTATTGAGTTTATTAATAATGCATAGTTTCAATGGTTTTTGATTTTTCTCAGGTTTTTACTTCAGAAGTTATAACATTAACGCTGTTCGTTTTTTTTGCATATTATGCTTTCATTTTTTTATGGTTGTTTGTAGTGATTAAAAAACTTTTGTTTTGGAGCTATTTATGGCAACTAAAGGAGTATCACCCCTTACGATTTATAGATCATTTCAGGACATTTAAAGGCAAGAAGATTATTTTTAACTTGATGAATTTGTTAAAAATGATCTCTATTCTTGGTATTATTTTGATACCACAATATTTCCTGCCCTTACCATTGTTTTCCTTAATTTATTTAATAGAGGCATATTTTTTCATTAAACATATTTTAAAGAAAAAGCTATTAAAACCAATCCTAACTTTTAAAACAATTGCTATTTTAGGAACTGGAATGCTTTTTTTAATTTCTTTTGCATTTAGAGCTACGCACGGTATATTTTTTTCTCCAATAAGTAAAACATGTTTTTTGACATTGGCTTTAATTGATTTTTCGGCTCCTTTGTTGTTTTCTATTTTAATTTTAAGCTTCCAACCTTTTACTTTAATTTGGCAAAAGCGATTTTTAACTAAAGCCAAAAAAAAAAGAGAGAAATTTAAAGATTTAATTGTAATTGGAATTACTGGTAGTTATGGCAAGTCATCAACAAAAGAGTTTTTAGCAAAAATTCTTTCAGAAAATTTTAATGTTTTGAAAACATCTAAAAATGAAAACTCTGAAGTAGGCATTTCGCGTCTTATTCTAAATAATTTACAACAAAAACATGAGATATTGATATGCGAAATAGGCGCTTATGAACGAGGCAAAATCAAACAGGTTACAAAAGTGGTTCAGCCTAAAATAGGTATTTTGACAGGAATTAATGAACAGCACTTAGCTTGCTTTGGCTCCTTAAAAAACACTGTTGACGCGAAGTTCGAATTGATTGATGGATTAATAAAAAAAGGAATAGCTATTTTAAATTGGGACAATAACTTAGTTCAAAAATCAATGATTAAAAAGCAGGATAATGCCTTAAAACTTAAGGTTATTAAAAGTTCTGCTGTTGAACAAGTAGAAAATTTAAATATTAAAAAGGATTCAGTTTTCTTTAGTATAGAGGGAGTTGATTTTAAAGTTGGTTTAGTTGGCAGACAAAATATTGAGAACCTTTTAATGGCAATTATGTGCGCAAGGGAGCTGAATTTAAATTGGGAGCAAATCAAGTCAGGGATTGAAAAAATCAAGCCCTTCAAAAAAACAATGGAGCTAAAGTCCGGAAAAAATGAAGTTCAAATAATTGACGACAGTTATTCTGCTAACCCGCGGGGTGTTCTAAGCGCTTTAGAACATTTAAAACTTTTTCATAAAAAGAGGATTGTTATTATGCCTTGTCTGATTGAGTTGGGAAGCGCTTCCAAAGAAATACATTATAATATAGGCAGGAAAATCGGTGAGGTTTGTAATTTAGCTGTTATTACAACGAAAGATAGGTTTAAAGAAATTAAAAAGGGCGCGATTGATGCAGGAATGTCAGCAAATAATATTTTATCCTTAGAAAATTCGGAAAAAATATTTGAGAAAATTAAGCCCTTTTTAGATAAAAATAATGTTATTCTTTTAGAGAGCAGAGTGCCTGAAAAATTAATAAAAATGTTAGAAAAATGATTTTCAAAGCAAAAAAATCAATCTTTATCTCTTTGTCTCCAAATATCCAAAAGGATGATTTTGTTTTAGCTTTAAAATTACTATTCATGCCCTGGAAATGGAAGAAGGGCATGGCTTTAGAGCGATTAGAATCAGATTTTAAGAGATTTTTAAACATAAAGCACGTATTTGTATTTAGTAGCGGCAGGATTAGTTTTTTAGCAATTTTAAGAGCTTTGGGTTTAAAGCGAGACGATGAAGTTTTGATCCAAGGACTTACATGTAATGCTGTTGTGAATCCTATTCTATGGTCTGGACTAAAACCTGTTTTTGTTGATATTGATAAACAAACTTTAAACTTTGATTTTGAGGAACTAGAGAAAAAAATCACTAATAAAACCAAAGTGATTTTGCTTCAGCATACCTTTGGATTGCCGGCTGACATTGATAGGATATCAGCGATTTGCAGGGAACATAATATAATTTTGCTTGAGGACTGCGCGCATTCTTTAGGCGCGGAACATAATGGAAAAAAAATTGGGAGTTTTGGCAAAGCAAGTTTTTTTAGCTTTGGCAGAGATAAAGTTATTTCTTCTGTTTACGGCGGGTTTGTAGCAACCAATGATGATGAATTGGCAAAAAAAATAAAGACAATTCAGGAAGATTTTGATTATCCTTCAGGGCTTTGGATTTTCCAACAATTGCTTCATCCGGTTCTCAATGAACTCTTAATTAAGCCTTTTTATGGATTTTTTGGATTGGGGCGTTGGATTTTGTTGTTATTTCAAAAAACACATATACTCTCTAAAGCAGTTAGCAAAAAAGAGAAAGTAGGGAAGCGGACAAGTTATTTATTTAAAAAAATGCCTAATGGTTTAGCTATTTTAGCCCTTAATCAGTTTAAAAAACTGGATAAGATTATTAAGCATCAAAAAGACATTGTTTTTTTATACAAACAAGGCCTTGCCGATATGGACTTAGACTTTTCGTTAGATAAACAGGGCAGAATCTACGTAAGGTATCCAATCTTGG
>Ga0268279_1001632_pt1 | contig 12091 bp, 17 predicted proteins | sample saktaG_6_FD_190142 | JGI IMG/M metagenome (GOLD analysis project Ga0268279, IMG submission 190142) | Saline water microbial communities from Sakinaw Lake, British Columbia, Canada - sak_2010_1_5_80m | ecosystem: Environmental > Aquatic > Non-marine Saline and Alkaline > Saline ...
AAAGCGACCGCTCACTCGAGCCGAGGTCAAGGCGATGAAGCCCGAGGAGATCACCGCAAACTGGCCTCAAATCTCGGCTCAGTTGAAAGATGGGAGTCTTTCGAGGGGATAGTTAAAACGCTAACGGGGGTTAGTGAAACATGGCAATAACGAATTTCATAGGGGAGATCTGGAGCGCCCAGATTCTCCAGAACTTACAGAAGAGCATGGTCTATGGACAGGCCGGGGTTATCAACCGAGACTTCGAAGGCGACATCAAGGGAAAGGGCGACACCGTGAGGATCACCGCCCACGGCCCTGTAACGGTCGATAATTACGACAGAAGCGCGGGCATAGGCGACCCTGAAGAGCTTGACGACGCCTCTACCACGCTCGAAATCGAGCAGGCGAAGTACTTCAATTTCAGAATCGAGGACATCGACAAGGCTCAGATGAACGTCGCCCTGATGGAATCAGCAACGAGAGACGCGGCTTATCGGCTGGCTGACGTTGCAGACCAGTACATAGTCGGTATCATGGCCGCTCAGGCCGGGAACGCGGTTGGGGCCGATGGGACCGACAAAATCTTCGACGGAACGACCGATATAGTGACCGAGGAGCTGCTTGAGGTCAAACAACTTCTTGACGAAGACAACGTACCCGCCGAGGGCCGGTTTGTCGTCGTCCCTCCGTGGGTGGTCAAGTGGCTGCTCCAGGAGGAGGCGATCGTTAACCCGTCGTGGTCCGGTGTTGAGGGCGTGATGCTAAACGGCGAGATTGCGAAGCTATTCGGCTTCTCGATTTTGCAGAGTAACAACGTGCCTAACGATACGGGGGACCATTACAAGGTCGTGGCCGGGGTGGCGCGGGCGTGTACTTTCGCCGACTCCGTGAACGACGTTGAGGGCTACAGGCCCGAGAAGTTCTTCGCCGACGCCCTTCGTGGCTTGCATTGCTACGGGGCGAAAGTTATAGAGCCGGACTGTCTTTGCGTTCTGACCTGCGCGCCGAGCTGAGGAGGGATAGATTATGGTAAGATCTGAAATTACGGTAAACGAGCTTTCGGGCGTGTGGGCTGACAGAGAAACCCCGGACACGCTCGATAAGGGAAACCATCACGTCATCGCAGCCGGGGCGAACTTCAAGCGGCTGCTTATCCTCGTCCACATCTCGGCGGGGACGGGGACCGGTGGCGCGATCACCCTCAAGGCCGGAACCGCTCATCCTGCTTTCAGAAAGAGTCTGGGCGATCTGGTACGAGGGGGCAACGTAGTTGCTACCAACGAGCTTGTTATCGGGCCCATTGAGACAGCAAGATATTTACAGAGTGACGGAACGATCCATCTCGATGTGACCGACACGACTGGCACAAATATCGCCGGGACGATCGAGGCTTACAGCCTGCCTTAGACGGGCTCTTCTCCTCTTTTTTGAGGTGATCTGATGGATGACGAGGCGGCGGTAACTGCGCTTTTCAGGATAGTAGCGCCTTCAATCAAGAGCTTGCGGAAGGCTGGATACTTCTACTGGGCGGAGAGACAGGCCGAAAAAGACCCGGAAGTCTATGTAACCCTGGCCCTCGGGACTCCTCTGAGGCGAACCCTGGCGAGGGCGTCGGCTTCCTTTTTCCCTGTCGTCCTGGAGGAGATCCCGTCTCTTCGAGGTCGAAATTATTTCAAAAATCACGGTATGAACAAACTGGCCGGTAACATGGCCGACACTGATATCAAGTATATGAGGAAGCTATTCATCGATAACTGGCCCGTTCATGAACGCCAGGCGGTCAAACTTCTCGAAAATTCGCCACTCTGTAGCCCTGCGCGGGCTCGGCGGATAGGGCGGACCGAGACGAATACCGCAATCAACGGCTCCAAAATCGAGAAAGAGTTAGAGCGTGGCATCTACAAATACAAAGTTTGGGATTGTATAAGCGATGGGTCTTCAAGGGCACTTCATATAAAAAGAGATGGTGTGAAGGTCCGACTCGATGAGCCGTTTCCGTATGGTGGAAGGCCGATGTTTCCAGGTGACGGGCCAGGTTACGAGGCAATTAATTGCAGATGTGTACTCGGATATTCGACCGATTCGAAGGGGGCATATCACGATTAAGCCGAGAAGGTCCGGGGGCAAAAGCCGATCCAAAACCAAAACCGCTAAGCAGCGGGACTATAAGAAAGAATACCGGGACTTCCACGGCAAGCCCGAGCAGATCAAAAAGCGGGACATGCGAAACGCGGCGAGGCGGAAAATGGGGCTGAAGGTCGGAGACTCGCGAGAGGTCGACCACAAGGTCCCTCTTTCCAAGGGTGGATCTAACAGTAAAAGAAATCTTAGGATAGTAACCCGAAGAACCAACCGGACGAAGGGCGTGAAGCGATGAGAACGGAGGGGGAGTTAATGGGCGTTGCCCCTCCCCCTCCGCCACCTAGCGTTTACTCCACAATTCAGAAAATCATATTTGAGCGGATAAAAAGTTTTTCGCGTGCCATCGCGGAAATCATCCTGTCGAATGCCTCGGGCGTCATTTTCGACTTCGGCTTTTTTTTGCGGATCACGACCTCGACCTGATCGCCGTCTCGGAGATGGAGAGCTTCCCGGGCCTCGATGGGCATCTCCAGACCGCCAGCCCGTCCCGAGAAGATCCGGACCTCAGATATCATATTTTGATCATAGCGCCAAAAGTATAAATACCTTTTGAGACCTAAAATCTAAGGATATTATGGCTAAAAAATATCGAATAGAAGTAAGCTCAAATCTCCATAAAGCTCTAAAGATCATGGCAGCTAAAGAGGGATTGACCGTAAAAGCTTATGCAACCAAAACGCTATCGGCCGCTGTGGATTTGAAGACATGGGACTACATGGACGAAGAGACGAAGGACCCTAGAATCATTCACCCACCGGACGAAAGACCCAAACTAGCCGAGAATCAAGAAGCTTTAGAGGAGATAAAGCGGCTGTGGGTGGCGGGCGAGCGATCACCGGCCGCGATTGCGCGACGGATCGGTTATCCGAGGACGACGACGGGCGAGAGGATCAAGGCTATGATCGCGACGGGCGAGCTGGAGAAGTGAGGCGAGGGGCGAGGGGTGGAGGGCCACGGCGGCTTAGTTATGTGACTCTCTCAACCAAAAACGGCCCGACAGTCACATAACTAAAATGGAAAGCACGAAGAATCACAACTTTTCGGAGAAGAGAGTCGATTTTAAACCGAACATGTTTTCGGTTTTCGGTTATGCGAATAAAGAGCTACATACCGTAAAAGATCTATTGCTTATATATATTCTCTTATACTATATCTATATCTCCGATTAGACTATACTATATTTTATCAGATGACCGTCACATCTGATAGATCGTTTTTTAGCCGCTAGCGATTTGTTCTGAAAACCGAAAACCGAAAAGTTTGCGGTTTATCTCCCTAAACTAATCTGATAAGATGGCGCTGCCTGTGGTGAGGATCTACCAGGACCACAAAACGGGAATCGGCCGCAAGATACGACTTTATGTTGTTGATCGCCGTTTTGCTGACTCCGAGTAGGCGAGCGGCGTCTTTCACGGTGGCTTGTTTTAGCCCTAGACGGCGCATCTCCGAGAATAGGCGGTCTATGTGGCTGGAGGCGGTCTTCTGGCTGATGGCTGGGGCCGGTGTCTCCAGTTTGGCGATCCTCTGAAGGGCGAGGGCCCTCTCCCTCCCATCGAGACCTTCATGTTCGGCGATCCGATCCTCGAGGACGGCGATCCTCTCGTCTTTCCTGGCGTTCTCCTCTCGGAGTTCGGCTACCTCCTCCTCCCTGAGGCGGTCCCTCTCTTCGAGGAGTTCCAAGCGTTCTAAGATCTGGCTGAGGAGGAGGCCGGGTGATGCGACCGGTACGATTTGGTCATGGTCACTATCGGCAACTTCATAAGCCTTAGGCTGACTAGTTCTATCTGACATTTGAGTTCACCGCTAAAATGTCGTTAAGCGGGGGCAGGGGCTTCATAGTTTCCCTGTTCTCTGCTTTCACTTGCTCTTCTAACGATGCTGAGGACGTCTATGGTTATCACATCACCCTCCTCGATTCCCATAACATCTCTTACGGTGTTAGGTATCGATACCTGACCGTTCCGGGTCACTCTGACAGTTGCTTGCATGGTCCTTCTTATCTCGCCTATGGTATTTGTATCTTGCGTCCGTTTTACTAAATTCTAGTAACCGATAGTTTAAAATAGTAATATTGCCTATATGGTATCGGTGAACTCAAATGTGCGAAAGTATACTAAAGGAGGCGGACGCGGGCGATCTTCCCGACGGCTTGAACGCGGTGGAAGGCGTCGAATACCTGGCGCGGCGCGCTGGCTGGAGTGGCGAGGGCGATAACCTCCCTAAAGTCTGCATCTTCGGCGAGGAGTTGGGATTTTCCGAGATAACCGGATTCATCAAATCCAGCGACGGGCGCGGGTATTATCAGACCACGTTAACGGCGTGTACCTGTAAATCAAAGCTGTATCGGCCCGCGGTGGTCTGCAAGCATCAGAAGGCCCTCGGCGAGGCCCTCAGCAAGCGGGGCGACCGACTCCCCGCGCATGTGGAGCTGGCGATCCGTCGGCCCGAGCAGCTCCCATATCCGGTACGGCCCGGCGCGCGATGGAAGCCCCCAACGATGACCTCGGATGATTTGGAGACGCGGCGGGCGAGGATAGCCGCCAGAAATGCAGAGCGGCGAGAGGAGGCGGCGAAGGCACCGACTCTCTCCAGGTCAAAGGGCTTCAATCTCCCCGCGGCGGTGGAGGGATGAAGCACCGACTCTCGATAAATCAGGTTTGGGCGATCTTGGAGATGGTTCTCCAAGAGTACCCTGAATATACGGGCCGGTGGATCGATTCGCAGTGCGAGGCCGTGACGCAGGATTTTGATACGTGGCTGAAGAGCCTGGAGGCCCCAAAATGACACACGGCCGGATGATGCGAAGGCGTGAGAGGAGGGCCCGGGCCGTCCGTCACGCGCTGGATAGATTTCATAAACAACTCAGGATCGAGGAGGAGCTTAACCGTCTCCTCTCCCCTCTCTCTTTTATTTTCCGATAGTAATCTTTACCAGAAGCGATTAGAGGCCCGTTCTTTCTGTCGTCCGATGATATTGGCCCGTCTCGTCTCCTCTTCTCGATGTGCGGGGGCGCTACGGGGTGCCTGGGGGCTTGTGGCGATATCCGGGTATCTTTTCCGGCGATCTTCTCCAGTGGCGGCTTTCTTATGTAACCGAAAGGGGCGTTATGGGTAAATGGGTTACATAAGAAATTCGGCGCTATGCTGGAGCGTAACCTTTCGCCCCTCACCGCCCCCTCCGAGGCGAGCCCGTCCGGTGGCGGTTCTGTGGAGGGGGTCTTTTGGCTGACTACTTCGGGCCGTTAATCATGGGTGTGCGCGCCAGCTGGCGGCTATTCACTGAGTCTATGTAATAATCGAGTTGACAAAACAGGCCTTTTCGCGTCACGGTTTCCCGTACATGGCTGGAGGTCGCCACAAAAACCAGCATCGGGCGATGAGTGCCATAATTCGGCTATGATAAAAATCGATATATAGCGGCGTGGTGGATGAAAAAAGATAGAACCGGATCTTACCAAATCGATGGAAAACGAGGAAAAGAGGCTATTTTGTGGTGGTTACTTCAGAAAAAAATAACTGCATGGCACCGTCAGGGCGACCAACCCCCAGACGGTGGCATATTGCGGCAACAAGGCCGCCAGGGTTCGCGGTGAGCTGCGAGACGACCGCAGCGACCGACTACGTTGACGTGATCGGCGTGCTGGTTCTCAGCACGTAGATTTTAGTCAATTGCCCGAAAGCAATCGCCAAACAGATATACGGCGGCATCGTATAAAAGTCTTGCTACAGGACAATGAGGATAAAAGTTTGATTTCGGTTTATATATGCAAGGACAAGAAGGAAAATGGTGGACCCGTTCCAGGTGCTTTTCGAGGACGGCACGGGTCCGCGGTCGTCGTGACGAAGACCTATCTCGCCCGCCGTCTCCGCAATGTGGTTCTGATGGGCGGTTCGATCATTTCGAGAGGTCTCCTCAGTTTTGACGTAATCTAATAAGGTCCGATCACATATAAGCCATGCTGCGGTCATCACTTACTAAAAAGATTAGTGTTAGAATGGAAGCTATATAAGCATCGACCGCATTTATAGGATAGAAATCGAGGCCCCAAAAGGGGCTCCCAAACTCTTCCCGGATGGGGATCTTGGAAGAGTTCGGGGAGGGAATTTTGCTATGAGTACTACAGCAGACGAGATAATAAGCCTTTCGGCAAGCCGTTCGGCTACTGAAAACAGCAACGGTGACGGCTCTGCTTTTAATTCAGAGGCGGAAGATCTTTATAACCCGCTTTTCGACGAGTCCGGCCCTGAAACATTTCTCAAATCTCTTGAGGAGTTCGGAGGAGAACCGTTACCAGATGGATTCGTGCGCGACGGTTTGAGCTGTATCCTCAGAGAATTATTGGAACTGAGGGCGCAAGGGCAACGCGTTAACAAGTTTGTTAAGGAGATTGCCGAGCTGAAGGAAACCGTTGCGGAACTCGATGAGGAGAACCGCAAGCTTCGGGAAGCGGTGGACATCATGGACCCCAGCATCTATGCTGCGATCGATTCAAATGATGAGCTGCGAGAGTATATCTTAGATGCAAAAAGGCGGCAGTACAAAAATCGAGATGAGACCATCGGTAGTTTGGGAATATACAAAGAGCCTCTTGTCAAGATGGTAGATCGGTTTGAATATGGACAGAGTCCCGGTGAAGCGACTGAGTTAAGGATAGGTGCTCTCCTGAACACCCTCACGAAGAACGAAAACGCTCCGCTATACGTCTCTTGGATTCAGAAGAAACTAAAGGGTCTCGATGGTAAGACGCTTACAGATCGACAGATGAAGACTTTGAAATGGCATCTAAAACGAGATTCTAGGTTTGAGGTCAAGCGGTGTCCTGGCCACGTTAAGAACTGGATTTGGGAATATCGCAATCTAGCAGGACTAAAAGGGGAATTTGTCTGGCTAGCGGGACAGGATGTTGACTGGAGAGGAGCTAAGGTTTAATCCAGTATTACTTTTTTATTTGATCGTAGCCACAAGGGGTACATGTACCATGTACCCCTTGATCTCAGATTGAGGGGGGTCTCGTGAGCCTTCAACGTTCATCAAAATCGACACATTTATAATATTAGTTATATGCCGTACTTCATAAATTCTTTGTTAGTTAAGTATATATAGTATTAAGTAAAGACTAGGTCACGGGTAGTATACACGTAGTTAGTATACGAAGTATACTAACTCAACTCAACTTGATTTCAAATCAATCTGATTTTACTAAAACGTCATTCATCTGAGGGCCCCCCTCAATCTGAGATCAAGGGGTACATGGTACATGTACCCCTTGTGGCTACGATCTTATAGAAACTTGTTACTCCACCTAAAATCGAGTACGTCTTTCCCATCTGTCCATAACATCCTAAAAATTTACCTTTCCGTCCAAAGCTTTATATACTAGAAGTGATAACTATAATCCGGGGAGAGATTACGTCAAAATCACATCTCGGAGATGGTACAAAATGCCACCTACTCAAAACGAGATAATCCAAATTTTACGATCCGGTGAAGAGCTTACGTTTCCTGAGATCTATAATCGTATGCAAGCGATCAATTCCAGGACAACGCAATTAGCGGCATCAAAAGCTCTTTATCGCCTTCACAGGGGGGGCGGCGTCTCGTCCCGGCCATCGCTTGATCTCGGGGGGCTGCTATTGTATCGCCTTCCCGAGGTCGAGCCGCCTCGGAGCTATCCTCGACGATGACCCCGCCCCCGTCTCTTCCCCCCTTCCCGATGGTCCGGGCCTTCCACCGGCCCAAATCAGCCAAACCAACTGCGGCCGTCAACGACAGGCGGCTGCGCTCCTCTTCTTACGGGGTGGCTTTAGGTGACTAAAGGCACCCCCGTCGGCGGGCCAGAGGAGGCCGAGATCCTCGAGGCGCTGGAGGCGGGGCGATCCGTCCGGGACGTTGCCGAAGAGTTCCAGAGGGCCACAGGGACTATATCCAACGTTGCGGCGAGAAATGGGCTCGACCTTGAACGTTCAGCAACGAAAAAGGCAGCGATCGCCAAGTCCTGTTACGCTTCCGAGGCCAGGATCAAGCTGGTAGGCGAAGGCCTCGATAAAGTTGCTACTCTTCTGAAAACATGTGATAATGCAAGAGATCTTCAAGCCCTGGCAATGGCCTCAGCGATCTGGATCGATAAGCGGCGGCTGGAAGAATCCACCGACCCGACGGCGCGGGGCGGGGAGATCCGTATTTTGTTTGAGAAGATGGGCCAAGAGGAGGTGGGGACTTGAGGACCGTTGCCGACATCATCGAGCTGGGGGAGCTCGCCGAGCTCGAAGCCCAGGCCTCGGCTCTCATCGTCAACCTGGAGACGACCCTCTCCAGGATCCGGGCGTTGAAGGAGGCGAGGCCGTGAGCTTCCAGGTTCCCGTAGGCAAACAGCGCGACTTCTGCCTTCACTCGGACGCCCGGGTGAACTTGGCTCACGGTGCGGTGAGGAGCGCGAAGACCGTCGGCGCCAATGTCAGATGGCTGAGGACCATCCAAGAGGCCTCCGAGGGCGGCAACCTTCTGATGGTGGGGAAGACCCTAGGCGCCTTAGAGAGAAACGTCCTGGTCCCCATCGGGCGGCTCGTTGGCCCTCAGAACTACCTCTATAAGCGATCTCTCAAGCGGGTTTGGATCTACGGGCGGGAATGTTGGGTAGAGGGCGCCAACGACGAGGCAGCCTATCAGAAGATCGAAGGCGAGACCCTCGAAAAGGCATACGTCGATGAGGGGTCCCTTTGCCCTGAATCGTTCTTTAACATGTTAACGACCAGACTCTCAGAGCCCGAAGCTCAGCTTTTCCTGACAACGAACCCGGGCCCTCCAGCCCATTATCTCAAAAAGCGATGGATCGACCGGGAGGGCGAGCTCGATCTCAGAACGTGGTGGTTCCATCTCGAAGATAATCCCTGGCTGGATCCTCGGTACGTCGAAGAGCTGAAACGCCAGTTCGGCCCGCCTTCGAGCCTATTCTATCAGAGGTACATCGAGGGCCTGTGGGTGATGGCCGAAGGCGCGGTATTCCCTCATTTCGATAGATCCGCTCACGTAGTCCCTCGCCCTCCAGACGGGCCCATGAAAGCGCTTGTTATCGGTATTGACTACGGCCAGACCCACCCCTCGGCGTTCCTGAAGCTCGGCCGGTGGGGCCCTGCCTGGTATACCATCGATGAGTATCGAGAGAGTGACCGGACGAACGCCAGGCTCTCGAAAGACCTCGGGGCGTTCATCGGCGGGAAGTATCCGAGCGCGATACTGGTCGACCCATCGGCCCGGGGCTTCATCAACCAGCTCAAGGCTGACAAGGTGGAGCGGGTCCGGGGGGCGGATAACAGCGTTTTAGACAGTATAGGCAGGATCTCCTCGGCTCTGGCCACCGGGGCCCTGAAGATCGTAGGCCCTGCATGTCCCCGGCTCATTGAGGAGCTGGAAGGCTACCGATGGGATCCGAAAGCCACCGCCCGGGGCGAGGACGCGCCCGTCAAAGACAAGGATGATCTTTTGGACTCACTAAGATACGCTGCTAATTATATTTTCAAGAAGGGAGGAGGAGCAATAAATTGACACTCACAGATTTTTCATTCTTGGAGCAAGGTCGGCGATGGCCGCCCACCTCAGAGAAGGCGCGGATCGACCGATACAATAGATGCGTATTGCTTTTCGAGGGCGATCACGATCTCGCGTTTCCAGACCTGCTGACAAGCGACGAAATGAGCCAGATTAACGTCAACTGGTTCAAGAGATCGACCACGCTGATATGCGATTTGGCTTCACCGTTGCGGCTTTTCGCCGACAACCAGGACGTCCTCGATAGGATCGCCGAGGCTAACGATTTCGATCTTCTCGTCTATGATATCTTTTGCGATATTTTAAAGTTCGGTAACGGGCTCTTGAAGGTCCGGTTCGATCCAAAACGGGGCGGGATCATCGAGCGTGTCGATCCCCGCTACTGGTATCCGGTGGTCTCGCCTGACGATGGGCGACAGGTCGACGCCCACGTCATCGCCTATAACTTTAGCCAGTACGAAGACCATGTTCAGAGGGGTTATCTCCGAGTCGAAGTCCACAAGCCCGGAACCATCGAGAACCGGCTCTTCCGGCTCGATAGCGGGGCGGCGATCGCAAGCGAGATCCCGATCAGCGCCCTCGAGCGGTACGCCGGGATGGAGGGCGAGATAAAGACAGGGATCGACGGCTTCCTTGTGGTCCCGGTGGCCGGCCTCCTCGCCTCCAATGGTATCTACGGGCTCGACGACTATCTGTCAATCGAAAATCTGGTCCGAGAGCTCGAGAAGCGCCTTATCAGGACCTCGAGGACTTTAGATAAATTCAGCGACCCCAACATGGTCCTGCCCGTCGAGGGCGTGACCCTGGACCCCGAGACCGGCGAGCCTGTTATGGAGGAGATCGAGATCGGGGGCGGCCGGTACATCCTGGCGAACGCTGAGAAGCAGCTCCCTCAGTACATGACATGGGACGCTAGCCTCCAAAATAATTTTAGCCAGATTGATGAGATCAAGTCGGAGCTTATGGCACTCGGGGAAATCTCGCCGGCCCTGTTGGGCGACACAAAGAACGGGCTCGCCGAGTCCGGAAGCGCCCTTAAGCGGCTGGCTATCCCGACGTTGGCGAAGGTGGCGAGACTGAGGACGAGGGCGAAGAGGCCCCTTCTGGAGGCTTTGAGGCTATGCGCCCGGCTGGAGGTCGTCTCCAGGTTCCCGGGGGGGGCCGAGCAGCTGACTAACCTCACCATCGAGTGGCGAAGCGCCCTTCCCGCCGATCCCGTCGAGGCCGCGCAGGTGGAGCAGCTCAGGAAGTCTGCGAGCTTGACGAGTATACGCTCTGCACTCGCCAGGCTTGACCCTGACGCAAGTGAGGCCGACCTCGATTGGGAAGAGTCCAAAATATCTGAGGAGCAAAGAGAGACGAGTTACAATTTCGTGTGAGGTGGTGGACATGGCAAAACCAGAGACTCAGACCGCCCGAAGGATAGGCGAGGCTGTAGAACATGCGTGCGAGGACCTGGAACAGAAGGTAAGAGCGAAGATCAACCGCGGGGATAGCTCCTGGCCACCCCTGGCCCGCCGTACCGCGGCCCGCAAGCAGAAGATCCGGAAAGAGAAGATGCTCATCATCACCGGCGACATGAGGGACGCTGTGGCCCATCAGGTGAGGCCCGAGGGGTCCGGGGTGGTGGGCGAGGTGGGCATCTTCGACGAGACGGTCCTCGAGTACGCGCCGTCTCACGAGTTCGGGACGAAGGACGGCACGATTCCCGAACGGTCGTTCATACGGAAGACATACGACGAGGAGATCGACCGGATCGCAGATGATCTTATTGAAGAAGTAGGGGATGCGATCGAAGACTTTTGGAAGGACTGATTTCACGATTATCTAAGAACCAGCTTACGGAAGCGTAAAATCCGGGGGTTAATTACGCTATGGCGGAAGGAGATAAGAAATTTACAGCGCAAGACGTTAACAATCTTGTGCAGAAGAGACTTGATCGGCAGAAGGCGAAATATGCCGACTACGACACGATCAAGACCGAAAACGAGGGCCTAAGGGCCGCTCACGCCTCTCTGAAGGCGGAAAATACCGAGCTGAAGTCTCAAATCGAGACTCAGGGCGGGAAGCTGAAAGACTCCGAGCTGAAGGCTCAGAGAACCGAGATCGCAAAGAAGGCGGGCCTTCCCGAAGGGCTGATAGACCGCCTCCAGGGGGAGACCGAGGAGGAGCTTCTCGCAGACGCGAAGCGGCTCGCCGAGAGCCTGGGGCCGGGGCCGGCTGTGGGGAGCGGAACCGCACCACCGGGCGGGCCGAAGCGACCGCTCACTCGAGCCGAGGTCAAGGCGATGAAGCCCGAGGAGATCACCGCAAACTGGCCTCAAATCTCGGCTCAGTTGAAAGACGGGAGTCTTTCGAGGGGATAGTTAAAACGCTAACGGGGGTTAGTGAAACATGGCAATAACGAATTTCATAGGGGAGA
>Ga0268279_1001633_pt1 | contig 12082 bp, 13 predicted proteins | sample saktaG_6_FD_190142 | JGI IMG/M metagenome (GOLD analysis project Ga0268279, IMG submission 190142) | Saline water microbial communities from Sakinaw Lake, British Columbia, Canada - sak_2010_1_5_80m | ecosystem: Environmental > Aquatic > Non-marine Saline and Alkaline > Saline ...
AGTTTTTAAGAAAGCTTATTGTGAGTAAAATAAAAGAACACGGTTTTAATGTTTTGGAAGCGGTTGATGGGGAAGAGGGAATAAAAAAGATTCAAGAAGAAAAACCAGACCTGGTCTTACTGGATCTTATTTTGCCTGGCGCAGGTGGTTTTGAGGTGCTCTCTAAAATGAAGGAGGACCCAGGTCTATCCTCAATCCCAGTTATTATTTTAGCTAATCTTGGCCAAAAGGAAGACATAGAAAGGGGGCTAAAATTGGGAGCAGTAGATTATTTGATTAAAGCTCATTTTACCCCTCATGGGATTATTGAGAAAATTAAGGCAAATCTAAAATTATAATGCCCGAGCTTCCAGAAGTGGAAACAACTGTTAGGGGTTTAAGAAAAAAGGTCCTTAAAAGGACTTTTGTTGATGTTTGGACTGACTTTTCTAAAATGATTAAAAAGCCCAAAAGTTTTAACTTGTTTAAAAAAGAAATTAAGGGCAGAAAAATTGAAAAGGTTTGGCGAAGGGGTAAAAACATTCTTTTTGATATTTCAGGAGATAAAACATTATTAATTCACCAAAAACTTTCAGGCCATTTGCTTTTTGGGAAGTGGAAAAAACAAAATAATAATTGGCAAGCACCTCCTGGATCTTTATCAAATAGAGTTAATAGCTTTATTCATTTATTATTCGTTTTTAAGAAGGGTCAAATGTTAGCCCTTTCTGATTTGAGAAAGTTTGCTAAAGTAGAACTATGGAACAGCGCTCAGTTTTTAAAATCAGAACAGTTTAAAAAATTAGGTCCCGAGCCACTTAAAAAAGATTTTACTTTTAAAAAATTTAAACAAGTTCTTCAAAACAGAAAAGGTAGGGTTAAATCAGTTTTAATGAATCAAGAAGTAATTGTCGGGATTGGCAACCTTTATTCTGATGAAATATTGTTTTATTCTAAAGTACATCCTCTTAAAAGAACTTCTGAATTAAAAGAAGCAGAACTTAAAAAAATTTATCTTGGTATTAAAAAGATATTAACAAAAGCAATTAAATTTCAAGGAGATTCTTTTTCAGATTATAGAAAAGTAACTGGAGAAAAAGGAGGATTTCACGAAAGGGTAAAGGTTTATAGAAAAACAGGACAAAAATGTTCACGCTGTAATACGGCAATCCAAAGAATTAAGGTTGGCGGTAGAAGCGCTCATTATTGTCCTAAGTGTCAAAAATTATGATTATATTTCTTTACGGACAAGATACTTACCGATTAACTCAAAAACTAAGAGAAATAATCGAGGAATATAAAAAAATCCACCAGAGTGGACTTAATCTAAGATTTCTTGATTTTAGTGGGTCGGCTGGAGAGTTAAGTTTTCAAGATTTTAAAGACGCTTTTCAACAAAGGTCAATATTTAAGGAAAAAAGATTAATGGTCTTGACGCATGTTTTTTCCAATAAAGATCTTAGGCAGAATTTTGTAAAAAACATTAAAAATCTTACTGATTCCAAAGACGTAATTATCATTTCTGAGAAAAATAAAATCTTAGCCAATAATCCTTTATTCAAAATCCTAAAAAAGAAAGCAACCTGTCAAGAATTTCAACCTCTTAAGGGACAAAGTTTAAAAAATTGGGTCAAAAAAGAAATTGAGCAATACAGAGTAAAAATTGAACCAGAAGCATTAGAGCAAATAATTGATTTCGTTGGCAATGATCTTTGGCGATTTTCTAATGAAATTAAAAAATTAGTCAACTATAAAGGTAAAAATTCAAACCTAATAATTACAAAACAAGACATTGAACTTTTAGTTAGACCCAAGATTGAACCCGATATTTTTCAAACAATAAATTTTTTAGCATCAAAAAATAAAAAACAAGCATTAAGTTTATTGAAAAAACACTTAGAAAAAGGAGATAATCCTCTGTATCTGCTTTCAATGATTAGTTTTCAATTTAGAAATCTTTTAATGATTCGTGAACTTATTGATAAAAACAGACCTTATTTTCTTATTTCAAAAGAAACAAAACTCCATCCATATGTTGTTAAAAAAAGCCATGCTCAAGCTCAAAGATTTTCTCTTTCTGAATTGAAAAAAATCTACCAAAAGATCTTTGAGGTAGATTTGAATATTAAGACTGGAAAATTAGAAGCAGAAACAGCTCTTGAACTCTTAATTACTGAGATTTAAGAGCTTTTACTTATTAGTTTAGTAATCCTTGATTTTCTTCTAGCAGCTGTATTCTTTTTAATCAATCCAGTTTTAACTGCTTTATCTAATAATTTATACATTTGAGGTAGAATAGACTTTGCCTCTTTCGCTTTTTTTTCATCAAGCAATCCCCTTATTTCTTTAAGGGTTTTTTTAATCTTCTTTTTTTTCTGAACATTTCTAATCTTTCTTGTTTCGCTTTGTCTTAAAGCTTTTTTTGCTGATTTAGTAATTGGCATATAAATTACCATTATCATTTTTTCTTATTTAAATCAACCCCATATATTTTGCCGAATATATGATAAGCAGATATAATGTTATTAGACACATGAAACATTTTCTTAAAAAATTTATTCCTGTATTTTTAATTAATAGATACCATTGGCTGCAAACATTTTTAGGGGCTTTTTGGTATAGATTTCCCTCTAAAAACATAAAAGTAATAGCAATCACAGGTACTAATGGGAAGTCTACAACAGTTGATTTAACAACCAGAATTTTAGAAGAAGCTGGCTTTAAGGTGGCTTCTGCTTCTTCAATCAACTTTAAAATTCAAGACAAATATCGGCCAAATAAACTAAGAATGACCATGATGGGCGGTTTTCAATTGCAAAAGTTTTTAAGGCAAGCAATAGATGCTGGTTGCGAATATGTTGTCTTAGAAATAACCTCAGAAGGAATAAAGCAGTATCGTCATAAGTTTATCAATTTTGAGTTAGCAGCCATAACCAATCTAACTCCAGAACATATTGAGTCTCACAAGGGGTTTGAGAATTACAAAAAAGCAAAGGGAAAATTATTTCAAGCAGTAAAAAACATTCATATTGTTAATTTAGACGATGAACATAGAGACTATTTTTTAAAGTTTCCAGCAGATAAGAAATACGCTTACACAATGAACAGCGAACAGCGAACAGAGAACAATAATGATTTGTTCATTGTTCATTGTTTATTGTTCACTGCAAACCAAAACGGTATAACTTTTAAAGTTCAAGATGTTGATTTTAATTTGAAGCTGCTTGGCAAATTCAATATCTACAATGCCCTAGCTGCAATTTGTATTGGTTTATCTCAAGGAATTGATTTAGAAACCTGTCAAAAAGCTTTGATTGAAGCTAAGGGAATTCCAGGAAGAATGGAAACAGTAATTTCTAAACCATTTAGAGTAATTGTTGATTATGCTTTTACTCCAAATGCTTTAGAGCAAGTTTATAAAACAATTAAAAATAATTTTAATCCTCAAAAAATGATATGTGTTTTTGGTTCTTGTGGGGGAGGAAGGGATAAATGGAAAAGACCTGTTTTAGGTGAATTAGCAGCCAAATATTGCGATGAAGTTATTATTACTAACGAAGATCCGTATGACGAAAACCCAATGGAAATTATTAATCAGATTTTTGAAGGCACTCAAGGAAAAGCGTTTAAGATATTGAAAAGGAGAGAAGCGATAAAAAAAGCTCTTAGTCTAGCAAAAGAAGACGACACAGTTATTATTACGGGTAAAGGTTCTGAACCTTCTATTTGTTTTGCCAAAGGAAAACAAATTTCCTGGGATGATAGAAAAGTAGTTAGAGAAGAATTTAAAAAATTATGAAAAAGTTTGAAATTTTAGAACACACAGCAGATTTAAAAATTAGGGCTTTTGGAAAAACAAAAAAAGAGCTTTTTTTAAATATGCTTTTGGGAATGACAGAAAGTCAAAAACCAGAGATTAAGGAAAGTCAGAAAATAAAAAGAGAAATTAAAATAAAGTCCCTTGACATAGAAACTCTTTTGGTTGATTTTTTGAGCGAAGTTTTATATTTAACTCAAGTGAATAGAGAAATTTACAATGATATTAAATTTACAAAATTTACTGAGACTGAATTAGAGGGCGAATTGATTGGCCAAAAAATAGAGAGGTTTGGCGAGGATATTAAAGGGGTTACTTACCACGGTTTAAATATTTATCAAAGAAAAGACAGAATCTGGGAAGCAACAGTTTTGTTTGATGTTTAGAAAATTTAAGATAAAATAGTCTATATGATCTCAAAAAAAGATTTTAAAAAAATAAATGATTATTTGTGGGAAATACCAAGGAGTTTTAGGTATGATATGAGGGTTCCGGCTCGAATTTATCTTTCAGAAAGAATGTTAGAGAGTACTTTTCAGGACAGATCTGTTGGTCAGTTGATTAACATAGCGACTCTGCCAGGAATTATAAAGTATAGTCTAGCTATGCCAGATATTCACGAGGGCTATGGTTTTCCAATTGGGGGAGTGGCAGCAATGAATATGACAGATGGAGTGATTTCTCCGGGAGGAGTTGGTTACGACATCAACTGTGGTGTCAGATTATTAAAATCTGAACATCCTGAGAAAGAGATTGGGCCACATTTAGATAAATTAGCCACTGAGATTCAAAATCAAGTTCCTTCTGGACTGGGGAAAGGAAGAAAAATAAAATTAGGCGCTGATGAAGTTAATAAAATTTTAGAACAGGGAATCCCCTTTTTAGTAAAAAAAGGATATGGGACTAATAAGGATGTTGAAAATTGTGAGTCTGAGGGAAGCTTAGAACAGGCCGATGCTTCAACAGTTTCTGATAGGGCCAAAAATCGAGGAAGGGGACAAGTTGGAACCCTCGGAAGCGGAAATCATTTCGTGGAAATTCAAAAAGTGGAGGAAATTTTTGATGAAAAAGTGGCTGAAACTTTCGGATTATTTAAAGATCAAATAGTAGTTATGATCCATACTGGTTCTAGGGGACTTGGCCATCAAATTGCTACTGATTATATAAAAACAATGATGCAAGCTATGGTAAAATATGAAATAAGATTACCAGACAGGGAGTTGGCTGCTTGCCCAATAAATTCTTTTGAAGGTAAAAACTATTTGGCAGCAATGGCAGCTGGAGCAAATTATGCTTGGGCAAATCGTCATATGATAGCTCATTACGTAAGAGAGTCCTGGAAAAAAATATTGGGAGAGAAAGAAGAACTTGAATTATTGTATGATGTTGCTCATAACATTGCTAAGGTTGAAGAGCACGAAGTTAACGGAGAAAAAATCAAATTAATTGTTCATCGAAAAGGAGCTACCAGGGCTTTTCCGCCCGGTCATCCTGAAGTTCCAGAGAGATATCGAAAAGTTGGACAGCCAGTTTTAATTCCAGGAACCATGGGAACTGCCTCTTATGTTTTAGTGGGAACTGAAAAATCAAGAGAAGCATGGTATACAGTTTGTCATGGAGCAGGCAGAACAATGTCCCGTCGGGCAGCTACAAGAAAATTTCCTGGAAATGAAGTGGTTCGGAATTTAGAGGCAAAAGGAATTATTGTTAAATGCCACTCATTTAGAGGAATTGCTGAAGAAGCCCCTTTGGCTTATAAAGATGTTCATAATGTGGTAGAAATAGTAGATAAAGCTGGTTTGGCTAAAAAAGTAGCTAAATTAATTCCTTTAGCAGTTATTAAGGGAGAATAATTAAAAGGTCGCAATGTGTTTTAAAATTTATTTTATATGGAAACAATGAATATTATTTTAATTGTTGTTGCTGTTTTAATTCTTTGGGTTATTGGTATTTTTAACGCTCTAATAAAACTTCGCAATAGGACCAAAGAAGCCTGGTCAGATATTGATGTTCAGTTAAAGCGCAGATACAATTTAATCCCGAACTTGGTTGAAACGGTTAAAGGTTATGCTAGTCATGAAAAAGGAGTTTTTGAAAAAGTAACTGAGGCCAGAAGCATTGCTATGGGTGCCAAGGGATTAAAAGAAAAAGGAGCAGCTGAAAATATGCTCTCTGGCACACTTAAAACCCTTTTTGCTGTGAGCGAGAGTTATCCAGAATTAAAAGCATCAGCTAATTTTGTAGAACTTCAAAGGGAATTAAGAGATACAGAGGACAAAGTTCAGGCATCTCGTAGATTTTATAACAGCAATGTTAGAGATCTGAATATTAAAATTGAAAGCTTTCCAAACAGCATGATTGCTAAACTTTTCAATTTTAAACAAATGGAGTTGTTTGAACTAACAGAAGCTGCTGAGAGAGAAGTACCACAAGTAAACTTCTAATTTCTAAATGCCTACTCTATATACTCAAGCAGATTCTAATATCCGCAAAACTTGGATTTTGATTGTTTTCTTTTTGATTTTTATTATAGTTTTAGGTTGGCTTTTTAGTTATTTAATGGAAAGCCAAATTATTTTATGGATAGCAGTATTTTTTAGTATCTTAATGAGCTTTTCTAGTTATTGGTTTTCAGATAAAATTGTTCTTTTGATGACTAAAGCTAGGCCAATAGAGAAAAGAGATAACCCAGAACTTTATAGGATTGTTGAAAATCTTTGCATTACAGCTGGTCTTCCTTTGCCCAAAATTTATATTCTTAATGAAGCTCAGCCCAATGCTTTTGCTACTGGTCGTGATTCCCAACATGCTGTAATTGCTGTTACAAAAGGGCTTTTAGAAAAATTAGACAGAAACGAATTAGAGGGAGTAATAGCTCATGAATTAGCCCATATTGGGAATAAAGATATGCTTCTGGGCAGTGTAATAGTAATTTTGGCTGGAATTGTTGCTTTAGTATCAAATTATTTTTTGAGAATAAGTTATTGGGGAGGAGGCAGAAAAAGAGATTCTAGGAACTCTGGAACATCAATACTTTTTCTTTTCGGTATAATTGCTGCTATTTTAGCTCCAATTGTAGCCACCTTAATCAGGTTAGCTATTTCTCGAAAAAGAGAATTTTTAGCTGATGCCACGGGAGCTCTTTTAACTCGTTATCCAGAAAGTTTGGCCAGTGCTTTGGAAAAAATCTCAAACGACCCCTCTGCTTTAAGGGTGGCTGATACATCTACATCCCATTTATATATTTCTAACCCTTTTAAAGGAAAACAGTCCCAGTCCTGGTTTACAAAATTATTTATGACTCACCCTCCAACCGAAGAAAGAATAAAGGCCTTGAGGGGGATGGAAATATAGTGTAGAATGCGAAATATATTATAAATGAGAAATAAGATTCTAAAAATCGGAAACTCCAATTTTTATGAAAAGAAAGCGGCTCTCAAAAAGCTTGCGCAAGCATATACGTTTGGAAAAAGCTCGGATTCGTCGAGAGACTTTAGGTTTGAAGGAGCAACAAGAACAAATTTCTAAACTTTATCAAAAGTTTTTTAGGATTAAATCTCAAACAAATGAAAGTTAAAGAAATCTACAACTTAGGAATTGAAATGGGGATTAATGCTGATTTTCGAGGAAGAAAAAAGATAGAAGAGCTTTTAAAAAGAAGAAAAGACAAGTTTGAGAGACTTTCCGATAAAGAGAAACAAGAGTTTGATAGAGACAGATTGGTAAACCCTTATTCAGACTCCATAATTTTAAATATTTCTGAGGACAAAGAAATTAAAAAAATTTTAATTGGTATTGACATTGGACCAGCTGAGGTTTTATTGGCCAAGGAAATTGGAGGGTTAAAAGAAAGCTCCACTTCTTCTCTCGCCTCAGCTAAAGCTTCGCCAATTGATTTAATAATTTCTCATCATCCTTTAGGTAAAGGCCTGGCTAATTTGGCAGATGTGATGGAGCTTCAATGCGATGTTTTAAATCAATACGGAGTTCCAATAAATATTGCTGAGGGTTTGACGAAAGAAAGGATATCTGAGGTAGCTCGAGGAGTAAATGCGATTAATCATCAAAGAACAGTTGATGCAGCTAAAATTTTAGGATTTAATTTAATTTGTCTTCATACTCCTCTTGATAATTTATCAGCTAAGTTTTTAAAGGATAAAATTGAAAAAGAAAACAGCTTGATTAGAATTGAAGATTTAACCAATCTTTTAAAGGAAATACCAGAATATAAACAAGCTGGGAAGTTTGGGGCTGGTCCTAAGGTTTTTGTTGGCAGCAAAGAAAATAGATGCGGTAAAATTGCGGTGACTGAGGTAACCGGGGGAACAGAAGGTTCATCTAAGCTTTATGAAAAAATGGCCACAGCTGGTGTTGGCACTATTGTTGGAATGCATATGTCAGAAGAACATAAAAAAGAAGCAGAAGCAGCCCACATTAATGTTATGATTGCTGGCCATATGTCTTCGGACTCTCTGGGAATCAATTTGTTTTTAGATGAATTGGAAAAAAGAGGAGTAGAGATTATCTCTTGTTCAGGTTTGATCAGAGTTTCTCGTATAAAGAAATAATTCTTTTACAGAGTTTTTAGCATGTATGTTTCTTCGAGTCGATAATCAAGTTTTCTAAAATACGACCTTACTCCAATGGCTGAAATAACAGCTATTTTTTTTAATTTAAATTCTTGTTTTACTATTTTCTCTGCTTTTCGCATTAATTTTCTACCCAAACCTTTATGTTGGGCTGAAATCCCTTTATGTTTCAAGGGCAATTGTTGACCATAGGTATGAATTTCTCTAATTATGGCTGCGCCCTGGAGATCTGGAATAAAGTGCTTTTCTTGACTGGATACTTGTGACGGTATCCTTAATCTTAATAAGCTATAAAGTCTTGTTTGCTTTCCATTCTCAAAACTTAAAAATATTTCTTTTCCTTGAGAAGCATTATAATTTTTTCTAAATAGTTTTAATTTTTCTTTTGGTCTGTAATCTTTTCTTATTTCTCTACATCTTATACAATGGCATTTCCAACCCTCTTTTTCTATTTCTTTATTTACAACCTGTCTTAAGTTAGAAATCTTGGCTGGACCAGCAACAATGCTTTGAGCGGGTATGTCTCTAATTATTCTTTGGATTCTAACATAATAAGGAATTTGTTTTTTGATTGCTTTAATAAGACCTATTAATTGTTTTTTAGTATAGGGTTTGTATTTTTTCTTTTTCCACCAATTATACAATGGAGCTTCTTTCAGCAGGGCCGTTGGATATATCTTTAAAAGGTCTGGCTGAAAGTCAGAATTGGAAAACAATTGTTCAAACATTGTTTGATCCTTTTTCAGAGTAGAACCAGGCAAATTAGGCATCATTTGATAGCCAATTTTAAATCCAGCATCTTTTAGTAGGCGTGTGGCTTTTATTGTAGATTCTATTAAATGACCTCTTTTGTTTAATTTTAAAACATGATTATAAGTGTTTTGGACCCCAAGCTCTACCCTTGTTATTCCTAGGGTTCTCATTCTTTTTACTTCTTTTTCGGTAATAAAGTCAGGTCTTGTTTCGATAGAAAGCCCCACGATCCGACGTTTAGCTCTTTCATTGTTTTTTTGAGCCTGTCTTAGGCTTTTGCTATTTTTTGAGTTGCAAGCATCAAAACAGCGCTTAATAAAATAGGTTTGATATTGCTTGGGATAAAAACTCCAGGTTCCTCCAATTATTCTTAATTCAATTTTATCAATTGGATGCCCGCTATTTTTTAGAGCTTGAACGCGCGTTTTGACTTGCTCGAAAGGATCATACTTATTTAATATTGCTCTCATCACAGCTGGTTCGTTGTTAAGATAGCTTTTAGGAACATTTTCTTGGGAAGGACAATAAATACATTTGCCAGGACAGGGATAGGGTTTGGTCAAGACTGAAACATTAACAATTCCAGAAAGAGAACGAATTGGTTTGGTTCTGAGTAAAACTTCTAAGATTTTTGACTTATCGATTCTTTTGTTTTGAAGTAATTCATGATAAGTTTTTAATAGAACAATATTGGTTTGGCAGGGAGTTTTGTATTTTTTAGCCATTTTTCTTTTTAAGGACTCCAAACCAGCTTGAGTTTTTACTCTAGTTTTTATTAATTCTTGAATTATTAATTTATTTTTTTCCATATGAAAGAAAAATACGCTCAATTTTTACTTGAAAAAACTATTAAGGATTATAACCTGCTTGCTGGGGACTTTTCAAGAACCCGTCAGTTTACTTGGGATGTTGAAACCTTATCTAAATATGTTTTAGATGGAGACAAGGTTTTAGATCTGGGGTGTGGTAATGGCAGATTGTTAAAGGTGTTTAAAAAACAGAAAATAGATTACTTTGGACTTGACGCATCTGAGAAATTGATTGAGATCGCAAAGAAAGAATATCCAAAAAGTAAATTCAAAGTGGGGGATATCTTAAGTTTACCATTTCCAGATAACTTTTTTGATAAAGTTTTTGTTGTTAGGACTTTGCACCATATTCCCTCAAAAAAGCTTCGGCTTCAGGCTCTTAAAGAAGTTAGAAGAGTTTTAAGGCCGAGAGGTACTTTAATTTTAACTGTTTGGAATGTCTGGGGTTCAAAGTATAAAATAAATTTACTGAGAACAATAAAATATGGTTTTCTAAAAATTATTGGGAGATCACAATTAGATTTTGGCGACGCTTTTATTCCATGGTGGAAATTGGGAGAAAAAACATCTCGTTATTTTCATTTTTTTACCAAAAGAGAATTAAAAAGCTTAGCAGAAGAAAGCAATTTCAAAACACAAGAAATTTGGAGCTCTAAATTTAATGGCCACTCTGATATTTATTTAATAGCCAAAAACTCTTGACAGAATTTTTGAGAACTTTATATTTAGAAGTGAGAGGGTATGAGACAGGTTCTCTACGGACAAACGATTCTTTGTGAAGGAGGTCTAAAGCAGCTGCCTGGTGTGTCCAACTAGACCATGGAAGAGACTAATGTTATAAAGGGTCGTTCCCTCTCACCTAAACCCTGTTAGACAAATAGCTCTAACAGGTTTTAGTTTTAATAGACTAATTTTAAAGCTTGTTTTTGAAATAGAAAAAGGTAAAATATATTAAGGGAGAATAATTAAAAGGTCGTAAGAATTTTTAAATTTTTTAATATGCCACAAAAAGACTCTGTCCCAGAACAGGGAAAATTAATAGGAAAAGTTACTCATTATTTTGGAAATATTGGAGTAGCAGTTGTTGAATTATCAAGTACCATAAAAACAGGTGACAGTATTCGAATTGTTGGAGGTGAAATTGATTTTACTCAGCCAGTAAAATCAATGCAGGTTGAACATGAATCAGTGAAAACCGCTAAGTCGGGCGATTCAATTGGCCTAAAAGTCAAAGAAAAGGTTAGAGACGGTTATAAGGTTTACAAACTTTAAGTTAGGTACCTGATTTTTTAATAAGTGCTTAGTTTTTAGTTAAATGAAAAATAACAGTTTTTTCTTATCTGTAGCCCTACTTTTAGGAACAATGATTGGGGCTGGAATTTTTGGAATTCCTTATGTTGTTTCAAGAAGCGGGATGTTTCCCGCCTTATTTTATTTTTTAATCTTAGGAGTGGCTTCTCTCCTAATCCATTTGTTTTTAGGAGAAATCATTTTACGAACCAAAGAAAAACACAGATTACCAGGTTATGCCCAAAAATATTTAGGAGATTGGGCTAAAATTTTGGCTGCTTTTTCTGTTGTTTTAGGAATAACATTAGCTCTCTTGGCTTATATTATTTTAGGTGGAAATTTTTTGAATATTTTATTTTCTTCTTTTAACGGACTGTCTTCTTTCCACTTCAGTTTAATATTTTCTTTTATTTTGTTTCCTTTTATAGTTAGAAAAGTGAAGTTCGTGGCTAAAACTGAAGTTTTGACTAACATTATTTTTGTTCTGATTATTTTTTTAATCTTTTTTTTAAGCTTAGAAAAACTTAACTTGGATAATTTTAGCTTATTAGCAGATGAATTAGTTTGGGATAATATTTTTTTACCTTACGGAGTAATTTTATTTTCTCTGATTGGTTGGAGTGCTGTCCCAGAAATGGCTGATGTTTTAGAAAAAAAAGAAGATAAAAAGCAATTTAAAAAAGCAATCATTTTTTCAATTATAATCGCTATTTTTACTTATTTGTTATTTGTTTTTTCTGTTGTGGGAGTATCTGGAAAAAATACTTCTCCTGAAACGTTTTCTGGCCTTCTGTCATATTTGGATCCCAAAATTGTTCTTTTAGGAGTATTGGCTGGAGCAATTA
>Ga0268279_1001635_pt1 | contig 12070 bp, 6 predicted proteins | sample saktaG_6_FD_190142 | JGI IMG/M metagenome (GOLD analysis project Ga0268279, IMG submission 190142) | Saline water microbial communities from Sakinaw Lake, British Columbia, Canada - sak_2010_1_5_80m | ecosystem: Environmental > Aquatic > Non-marine Saline and Alkaline > Saline ...
CCGCGTTGACCCTCAAAACGGAGAAGGGTGAGAAGAACATAGAAAGAACACCGTGCATGGCTGAGGGCATCACTGATCACGTTTGGACCTGGAGGGAATTGCTGATGCTCAAAGTTAGCCATCTAAATTAGGACAGCACCGAGATTTCTGAACCGGGGAGAGAGCTTCAGTCGAGGCATTGTTTCTCAAAATAACGTATCTCGACGAAGCTTTATTTCCTCTGTTCATTCCTAAAGTTGGAGAAGAACCAAAATAACTAATATATTTATATAGCCTGGACTTATGTTGTAACATTATGGCAGAATATAAATGCAAATATTGTGGCGAAAAATTCGCTAAACCTCTTGACCTGGCACGGCATGTCAGGATGAAGCATAAGCGCGCAACGAAGCGAGCAAAGAAAGCGGCTGAGAAGGTGGCACCTGCAGCGCAGATTAACATGACTATCGAGGCCATCGGCGTGTTGAAGGGTTTGCAGGTATCGCCGAATCTGAGTAGCGAAGAGAAGAAGCTATTGGGGGATGTAACGAAGACCTTTGAGGGACTCGTACCAAAGTAAGGCACGTTCAAGCGTAGCGGATCCCGAAGTCGGTTCTTCAGATGTGACTATTGAGCTTGCCGCTTCTCCAGTTCTTCTATTTTTTTCCGTAACTCTTCGATCTCTTTCTCCAGCCTACAAGGATCGACATATATACTGATTCCATCGGGTGGCTTCATCCCAAAAAGATGAGGGGGTAAGTGGCGGAGTAGATGAGCATCACAGCGGTCGTGCAAATAGTGGTGTCATCATGGTAATAGGCGCCTCTCCGCCGTCCTTGAGGGGACCCCTGCTTTTCCATTCCGGTTTAACTTTGGCCTTTAAGGCTGCTAACTAACAGGTACTTCCTTACGGTATCGACTTTCGGGATGAAGCCCCATCGGGTCGGTTCGCGGATCGTACCCTGCGGCACTGGCAAGACCTCGAGCTTTGTCCATCAGTCGATCGAACGCTTCTCGGTCCTCTTTACGTAAGACCTTCCAAAAGCCCTGCCAGTCTTTGATCAGCGCTTCGAGCACGGTCCGGTAAGTAGCGACGGTTCTGCCATTTCAAATGAGACATCTACGTTAATCTACGGTATACGATTTAAAGTTCCTGCTCCAGCCCTTTTCTTCCGCTTAGCCTTTACATCCGCGACCTTATCGGTCACCGTGTAGACTCTAAGCGCCTTTGTATTTTTTCGCGCCTGCGGTAATTGCTTCTTCAACGGCAGCCATATCCTTCATAACAAATATTCGTAGGTTGTCTTTAACATCGTTATCTATCGAATTTCTTAGTATAGTGGCATATTTCTTAAATACTTCTAGTGTAACGGTATATTCCGATGGATCTTCAATAAGCACGAGCTCAAATCCTTTTCTATCTAGATATTTCATGATCTTGTTCCTTTCTCCAACTGTTGGTAGTTCAAACCTATATTTGTCTTTATTGTAGTATTCGTAGAGTTCCCTGAATAGTTCCTTGTCGTCGAAGAAATGCTTAAAGCACCATAGTCGGCCTAGTTTGAATATGTTAATCTTCTCGCGTTTTGGTGGGCGGATAGCAACGGTGGGATCACTCATGGTATTCTGTTTTATTGCCATCTTTAAAGGCGTTCATAGATAAGTAAGTATACCTCTCACCGCTTCTCCGCTTTTGGTGTTGGATTTCGTGTCTACTTTTAACGAACCCGCGTTCTTACGTTCACGTGTCAAATCAGGGGAAAAGAGTGAAGTAAGAAACTTCTCTCAAGATAGTTTTATCGCCGGTATCCACCCCTCGTGATTCTTGCCGTGCATGTCCACAAACTCAAAGCACGTTATGAGTCCGTCGGTTAAAGCTGGTGTGGATGGTGTAGTAGTTGTAGGATTCGTTAGCGATGCAACACCCATCGCCACCACTGCCCCCCCATTAGCCGCCGTTATCCGGTGTAGGTGATGGAATCACCGCTAAGGCTAACCCTGTGTCGCCCTCAACCTCGCCACTGAGTTTATTCAGTTGTATATCCGCGGTCTTCCATATACCGGAGAAGGCTGCGTTTTCGATCTGTTCCGCCGTCCCTGCTTCAACGAGGTAGGTTATGCTTGTCACACCTTTAAAATATATGGTAAGGTTCTTTGTTGCTTCATCATACTCAGCTATATCGCTCCGCAAACTCCCCAGCACATACGTGAAGCCCGCTGGAAGCGTCTCGGTCACAATGCCGGTATGTAACAGAAAGCCAGATTGAGTCAAAGAGACGTTGAATTGCTCATCGGGACTGACTGCGTCGGGGAGGTCTCTGACTACAGATACCGCACCATCAGCGTCGGTAGTGCCTTCTCCTTCCAGCCGTATCGCCGGTATCCACCCCTCGTGCTGCTTGCCGTTGATGTCCACGAACGAGGTGCAGGTGATGACTCCGCCGGTTGCGTTGTATTCAGACTCGTGGATGATCTGCGGATATGAGCCGGTGACAATAGTGTAGTTGTATGTTTCGTTCGCGTAGAGGGTGAACGAGCTATTGAAGGTGAGATTGTGCCAGTCGCCTATGTAGCCGTTCCACTGAGCTTTAGCTAGTACTGTGCCGTTCGGATATGAGATGGCAATATACTCCGAGTGCCCTGCTGTGCCCACGCAGGGGTAGGTGTAAAGCTTACGTACGGTGATTGTTTCGTTTGCTTGGATAGTGCCGTTGTGCCGGCCTGAAATACTCGGATAGGGATTGGCTGAGATACCGGTGTCAAAGAACCCTTCTGTCGGTTTGTCTCTTTTGTTCCCAGTATCTATCCATTGTGTTGTTGTCACAGCGAACACACAGCCCCCATTTGAACAGGTGTAATCATGATATTCCTGTTCCTTTTGTTCTTTCTCTTTGCTTTGATTCGTTGGATCATCGACCCATCTCGTTGTGCCAGTATCTACCCACCCGTCATTGCTATTACAGTTCTCTACCAATTGATCATCTACCCAAATGGTGTGATCAACGCAGGAACCACCGTTACAATAAAAATCGTGGAATAGGCGATGCTTCCGCACTGTATCGCCTGAACAATAGTAGATCCAACCATCATAAGCGTCAACATGCCGATTTGAATAGCTGTAGGTACAGCTGGTTCCATTACAGTAGTAATCGCGATCTTCACAGCCAGTGCCATATGCGTAACAACCATCATTAGTATCGCAGTTCTCAATCTGAACCTTGAAATGAGCTGCTGGGCCCCAGTTATTCGCGTTGTCTTTTGCTCTTACATGGAAGTACCAGGTATCAAAGGACAAATTGGTGTAGGACTTCGTTGTTCCCGTTGTATCACACGTTTCGTCGGGCGTTGTTGATGCGAAATGATCTAGGAGATAGCTATAGCAGGCGATTCCTGACAGATCTGATGGCGTCGTCCATGAGAATACTGGACCGATATTACAATAGATGAGATTTTCGTTAGGATGCGTTGCCGACGAAATAGTCGGGGCTGCAGGTGGTTCTTCATCGCCTACCGGAGCGCCCACTATTTCAAATAAATAGGATCCTTCATCAAGGTATGCTGAATTTTGCATCTTCATATCTATTCCGTCGTCTAATATCAATGAAATATCTGATGGTATTTGAGAGAGATTCCAACTCAAAATCGTTGTCTCCCCGGAGGGAACGCCGACAGTGAGAATCCAGATCATCCGATTCTTATTTATCTCCCTCGCGTAAATACCATCTAATATTAGCGTGACTTTGCCTTGAACTGGTGTCTGCGTAAACACGTCATAGCCAGCATCGTAGCCATCAGTTGCACTCGGATCGATGCCGAATGTTACTGGTTCTAACTGGTTAGTCGCGGAGATCGTGAGATTCCATTCTTCTGAGGAGGTTTGAATCGCAGACGACTTTGCAGTTGATGCCGATGCCATTTCCATTCCTTTCGGAGATCCCTCACTAGCCGCACCAACGGTATCCTTGGTGACAAACACCCACGCTGCTTTACCCGGCTCAATCACATCAGTTTCGACAAAGGAAGGTGATTCCCAAGTAACCGCGGGACATAATGGAACCTGATTGGGTATCTCCGCTATTGACAGATTTTCCCTGCCTAATGTGCCAACCATGTTCCAGCCTGCCTTCAAATTTAATGTCGTGTCGGTAACAGATACTCCTGTCAGGCAAATCGTGGCAGCGGTAGGCGTGAAGATCCAGTAACCTATCATAGGCTCGGCTTCAGCGACTTCAACAAACGATGGGGCTTTCCATTTTACAATGGGCATCGTATCCAGCGTAGGAATACTGCCGAAAATTGCTTGAATGGAATTATTTTTGGGAATCACAGGTAGAGAAACCATGTTCCATCCAGGATTTAGGTTTAAAGTATGATTTTGTCCCTCCGGTATTTTAGCAGCTATTATAAAATTATGGTTTCCTTCGCCAAGTTGTGATCCGCTTTCTAATGAGTCTGTTGCATTAAACACCATAATAGTAACATTTTGTGGAACTGACCATGACAAAACCGTTGTTTGCCCCGACGGAACCCCAATAGAAATGTTCCAATAAGCCACTTCATTGTAGCATCGTGTCTCTTTGATACTTCGCGAGTATAGCTCATCTAAAGTAAGTATTACCGTTCCCTGTACGGGTGTTTGAGCATATATATCGAATGTCCCATCATAACCATCAGTCGCATTTGGATGCATCCCAATAATAAGAGACTCAAGTTGATTTGTAGCTTCGAAGGTTGCAATCCAAGATATATTTGGAGGCGCAGGTCGTGTAGTATTAATTGAGAAAATGGCAAGATTTTCTGCTTCTTCCCGGTGATATACTTCGTTCCAAGAAACAATGTCTATGTAATAGAGTCCCTCTTCTGCCCCTGAACTGTCCCAAGTATTTCCGTAATATCCATCACTAGCTGCGCCATCGCCATGTGCACCATCGTCGTAAAGTGTTAAATTAATTATAGCGGTCTTGTCAGGATGTTCAATTATAGCTTCAACTTTATTGAGGCTTTTTGAGCACATTTTCGCTGAAATGGAGAAATGCGTTCCCGCTTTTCCAGAGGTCGGTGTGATATTAACATGTGACTTTGTCCAAGGCTCACGGGGTTCAGACGTATAGCTATCATCTGTATTTGTTGTAAAGAGAAAAGTCCCATATACCTTGTCATAATAAATGCTCAGATTTAACTCATCGGTTACCGGCTCCACGTCGTTATCGGTTAAGACATAGCCGCTTTCCACTTTTTGTTCTTGATTTGTATAATTTGTCTGCCCCATATATAATGAGGAGGCAATTGTTACTTTCCCACCAAATGGTATATCTATTATGTCCAGACCCCAATTGATTGCCACTGTCTCGTTAACTTCCATAGTAAACGTGTAACTAGTTGATTTGGTTAATATAGTCGAATTTGAATCAGTAATAGCTGGGCCCGCTGTGAATAACCGCGTTTCTTTAAGTTCAGTTTTGTTTACCTCATCATTGTCTATACGATTATCAAAACCCATATCAAGTGCCAAAATACGGGATCTCCAAGGTTCTTCAATATTTTCATTAATCCATGATCCAGTCTTTGTAAATTCTGATGACCGAACAATCCAATATCTGTATACCAACTCATAATTAACGAGTTGATAATGAGGATCAGTTTCATTACCACGCCATGCTGTTCTATTGATGAATTGGTAATAAATATCCCATTTTTCACCTATGAAGACATCACCATAACCAGGACCCATTGCACCAGATTTTTCTGACTTTGGCGTTTCAATTTTCTGTGTTGTCTCAAAATTAATCTCAACCCCGCCAGATGTAGTATTAGAAAGATTTACTTGGTTCATGAAACCTATGCCATTTCCAAAATAATCAAGTGCGGCTTCTACTTTGGTCGATTTTGAGGTTCTCAGATCAAATTCAGATCCAATAGTGAACTTCTCCGATTCTTCTATATACGAATAGCTCCCATCTCCATTAGGATCATGCAATATCATGTATACCATACACGGTATCGTGGTATTTCCCTCATCAACAATCTCCTCATCCACTGTAAGAACCGTGAAGTTAAGGTATGCATATTTATAGTACGGTCCCAAAGTTATCAAATCAAAAAAATCGGTCTCCCAGTATTTAATGGTTATTTTAATTGTTCGATACCCAAATGATGCGTTTTTCATTACACTGAGATTGAATGCTGTTGACTTGTTGGTATGTGGATTTATTCTCCCCAGATACTCTGATGTTAAATTGTTATCCGATTCTAAAAAAAAACATCCTTCTGATTTTAAAATCTCCACAGTGATATTCGTATCTTTAGCCCAGTCCCACCCCCTGATTTCCGATATAGTTAAATTTAGTACTCCGTTTTCACCCTGTTTTATCTCCATTGGATCAAGAGATTTGTAAGTGACCTCAAGAACAGGCGTCTCAATACCTATATCCGCTACTTTAACTCCAGGACTATTTACAGTCCCATTTAATTTTTCAGCCGAACTCTCCATCAACTGCGCGGCCTCATTTGTAGCCGCAACCTGCGGACTAATTACACTTATAAAAATCATTGTTGCTAGTAGCCAAATCGAAGCCTTCTTACTCTTCTTCATGTCAGTAAGCCCCCCCCATAAAGTAGTAAAAACATACGCAAGGAGGATACATATAAGCTTTTCGGTTTTGCGATACAACATTCAGATATATGCTTTTTTATTTGTTATAGGAACATAATAGACAAATTATTTAACAACAGCTTTTTACCGTTGTTTGTAGCTGTAGCCTGTCAAGCAATCGTAAGGACGGTATCTTGGGTGACAAAAGCCCATGCGGCTTTTCCTGGTTCGATTACATCCGTTTCAACGAAGGAAGGCGAGACCCAAGTCACCGCAGGACACATAGGCACTTGATTAGGGATCTCGGCGATAGTCATATTCTCCAGACCAGCAGTGCTAATCAGGTTCCAGCCGGCCTTTAGATTTAACGTTGTATTCGTAATTGGCTTGCCTGCAACGCAAATCGTGGTAGCAGTTGGCGTAAAGACCCAGTAGCCTTTTTTGGGCTCTATTTCCTCAACGGTGACAAAAAGCGGAGATACCCAGGTCTTCACAGGCATCGTGGCTAATGTTGGAATGCTACCGAACATTGCCTGAATAGAGCTATCGTCTGGAATAACAGGAATAGAGACCATGTTCCAGCCGGCTTTTAGGTCTATGCAGAACTCAGGATATTCTTCTAGCAATCCGGTTATCACCGTCAATTCATGAGTGCCAGCACCAAGTTGCGAACCCGATGGTAATACGACATCTCCTTCCAATACTGTTAAATTGACATTCGCCGGAACCTGCCATGATAAAGTAGTAGTTTGACCTGTTGGTACGCCTACAGAAAGATTCCATGAAACGGATTCGTTATAGTAGCGGGTCTTCTTTATACTTGTAGAATAGAAATCGTCGAGAAGCAGTATGACCTTCCCTTGAACTGGAGCCTGTGAAAAAGCATCAAAAGCAGGATCATATCCATCGGTTGCATTTGGATGACCACCCACGACTACTGGCTCAAGTTGGTTGGTAGCCGAGATGGTTACGTTCCAGGAGATAATTGGTTGCACATCAATGTAGATAAAATCTTCTAAAGTGCCCGCTACATTTCTTACCATGATTTTTACCTTTTTATCGTCATTGAATTGCATGACAAAGGTAAATTTGCCGTTTGCGTTAGTCGCGAGTCCGGGATTAACACCATCCAGAAGGAACTCGCCTTTATAATCCCAGGATGGATCTCCCCCTGGAATCTCCTCTACACCAGTCAACATCTCCGCCACATCGGGTTCATCAGTGGATATGACAATTCCTGTATCTGGAGGCCCGAATACGGTAAATTTGACATTTTTGTTTACGCCCGGCCGGATAGTATCTGTATCTATATTGATCTCCTCCTTGTATATCGCCAAGGTGACGGTATTTGAGCTTACATCCAAGCCATCTGCCTCATCCTTATCGGTCTTGATGTAGATCTCGTAGGCGCCCGTATCGAAGTCCGTAGTATCAAGGCCAAAACCATCTATAACTCCCAGACTCTGGTTTTCTAAATTTTGGCCTGCTCCGTCAACCTTGAGAGGTATAGAGCCTTCCACCTGCGTCACCTTAATATCTGCTCGGGCTGCGTCAGGTATATTGGTGGTCACCGAAATGTTCACTATCTGACCCTCAGTAGTAGAAGTTATGGTATATCCACCGATCTTGAGCGATAGGTTGAACATCAGAGCAGCTACTGAGAGAGTTGTCTCACCTGGATCAAGATAGGCATTTAAATTTGCATCCACGAAATACGTACCTGGCGTTGTAAAGACCGCCGAGTTGAAATTGTCAGTAGCAGTGCCGAAAGTACAATACTCTATAGTTTCTGGTTCTTTTCCGACTATGCATTTGCCCAAATCGGTACCCTGGAACATCAACTTCTGACCGATGATCACCGCATTCGATGAACCTACTGTTATCTCATTTTTAGGGCCAATAGATGGTTGTTCAGGTACTACCCAGATTGGGTTTGTATAACAACGAAATTCTTCGCCTTCTGTTGTTTTTGAATATGCCTCAATACGGTAGTAGCATGATTCGTTTAACAATAACACAAATTCATATTCATCGCTAAGCGGGTCTTTCCCTATAGAAGAAGGCGTTAATATTGTTACATTGCGATCATCAGTTTTACCAATAACTCCCTTCTTAACAAGGATAGTAGTTATATTGCCAAATTCTTTGGTGCTGTTCCATCGAATGCGAAGCGTGGCATTGGTTTCATTTGTCAAAACGACATTATTGCCGATCGTCTCTCCATTTATGTCGAAAATCACTAACGGGCCATCGGTCATTATTGAATTACCATTTTTAAGCGAGTCGAGAATTGTAACTTCGCTGAGGTTCTGGATATGAACATAAGTTCTGACGCACCCCATAGCAGAGTCCCAATCCCTTGCGGCACTTAGATATGGTATCCCAGTACAATAATAGTGATTGTTAAAATCGCCGTGCGCATCGGTTCCACCTATAGCATAGATATGTTTCCCCGACAATAGTAAATCAATCCAAATATTCAAACCTTCGTTCAGATTTTGTTCCCAATCCCCCGTTTTTGTATTCCAAAACTGCAAGCCGTGCAACCCAGTACTTAAGTAATCAGCATAAGTCCAGTTACCACGATCAAGGAAGAACGCCTCTTCGCCACTGGGATGTCCAGTAGGATGTGCAGCATAACTGACCCCACCTTGATCAGTTACGTTATCAATAACGTCTTGAAGATGCCACGTTTCCTGATTCAACTCATACGGCTTATCTCTATTTCCAGGAATGAAATTATCTATGTTATATGCGAGAAAGTGTATAACATTACTATCTGCATTGTATGTTGAAACTTCTTCGCCTAATATCAGCTTAAATTCGTTACTATCATAAATCTGGCATTCGTTCTTAAGGCATTGCCATTTACCAATCTCATCAGTCGAATCGAGATCGAATGAATGATCGGTAATGGTGATCCAGTTCAACCCAACAGTTTTACCGGCATCTCTGGTTGCTTCAATAGGGTTTCCGAACTCCACCATGTTATCGGTATAAATGCTGTGGTAGTGCGTGTCCCCAGGATACCAATCAGAGAATGTCGGGAGTGGACTATCACCAATATTTATCCTGAGGTGACTATGCGCATCATAGTCGGGGTCCAAAAAACCGCCGTTCTCATCAAATACAACATGAAGATATACTGTACCATTCAATCCATATTCTTCTGGATCGAGCCATGTGATATTATACCAATCTCCCGCGTAATACAGGTTATACATACGGTTATAAATGCGTAAACCATACCACGTACTGTTTAACAGTATATCTCCATTTACGCTATTACTTTCATCTTTGTTCTGATCAAGATAAATTGATATGTATCCAATGTCATAGTCAAAACCTGTTGCATCTTTCACCATCAAAAGAATCGGTAGCATCTTATCTGGTTCAACTCTCCAGGGAGCATCTGCAAAAACGTCCTTATTTTGTGTGTTAAAATTTAATAAAATTGTAGTTGTTTCATTTTCCCTGACAATATAACCCAAATCATTGTTATTATCTTCCCAGACTGTTCTATGACCGCTAAATTGAAAATAAACTGCATATGTCCCAGTGTCCACATTGAGCACGACATCAGCAGGATCTGTGATATTTGCCGCCCATACAATCTCTTCTCCAGCAAGAGAGATTTTTGCAAGTTTAAGATTGAGTGGTACGAACTCGGCCGATTGCATTGATTGTGCATGAACTCTATCATTAGAAGTCTCTGGTGTAAAATCAAAAATCAAAGCGCTTGAATTAGTCGCACATGCCCCACTCACAAAGATTGACGTGAATAAAGCTGAAATAAATATTAGCAGAATTATTTTATTTAGCATATAGTATCCCCCTTTTCATTCTATCGTGTATATGAAATAATTTTTTTAACACAACTGCAAATAATAACCATGATTGTTAAACCAATAGCAGTTGAAAGCGCAATGATAAAAAGTCCTATTGGAATTATTATAATTAGAGGATGTATATCATTTGATAACATATCTTTTAATGGCAATAATATTGGAACGACAATTTTAAATATCTCATTAACTATAAAGGCTGGGAAAAGCATAGGGAAATCTTGCACCAAAAATTCTCCTTGGTGCTCTGCTGGACTTATGTAACCCAGCATAAGAAGAACTCCATTAACAAGCCCCCACCCCCCACCAACAACCGCCCCTATTTTTGTCCTTTTGTCCATACTTCTTTAAACCTCTTTATCGGCGCTTTGATTGCTCCGGTTCTTCTTCTCTATACAGCTTAATCGCCGGTATCCACCCAAGCACTCAAGGTTGTCATCTCATGGTAAGAATGAATATTAAACTACTTTAGCGCAGCGTTCGTATATAAGCTTTTCGCTTTCATGCACGCTCAACTCCTGATCGGTGTGGCTCACACCCAAACCAACCAAACGGGCGGGGTATGAAGATGGAAGAAAGAGGTAACATATGGAAGAAAGGGCCTGCTCGAATCTTCTAAAGTCGTGATCACAAGCGTGGCGGAGACGTCTGCGCTCGTCTCTGAGACGGATTCTTTAGGATCGTTTTCAGATTTTTGGATCCTAAAACTCGGAAACCCTCGTCATACTCGTCTGTTCGTTCTTCTTAGAACGTAAACTAGTGCCAACAAGCTGATCGAGGCAAATATTGCTTCAAAACCCGGAATCAATGGCCGTTGCGCGACTGAAACAGGCGTTGGCGCAGGCTGTTCTTGCTCATCACTACAGCCGTCGCCATCTGAATCTGCTGGTGATAGCGCTGGAGTCGGCGTTAATGTGGATGAGTAGTAATTAAATGGTGTTAGAATTGGCACCTCAGGTGAATTGAAGTACTGCGATGGGACAGGCGTAGGAGTTGTGGTGCCGTTGCTGGTGCCTGAAATAGAAGGGTAGGGGTTGGCTGGGGTGTCGAAGATCTCTTCGGATTCGACAGAGCTACCGCTGATTATAAACGAATGCGACCCTTCTGCGAGTTGCAATGAATTTTGCACCTTCATATCCGTTCCGTCCAAGGTCAACACGATGGTTGCTGGTATCGTTGATGGCTCCCAGGACATCGTCGTCGCCTCGCCTGTTGGGACGCCCACGCTCAGATTCCAGTTCATCCGTTCCCGGTTTATTTCCTTCGCATAAATGCTATCTAATATTAAGGTGACTTTGTCTTGAATCGGCATCTGAGCAAATACGTCATAGTCCGGATCGTAGCCGTCAGTTGCATTAGGATTGATGCCGAATGTCACTGGTTCTAACTGGTTAGTCGTGGAAATCGTGAGAGCCCATTCTTCTGATGATACTTGAATCGTAGACGACTTTACAGAGACAATACTCACGAACGCCAGAACTGTCAGGAGAACCACAAACATCAGAGTCAGTCCAATCCTTCTATCGCCTTGTCGAGTAGAGCTCATAGCCACCTCCTCCCGGAAGCTGCTATGAGCCCCCTCACAGAACCGGACTTGAGGTTTTCCCTCATCCGGCTCTTCAGAAGAACCTCCCCACCATTTTCAGGATAGGTT
>Ga0268279_1001636_pt1 | contig 12067 bp, 8 predicted proteins | sample saktaG_6_FD_190142 | JGI IMG/M metagenome (GOLD analysis project Ga0268279, IMG submission 190142) | Saline water microbial communities from Sakinaw Lake, British Columbia, Canada - sak_2010_1_5_80m | ecosystem: Environmental > Aquatic > Non-marine Saline and Alkaline > Saline ...
TTGATTATCTGCCAAATCAGATTTTTATCTTCCAGGCCCGGCCCGAATTCTTTAATGTTTTTTTCCGCAATTTTCTCCAAATCCCCTTTCTTGCCGGAAAAATCCCACTCGTACAAGCTTTGCATGGCAATGGAACGCGATAAGTGTCTGCTGGCCATAAAAGTAAGTCGAAGAGGTAAACCTCTTCTTCACCTTTGCCCCGCTATTGCGGGGCTCGGTAATTGATTTTTAAAATTATTTCTTGCTTAAACCTTCCCAGCTCATCGAATTTTTATCCGTTGTTTTCTCCGTTTTTTCCTTAGTGGCGATTTCCTTCTCCCTCTGCTTTTTCTCTTTTTTGTCCAATTTTTTCAAAACATCCACCACTTCTCTTCCTTTATAATAGCCGCAATTTAAACAAACCGTGTGCGAAGGAACGGGTTTGCCGCATTTCGGACATTTGTTCAGAGCCGGCGTCGAAGCGAAAATATGCATACGCCGCTTGTTTCTTCTCGATTTAGTATGTCTTTGTTTTGGAACGGCCATATTAATAATATAATACACAATAACATACATTTAAATATTCTTCAAGTTTTAAATAAATGGCGGTTCTATTTAATTTATTAACCACAAAAAATAAACAGCTTATTTAAGCTGGCTGAAAACACTGAAATGGGCTCAACTCTGTTTTTTGAAGAAACAAAAAAGCTAAAAAATAGAGTTGATACCTATTTTTAAAAAAGAAAGAATAAAATTACAATCCTTGATTCGTAGTTCTTGATTGTTGGGCTCGCCTTATGAGTTCGTCTCGAAGTTGTTCAGCGACTTCACGAGAAAGACCTGGCAATCTACCTTCAGTCGTTATTAGACCGCTTGCGCCGGCAGTTTGAATATGCAAATCAGAAAGACCTAAAATGCGATCTATTACACCACGATAAATATCCACGTTCTGAATTCTATTATACGGAATAGTGGCATATTTTTTCCAAATAACCCCCAATTCTTTTCGAAAACCGTCTTCTCTAAGTTCATACCAATAAAAATGATATGTTAGTTTCGCCCATATCCAGAAAAAGATAAAAAGTGCCGGGATGATAATCCACAACCATTTAAAAAGTTCGAATGAGGGCGTGCTTTTATTAAGATTTGATAGAATATTCGATAGAGCAAAAAGTCCATAGATTATAAAAAAGATGATATAAATAAATCGTCCCAAAATGAACTTAATAAAGAATAACCAGACTGCTTTTGGATCAAGTTGTTGCATAATTATTAATTAAGTTAATGAATTAAGATGACTATGACCTTTTGAAATTATAACACAATGATTAAAATTTTCTTTCGGGGTTTAACTGCAAATTCTTTTATAAATCAAATTCTATTCTTGAATTAAATTCATCAATTTTTTCCTCAACGCCGGTGGTGATGTTATACAAATATAGTCCGAATTTATTTTTATCTAACTGTTTTTCGTAGATTAAAGTATTTTCGTTCAACAGCTTTACTTTAAAAAAATCATCATTTGGGTTATTCAGATTGTCAATGTCAAAATACTTTTTGTTATCAAGATTGGCTAAATCGATTTTTTCACCGAACTTTATATTCTCAACAAAATATTTTATATCTTTTGCCCTTTTATAGGCATTATAAACGATAATAAAATCATTATGATCTTTTTTCAGGATACCATCGATTGATACTTGTGTATCGTATTTTCTTGCATTTTGTTTAAAGCTATCAAATATTTCCCACTTTTTATTTTGGTCTTTATCGTAATAATAAATTGCTTCGCCAGCAATAGGTATCGGCGCACTTTGGCCAATTACAAAATTACTATCACTAAACCAAAAAATTTTATGTGGTTCCCAGTTAAATTCTTTTTGTTCCCAATGCGGGGTATCAAATATAAAAGTGTTTTGCTGTTTAAATTTTTCGGTGAAAAAATCGCTGCCATCAAAATTAGAAAAATAAGGATATTGCCAAAGACCGCTACATTCAGCACCCCAGTTTTTCTTCCAATAAACTAATGTTTTACTATCAGGACTTATGTTTTGTATACCAATTTTTACACTTTTCTTTTCTTCTTCTGAAGCACAATATTCTTCTGTTTCTAAACCTTCGATTTTAAGCGAAGAGAATAATTTTTTAGAGCTTTCTATGTCGCCATTAGAATCAATAATCCAAATTTCACCATCAGAAAGTTTTCCCGTTGAAGGACTATATTCGCGTCTTACATATAAAACCTTACTATTATCTGGAAGAATTTTTGGATTAAAGGAAGCGATGTTATTCTTTTGGCCAAGTCTCGTTATTTTTCCTGTTTCTAAGTTTTTAAGATATATATCAGAATTTCCTTCAAAACCAGTTTCCCTTAAGGAATAGGCGATAAATTTTCCATCGTTTGATAAATCGAAATCTATTATTTCAATGTGACTTAATATAGTAGTTTTTTCCTTGCTTAGTGGATTAAATAAAATTAAATTATCACCCTTCCTGTATAACACTTTCGCGAAAACCTCTTTGGCGGTCTCGCTTGGTAATAATGGCGGAGTAGTTTCTTCTTCGGTTATTAATAGTTCAGTGGGTTCAACTGGTTTAGAAACGAAATTTTGGTAAACAATGTAGCTTGCCAAACTAACAATAGCAACAACCATAACAACAATTAAAACAGTGGTCCAAGTAGGTAAAATAGTTTTCTTTTCGAGTTTCTCTGATTGGTAATCCGGTTGTGATTTTTGAGAATTATTTGGTTGGTTGAGTTGATTTTGTTGATTCACTTGTTGTTCCATTTCGTTAAATAAGTTAGCTAATAATTTTCCAAAAAACGGAACATAGAAAACTTGCCCCTTATATGCCTTTATTGCGTAAACTATTGGTAAGATAAAATACATCAACAGAATATAAGAACCCATCAAGACAGCACTAGCGATACTTCCTAAACTTACCGTTACTTCTACAATCCACACAAAGGGGTATAGGAATATAATCCAAAATATCCAATAAACTAAAGCTTGAAGCGAATGGAATTTAACGAATTTATCCTTATTAAATAATCCTGTTATTATAAAGATAAAACCGCCGGGCACATAAGCTATAGCTGCTAAGAAGTTGGGCATTTTAACTGGCGTTCCACATTTAGGACAAAATTTAGCTCCTTCTTCTAATTTTGTTTTACAACCAAATTTTTCACAATACATAATTTTCTTATGATTTTGTTTTTACCTTGACTTTTATGAAAATTTTCTTTAGAAGCAACCTTTTTTAATTTTATTCACTTAATAGATTATTCAATAAACTTAAAAGTAGAAAGCATTATATTATATTGTGATATCACCTTTTCCACTTCCTCACTGGGGTATAGCCCTTTATTTAATTCTTCTTCTCTTTCCTGGTTTTTTTTAGTATCCGCGGAACGAAAATATCCAAAAGGCGTAAGCTCCTCCTTAAAATAAGCTTCTATTGGCAGTTTTGCAACTAATCGTATTTCAACATCGTTTGTAAAAAGCATTGTTTCTATATCGTAAGAACCACTGGAGACATCATAACCTATAACTTGAATTGCCTTTCTACCATCTATTTCCAAGAATTTCCATGCTTCCAGATATCCAAGAGGTAAAATGCCTTTTTCGATCTTCTCCTTATATCTTACAAAGTCTTCTTTTGTACTAATCTCTGCTGATAGTCCTTCAGAAATATACTCTTTTTCTGTTGGTAGTTCGTTATAGTCAATGAGTATCAAACAGAAAGTCTCCCAGTCACATAAATTCTCTTTTATCCAATTTTTTGGAGCTTTAAATTCAAATCCATACTCCTCATTCCTATAAGTCTTCCAATCAGCGGTTTCGTCTTTAGCAATTTCTTCTGATGGTTTTACTTCTGGTATTTTAACTTCTTCTTTTGGCAGCCACAAGAACTGATAAGCCAAAATCCCTCCGCTAACAATAGCGGCTAAAAAAAGTAAAATTAAAATATACTTCCAATTAGTTTCACCTTTTTTAATAAACATTGTTTTATTCTACTAAAAAATGTCTCCTTGTCAATTTGCTGTATTTTTATCTAATTTTTAATTAATGACTAAATTTAACATTTTAAATATTGAACCTTTAGCGGTCTAAAGGTTTTCCGGTGAATTTTACAGGGACCGTATTTTTTGAGAAGACGTCGGTGCAATTTAGTGGGATAACCTTTGTGCCGATTGAAACCGTAGTCGGGATATTGCCGATGGTATTTTTCCATTATCCTGTCGCGAGACACTTTGGCGATGATGGAAGCAGCCATGCAGGAAAAAACTTTTTCATCGGCTTTAACGATAGACTTTTGGAAAACCGAAGGATTGATTGTCGCCTTGGCCAGAAATCCGGCCGGCAAAGAAAAATTGCCGTCCAAAATCAAGCAATCGATCCTCCGGGTTTTTCTGGAATTCTCCTGCCGCAATTTAGAATTTAAATTTTTCAAGGCCTTGGCCATGGCCAGTTTCGTCGCCTCCAAAATATTGATTCTGTCAATCGTTTTTTCCGAAACCCTGCCTATCCCCCATTTAAGGCAGGGGCAACCAACAATTATTTTGTAAAATTCTTCACGCTGTTTCGGAGAAAGTTTTTTGGAATCTTTGATTTTCCGAAAATCCCGCCTCGGCAGCTTATCTTCAACCGCGGCCACGGCCGCTGCCACCACGGGCCCGGCCAGCGGCCCCCGGCCGGCCTCGTCCAAACCGACCAGGCACTTGTATCCTTTTCGCCGCATTTTTTTTGCTTCTTGTAAAATTCCGCGCTCCATAATATACTTTAATAATATCATCTTGATTCAATGAATCTTTGATTCATTTCGATCTTCAATTTATGAAATTCACTCATTTACATGTCCACAGCCATTACAGCCTTTTAGACGGCTTGCCCAAAATTGACCAGCTCTTAGATTATACCAAAGAATTGGGCATGGAAGCAGTGGCTCTGACCGACCACGGCAATGTTTACGGAGCCGTGGAATTTTATAAAAAAGCCGTTAAAGCCGGCGTCAAACCGATCATCGGCTGCGAAGTTTACACGGCTATCGACAAAATGTTCGACAAGAGGCCGAATATCGACGACAAAAGACATCATTTGGTCCTGCTCGTTAAGAATGAAGAAGGTTATAAAAATCTGGTCAAACTCATTACCAAGGCCCATCTGGAAGGGTTTTATTACAAACCGAGGATCGACGAAGAATTGTTGGCTCAGCACAGCCAGGGGCTTATCTGCCTTTCAGCCTGCCTGGCCGGAAAAATACCCAAATTGATCCTGGCAAAAAAAACAGAGGAGGCGGAAAAGACCGCTTTAGCCTACCAAAAAATGTTCGGCCGGGACGGTTTTTATTTGGAAGTCCAGTGCCATCCCAATTCTCCGGAACAGGCAACTGCCAATAAAGGGCTGATATCAATGGCCAAGAAATTAGACATTCCTTTGGTGGCGACCAACGACGTTCATTATCTGAAAGCCGAAGACGCCGATGCTCAGGACATTTTAATGCTGATCAACACCGGCACTGACATCAATAATCCAGAACGGCTGACCCTGAAAGCCGACGATTTCTCGATGAAAAGCCGGGAACAAATGATTGAAGATTTCAAGGATTTGCCGGAAGCGATTGAAAATACCGGGAAAATAGCCGACCTCTGCAATTTCAAATTCGAACTGGGTCAAGCCAAGCTTCCTTTGTTCGCCGTACCTGGCGGAGAAAATCCCGATGATTATCTGGAAAAACTCTGCCAGGAAAAACTGAAAGATAAATTCGGGGAAAAGCCGGACAAGGAAGTTATAGAAAGATTGAATTACGAACTTTCGGTCATCAAACAAACCGGTTTCGCTTCTTACTTTTTAATCGTCCAGGATTTCGTCAACTGGGCTAAGAAAAACCGCATCGTCGTCGGCCCGGGACGAGGTTCCGTCGGCGGTTCCCTGGTGGCTTACGTTTTGAGCATAACCAATATTGATCCGATAAAATACAATCTTTTGTTCGAAAGATTTTTGAATCCCGGCCGGGTGGCCGGACTGCCCGACATTGATTTGGATTTCACCGACCGGAGGAGAGACGAAGTTATCCAGTACGTCGCCCAGAAATACGGCCGGAACAAAGTGGCCCAGATCATCACTTTCGGCACCATGGCTGCCAGAGCCGCTGTCAGGGACGTCGGCAGAGCCATGGGCTACAGCTATTCTTTTTGCGACCAGCTGGCCAAAATGATTCCTTTCGGCCTGACCCTGGATGAGACCATGAAAAAAGTGTCGGAATTCAGTTCCATATATGAAACGGACCAGCAGGCGAGAAAACTGATTGACGCGGCCAAAAAACTGGAAGGAGTGGCCCGGCACGCTTCAACCCACGCTTGCGGCGTGGTTATCTCAAACACTCCTTTGGATGAAATCGTTCCCCTCCAGTATCCGACCCAGAACGATCAAGTCATTGTCACCCAGTATGAAATGCATTCCATCGAGGATCTCGGCCTTCTGAAAATGGACTTTCTGGGATTGAAAAACCTGACCATTATCGAAGACACTTTGTCCAGAATTTACGTCATCCACGGCATTAATATCGACCTGGAAAAAATTCCCACTGACGACAAGGCGGTTTTCCGGCTTCTGCAAAAGGGCGAAACGGTCGGCATTTTCCAGTTGGAATCGGGAGGCATGCAAAGATATTTGAAACAACTGAAGCCGAACGATTTCGAGGACATTATCGCCATGGTTTCCCTTTACCGGCCCGGACCGATCCAACTGATTCCCGATTACATCGCCAGAAAGCACAAAAAACAAAAAGTTGAATACCTCCATCCGAAATTAAAGCCGATATTAGAAAAAACCTACGGCTTCCCCATTTATCAGGAACAAATCATGGAAATTGCCAAAGACATAGCGGGATTCAGCTTGGCTGAAGCCGACGTTTTAAGGAAAGCCATCGGCAAAAAAATAAGGAAACTCTTGATGACCCAGAAAGAAAAATTCATCGAAGGCATGAAGAAAAACGAAGTCAGGGAAGACATCGCCAAACAAATCTGGTACTGGATCGAGCCGACCGCTTCCTATTCCTTCAACCGGAGCCATGCAGCCGCTTACGCCACCATCGCCTATCAGACAGCTTATTTAAAAACCCATTATCCGGCGGAATTTATGTCATCCCTACTAACTTCGGAGAGAAACGACCTGGAAAGAATCTCTGTCTTAATCGAAGAAACCAAAAAAATGGGTTTGACCGTCCTGCCGCCCGACATCAACGAAAGTTTCACTTTTTTCAGCGTTGTTCCTAAGAAAAATCAAATCCGCTTCGGCTTGTCGGCAATCAAGAACGTCGGTTCCAATATCGTGGAAATAATAGTCAATGAAAGAAAAGCCAAGGGTCCTTACCTTTCGATCGATGATTTCATTTCCAGAATCAACTCCCGTGACCTCAATAAAAAATCTCTGGAAAGCCTGATTAAAGCCGGGGTTTTCGACAAAATGGCTGAAAGAAACCAATTATTGTCCAATCTGGAAAAGCTTCTGGACTACGCCAGGGAAAACCAGAAAACGAAAATCAACGGCCAGCAGGGATTGTTTGAAGGAACGACTTTCAACAATAAAATTCATTTCCAAGCCGCCACGCCGGCTTCGGAAAAAGAAAAACTGACTTGGGAAAAAGAATTACTGGGGCTGTTCATCAGCTCCCATCCTTTGAACGGTTTTGAAAAAGTTCTGGAAAAAAAAGTCACCGCCATATCGAAAGTCCTCAATGACGGCTTCAAACGGAACGTCAGGGTGAAAATCGGCGGCATCATTTCCAATATTAAAAAAATAATCACCAAAACCGGCAAACCGATGCTTTTTATCAAAATAGAAGATTTAAGCAGTAAAATGGAAGTAGTCGTTTTCCCGAGCATGGTTGAAAAGAATCCCGTCATCTTCCAGGAGAACAAAATCGTCATGGTATCGGGAAGATTGGATTCCAAAGACGGAGTGCCGAAAATAATCTGCGAAGAGATAATGGAAATAATAGAAGGCTAATTTTTAAAAAACATGAAAATAGAAATCATACGCCATTCTTTAGCCCATATCTTGGCTGCCGCAGTCAAGGAATTATACCCCGGAACAGAGTTCGGCATGGGGCCGGCCATTGAAAACGGCTTTTACTACGATTTTAATTTGAAGAATTCCCTTTCGCCGGACGACTTGCCCGGAATAGAAAAGAAAATGAAAGAAATCATGAGCCGGAATGAAACTTTCAAGAAAAAAATAATCAGCCAGGAGGAAGCGGAAGAAATATTCAAAAAACAGCCCTTTAAGCTGGAATTGATCGAAGAAAATCTGACCGGCGGCAATTCCGGACCGATTTCCGCATATCAATGCAACGATTTCATCGATCTCTGTAAAGGGCCTCATCTCAAATCAACCAAAGAAATAGACGTTAACAGCTTCAAACTGACGAAAATAGCCGGCGCTTATTGGAAAGGTTCCGAAAAGAATCCCATGCTGACCAGGATTTACGGTTTGGCTTTTGAAACCGAAAAAGAGCTGAAAGATCACCTTAAACTTCGGGAAGAAGCGGGGAAAAGAGACCACCGGCTTTTGGGGAAGAAATTAGATTTATTTTGCTTTTCAGACATAGTCGGTCCCGGCTTGCCGATGTATACTCCCAAAGGGACTATTCTGATAGAAGAATTGAAAAAGAAAATAGAAACGATTTGCAAAGAATACGGATTTAAAAAAGTCATTACTCCCCATTTGGCCAAAATCGACTTATACAAATTATCGGGGCACGCCGATAAATTCAAAGATGAGCTTTTTCACGTTACCTCGGAAAAAAAGCATAAATTCGTGATGAAACCGGTCCAGTGTCCGCATCAGACTCAAATTTACGCTTCTCAAATCCGTTCCTACAGGGATTTACCGATCAGATATATGGAATCCGAAAAGCAATACAGAGCTGAAAAACCTGGAGAAATTGGCGGTCTGAACAGAGTTTATGCCATCACTGTAGAAGATGGACATTCTTTCTGCCGAGTTTCTCAGGTGAAGGACGAAATTAAGCAAATGGTGGAAATTATAGAAAAATTCTACAGTGCTTTGGGTTTATGGGGCAATCATAAAGTATATTTATCTTTCAGAGATTATCAGCATCCTGAAAAATACATCGGAGAGAAAAAAGATTGGGATGAATGCGAAAAAATATTGAAACAGGTCTGCCAAGAAATGAAATTAAACGCTCAGATACAAGAAGGAGAAGCTGCTTTATACGGACCTAAAATAGATTTTATGTTCGAGGACGCTTTAGGCAAAGAAATTCAGATACCCACCGTCCAGATCGATTTTGCCACTCCCAAAAGATTCAACCTCTTTTACATTTCAGAATCAGGGAAAAAAATACCCCCGGTAATGGTTCATAGGGCGGTTTTAGGGTCATATGAAAGATTTCTTGCTCTGCTTATCGAGCACTATGCCGGCGCTTTTCCTTTTTGGCTGGCTCCGGAACAAATTTGGCTGGTTCCCATCGCTGAAAAACACGAAAAATACGCCAAGCAAATCAGCCAAGAGCTTTCGGCGGCCGGTTTCAGAACAGAACTGAAAAACGGCAATGAAACAGTTTCAAAAAAAATCCGGGAAGGAGAAATGCAAAAAATCCCCTATTTGCTGGTAGTCGGAGATAAAGAAATGAAAGCCAAATCGGTCAGAGTGAGAGAAAGAGGAAAAGGAGACATCGGTGAAATAAAAATAAACAAATTCATTAAAAACCGAGCTGAAGATATAAAATTCACATCTTCAGCGAAGGTCAAAAAGAGAATATAATTCTCTTTAAGTAACTATATGCCGGTAATTTCCCAGCCAAGCCAAAAATTAATCCAAAAATATCAAGCCTGGTACCAATCGCTTCAAAAGAAAGCCGAAGCGACGACGATTCACGTCGATGAAGTGGCTGCCAAAGTGGCCGCTTTTTACGAAAAAATCAGGGGAATCGTTGATTGGAAAGAAGAACATCTGATGAAAAGGGCAGCCATCGAACGCAAGCTGAAGCGAAGGCTCTTTTTAGCCAAAGAAGGAAAAGATATTTCGGAATCCCTTATTTTGGAACTGATCAGAGGAGGCCATTTCCCCAACGACGGCATCGAAGAAACGAAGACTGACGAAGTTGAAAGAATTTTGGACAAATACATCTATATCCTGGAAAACAGCCAAATCGATTCTTTCTCCGAAAAGCAAAAAATCCAACTCTATAACTGGCTGCTGAGCATTGCCGCCTGCGAGATCGAAGAAATTCTCTCTCCTCCCTATAAAGAAAGAGCACTGATTGAATTTATGACGGAATCAATGGCCAGTAAAATAAAAGTGCAGCAGAGAAGAATAATTTCCATAGGGGAAAAAGAAGCTGAGGAAGAAAAAAACACCCAAACCTATATTGCCGTACAAAGGGCTCTTTTCAAATTGGATTCTCCGATAATCACTTATCATCTTCTGAAAAAGAAATACGAACAATGGCAGGAACTGCCTCTGGTTCAGCTTCAGGAAATAACTCAAACGATTTATTCAGTCTGGCAAAGTTTGGAAAAAGAACTGAACCATCCTTTGAAGGATAAATTTTACAAGGTCTGTGAAAGATACGATACCCCTTATCTGCTGCTGGGAGACATTCTGTCAGCCGGCAATCCGGAAGAAACTCACAAAAAAATCGCTCTGCCGGAGGAATTGGAACAACTGATCAAAGAGGCCTACAATAGAAGATTGTCCACTTTGAAAAAACGGCTTTCCCGGGCGGCTTTTTATTCCACTCTGTCGATCTTTCTGACTAATATTTTTTCTCTTCTTATTTTGGAAATTCCTCTGGCTAAAATGATCACCGGGACTTTCATGCCGATTACCATAGTCGTCGACATTTTGGGGCCGACTTTTCTAATGTATTTACTGGTGGCCTCCATCAAACAGCCTTCAAGAAGCAATCTGGAAATCGTCCTGATGGAAACCATGAAAATCGCCTATGAAACGGAAAAAACCGATGTCTACGAAATAAAAACTCCCAAGAAAAAGGGCTTCTTCGTCAAATCCCTTATCGTCCTTTTATATCTTGCCGGCGCCTTTATCTCTTTGGGAATCATTCTGACTATCTTTGAAATGGCCAAATTCCCGCCGACCTCGGTCTTTGTCAATATATTATTCTTGGCTTTAATCGCCTTTGCCGGCTCGGCTATCAGAAGCAGAGGAGAAGAACTGACGGTTGAAGAAAAGAAAACCGGCTTTTTCAGTTTTATTTTCGATATCTTTTTCCTGCCGATCGTCAGCCTGGGCCGCTGGCTGTCCAATAAATGGAAAAAATACAACGCCATCGCGGTTTTCTTCAGCGCCTTGATAGATTTGCCTTTCCAGATATTCGTGGAATTTTTGGAGCAGTGGCGGTATTTTCTGAAAGAAAAAAAAGAAGAGATACATTGAAATATTTTATCATCACCTACGGCTGCCAAATGAACAAGTCGGATTCCGAAAGAATGGCGGCCATTTTGGAGAAAAAAGGATACCAGGCAGCTCGAAAAGAAAACGAGGCGGATTTGATTGTGATTAACATGTGCTCGGTCAGGCAATCGGCCGTAGATAGAGTTCACGGACAAATCAGGAATCTCGCCAAGCTTAAAAAAAAGAATGCCAAACTGAAAATCGTTCTGACGGGCTGCATTTTAAAAAAAGACAGAGGAAAATTCAAACAAACTTTCGATGAAATTTGGGACAAAGAAAACTATTTCGATATTCTACCGAAACGCCAGAGTGCTTCGACAGCCTATATTCCGATTTCCAACGGCTGCAATAATTTCTGCACTTACTGCGCCGTGCCCTTGACCAGAGGTGGCTTGATCTGCCGTGGTCATCAAGAAATTTTAAAAGAGACAAAGGAAGCGATAAAAAACGGCTCCAAAGAGATCTGGCTGTTGGGCCAGAACGTCAACGACTATAATTCTCCGTCTGACAAAACAATCGATTTCCCGAAACTCCTGAAGCTGGTTATCGGAATACCCGGAGATTTCAAAATAAAGTTCATTTCCCCCAATCCCAAGAATTTTTCAGATGAATTGATTGAAACTATGGCTGGCTCGGAAAAAATC
>Ga0268279_1001637_pt1 | contig 12067 bp, 11 predicted proteins | sample saktaG_6_FD_190142 | JGI IMG/M metagenome (GOLD analysis project Ga0268279, IMG submission 190142) | Saline water microbial communities from Sakinaw Lake, British Columbia, Canada - sak_2010_1_5_80m | ecosystem: Environmental > Aquatic > Non-marine Saline and Alkaline > Saline ...
GGGGTTGTTTTATTTTTTGAGAAGAAAATAAGAGATTGATGTTTTAGGGAAAATTAGAGTTTAGTAATTGACAAACATTTTTGATAAGAGATTTATGATTAATGTTTTGTAAAACTCTTGAAGAAATTCAATCCCTCTTTTATTTACTCTTAGATTGAATTTCCGCAAAAGCTACTAAGATATAACTAATATCTAACAAATCGAGCGAATTTGAGAATTAATAGAAATTTAATTTATGAATGCACCATCTTCTAGGGAATTATTTTTTATATAATTTATCAAACTCTAATCACTAAATCCCCATAGGCGGCTCTGTCCGATAAGCCAATAAAATAAAAAATTAATTCAAAATCAATTCATTACATAACATTGTTTTAAATTTAATTTCATGCATCATGTTCTTTTCATTTCGGCACATAAAAAATTCTCCGAATCTTCTTTTGAAAACAGAATACCAACATTCAGAAGGCTCTCTTTCTCCCATTCCCCTTTCCTTAAACCACGCCCTAAAACCAATCTCATGCATTCTCTTAGCTTGCTTAGCTCGATAACTTAATCCATTCGACCTAGCATTTTTTCTAAGCCGAATGAAAGGCTCTATTTTATTTTCTTCGCACCATTTCCATAATTCTTTTTTATCATACGCACCATCCATAAATCCCTTCTCAACTTTTGAGACTTTACATGAATTTTTCAAAAGTTTCTTGGCTTGAGAAACATCACTAACTGAATCCTCTGTTAATTCCATCACAACAGCTTGATTTGTTTTTGTATTAACAGCGACGTGAAGTTTAAGGAAAGGTTTCTTTTCTTTATGTTTTTCTCTGACCCATTGCCCAGAGAATCTCAATTTGATTCCACTCGAATCAAGTGCCACATTTTGTTTTTCAGTTTTAACAAGAGTTCTTTGATAATCAAAATTGAGCTGATTAAATCTCTCACTCATTTGAGATTTCTTTGGAACTCTTGGAATTGGAATCCATTTTTTTAATGAAGATAGAATTCCAGCAACTTGTCTCCAACCTGTTTGAAACGCGAACTTAATTTTAGAACAACATTTAATCATCGAGTCTGGATATTGAAAATGTTTTCCGTTTTTCTTTTTATTGACTTTCTCTAATTCTCTGTTCCAATCTTGGAGAAAGTCAAAGGAAAAATATAAATATCCTTCTTGGGTGTATTTATCTGTAGCCTCTTTTTTATTTTGCATAAATTAAAGAAGATTAAAGGCTACATTTATTTTTCGGTTAGTTATCGGACAGAGCCCCATAGGCAAAAGATTTATAAACCAAAATAATATGAGGTATTTGAGGGAATTAATGATTTCGGTTGTTTTTTCCCTCACCTATAATTTACTAAAATTAATTCTAATGAATTAAAATGGAAGAAGATTTAAAAAAGAACATCCTAAAAACCGGCACAAGTTTAGTTGGAATTGTCTGCAAAGGGGGAGTTGTAATGGCTGGAGATAGAAAGACAACTGCCGGCGGACAGATAGTTATGCACAAGAACACTTCAAAAGTTGTTAAGATAAATGACTATGTTGTTGTTTCTGGAACTGGGAATTCTTCAGATATCATATTGTTTAGAAAATTAATCGCTGCAGAATTAAAACTTAAAGAATTAAGAGACAAAAAAAGACCGACAGTTAAAGAAGTCGCAAATTTGATAGGAATGATTTCTTATAAAAACATAAGGCAACCTTCAATGATACCTTTTATTGCAGGCCTAATGGTCGGAGGGGTAGATGAATCTGGAGAAGTCGGACTATATTCTGTAGAACCTGCAGGAGGAGTTACAAAAATAGATGATTTTGATGCAAATTTTTCTTCAGGAATGCCCTACATTTTAGGATTACTAGAAAGACAATATAAAAAAGACCTTAGTGTAGAAGAAGGAGTAGCACTTGCAATTGAATCAATAAAAGCATCAAGTGAAAGAGACACAGCATCGGGTTTTGGGGTAGATGTCTTCACAATAACAAAAGAAGGGATAAAACAAGTTTCAAAACAAAAAGCAGAATCTGTTTATAGTGAACAGATTGCTTAGATAAATTATAGTAACAAATTAGATTAAATGACCGATATTTTAAAAACAATTGAAACAGAACTGCCGAGGGGCGGTGTGAAATCTGCAAATTTTGAAGGTGCAAACATAGTTGTTTACACAGATAATAAGAAATTTTTTCAAGAAGGAGAAGATGACATAAAAAAAGTTGTAAATCTAATTAAAAAAAGAGTAGAACTTCGGGCAGATGAATCTATTTTAATGAATCAAGAAGAAGCAGAAAAAGAAATAAGAAAAATTATTCCAGAAGAAGCAGAAATCACCCAGATAATTTTTGATATTCAAAGAAGTGTATTAATAATTGAAGCAAAAAAACCAGGATTAGTAATAGGAAAATCAGGTTCCTTGCTAAAAGAAGTAAAACAAGAAACTTTTTGGACACCCCAAGTTCAGAGAAGTTCCTCAATAAAATCAAAAATTACAGATAACATCCGTTCAGTTTTATATCTTAATAACAATCAAAGAAAAAAATTTCTAAATTCAATAGGAAGAAAAATCTACAAAGAATGGAATCCTGAAAAAAGAGACTGCTGGGTAAGATTAACAGTTCTTGGAGGGGGAAGGCAGGTAGGACGTTCGTGTATGCTCTTACAGACTCCTGACTCAAAAATTTTAATTGATTGCGGGGTTGATGTCTCGGCAAATAATTCAGACAGATTCCCCCATTTTGATATACCTGATTTTAACATCGAAGCTATTGATGCTGTAATAATTTCTCACGCACACTTAGATCACTCTGGATTAGTTCCATATTTATACAAAATGGGTTACAAAGGTCCTGTATATATGACTCCTCCAACAAGAGACATTTCAGCATTACTTGCACTTGATTTTATTGGTGTTGCATACAAACAAGCATCAGTACCACTCTTTTCTTCAACAGATGTTAAAGAAATGGTAAAACATTCTATTTGCTTAGATTATAATGAAGTGACGGATATAACGCCTGATATGAGAATTACATTTTACAACGCCGGACACACTCTGGGGTCTGCAATGATTCACTTTAATATTGGAAATGGCTTACATAATTTTCTTTATACTGGAGATATGAAGTTTGGAAAAACAAAATTATTAGAACCTGCGGCAAGTTATTTCCCAAGATTAGAAACCTTAATGATTGAATCCACTTATGGGGGTAAAGAAAACACCGCCCCACCAAGAAAAGAAGTAGAGGAAGATTTAATAAATTTTGTAAAAGGAATTATAGAGAAAAAAGGGAAAGTTCTTATCCCTGAATTAGGTCTTGGAAGAGCTCAAGAAACAATGCTTATCTTAGAACAAGCGATGAAAGAAAAAAAATTACCTGAAGTTCCAATTTATATTGATGGAATGATATGGGATATTAATGCTATTCACACAACTTACCCTAATTTTTTATCTCGTGCAGTTCGTGCATCTATTTTCCAAGATCAAAATCCTTTTGTATCTGATGTTTTCAAACAAGTAGGTTCTTCACAAGAAAGAAAAAATGTAATTGAAGGAGGACCTTGTATTGTTCTAGCAACATCTGGAATGCTTGTTGGAGGTGCGTCTGTTGAATATTTAAGAGAATTTGCAGATAATTCAAAAAATGGAATTTGTTTTGTATGTTACCAGCCACCAAACGGACTCGGACGGCAGTTGCAAGAAGGACAGATAAAAGAAGCGAAATTTGATGTCAACGGAAAACAAGAAGTTGTTCCAATAAAATTCCAGGTACATACAGTAGAAGGGTTTTCAGGACATTCCTACAGAGACCAGCTCCTTTCATTCATAAACAATATTAACCCAAGACCAAGAAAAATTATTATAAATCATGGAGAAGTTTCAAGATCCCTTGACCTCGCATCGTCAATTTATAAAATGCAAAGAATCGAAACAGTTGTTCCAAAAAATATGGAAACTATTAGGTTGAAGTGATTTTTTTGAAAGTTCAGTCCATTAACAAAAAGGCATCTATAATCCAATTTATGAATCTCGCAATAAAACATCAACGGGTTATCAGTCATTACTAAATTTTTTTGGTGGGGCAAAAATGTGAGAGTGAGTGAAGCGAACGGATTTTTGCAGGGGTTATGAGAACTAATTTTCGGTTTGCTGGTGACATAGGTCACATGGTTCTACAGAGGAGTTTAACACATAACAATTTAAAAACCATCTAAGTCTTATTATTTTTAGAAAAGAGAAAATGCTAGAAAGAATAATAGAAAAAACAACATTTAAAGATGCAGGAATAATTCTTATTTCAGCGCTTGCAATAATTAGTTTGTGGAGGGGAATATGGGGGTTAATGGATATATACTTATTTCCAACTAAGAAAACAATTAGTTTAATAATCTCTATTTTATTCGGACTTATTATTTTATTTTTAATTGCAATGCACAAAAATAAAAAGGTAAAATGGAGGAAAGGAAATAACTGAAGTTCACTCAGCAAAAAAGGTGAACATCAATAAAACCTAAGGTTTTCCTAAGAATGAAACACAACATAAAAATAACCGCGATTTTGCTTGGAATGTTTTTAGTAGCGCAGATTATTGGGTTAATCATAATCAGTGCCTATACCCCACAGATAAAACAAATAATAAATCCAGAAACCGGGGAGCTTGAAAACATAACTGCAAATCAGCTTCCTTACGGAATGCAACCACCTCAAATCGACGCTGGTCCGAGTTTAATTTCAATAGTAATTTCATTTATAATTGCAATAACCCTCATTCTTATTTTATCAAAATACAAATGGAAATTTTTAATTAAGGCCTGGTTTTTTGTTGTTGTTATTATTGCTTTAGGGATTGCACTAAATGCATTTTTAAAATATAGTTTAACAAGCTCGGCACTAATCTCTCTTATAATAGCACTACCTCTTGCATTTTTCAAAATCTACAGACAGAATTTTCTTATTCATAACATCACTGAAATTTTTGTTTATCCAGGAATTGCAGCAGTCTTTGTCCCAATCCTGAATATCTGGACAATAATAATACTCCTTGTTCTTATCTCGCTCTACGACATGTGGGCTGTCTGGCATACAGGAATAATGCAAAAAATGGCGAAATTTCAAATCCAAGAATTAAATATTTTCGGAGGTTTTTTTATTCCTTCTGTAAGCAAAAAAGTCAAAGAACAAATTAAATTCCTAAAACAAAAATATAAAAATAAAATTCCCCCTAAAGTAATAAAGGATAAAAAATTCAGAATAAAACTTGCGATTCTCGGTGGCGGAGATGTTGTTTTCCCAATAATAACTGCAGGAGTTTTTCTCAGAGCAATCGGAATCATCCCAGCATTATTTATAATTCTCGGGGCATTTGCAGGACTTACTTATTTGTTTATCACTTCTGAAAAAAAAGCATATCCTGCAATGCCTTATATCACAACAGGAATTTTTATTGGAATTGTTTTGTGGTGGATTTTGAGAGCTTTTATTTGATTGGAGAATAAAATTGCAACGATTATTCTAACAAATAAACTCTTAAAAAACTGCTAAAGATTATTTGGGTATTACTAAAATTTATTAATTGATAAAAATCTTCGTTAAAAATTCATCTATCCTGCTCTGTAAAGCTTCTAGTGAAATCCAAACTTATTTTAGATGATTGTTTGGATTTCCGCAAAAGTTGCCAAGATAAATAATCTCTGCTACAAATCGAAGAGTATTTTGTTATTAATAAAAAATAAAAATTATTAAAACTATAATCCGCGACAAAGTCGCCAATATCAACGAAGTGGGGGGTTCATACTTCTAGAAGTAAGTAACAAGTAACCACTTACAAAAGACAACACCCCGAAAGGTTTTTAAAGGGATTTTATTTGTGATTAGTAGTAAAATGGAAGACACATACAGACCAGGAGATGCGCGAGGAGCATTACAATTACTTTTACAAAAAAGAAAGGTAGAAGAAGCATTAGCATTTTATAGTGCTCTTAGACCTGAATTAAAAAGAGAATTAAGTCCTAAAAATTATCGGGATGCATTAAGAAGTGTAAGACAAGCAAAATTAGAAGAAACTCCAGAATTATTAGAAGATGCTATAGATGCTATGTGTAGGGGTGTCGCACCTCATTATCCTTCAGAATTAATAAGGGTTGCTGGAAAAGACCCAGGAATAGAAAAAATAGATAGGTTTTACAATTTGGAAAAATTACATTTGGAAATATTTATGGATAAGGGACCAAAAAGACCTAATTTTTGGACAAGGGGAGAAAGAATAGAATCCAGACCTAAAGAAGATGACCCATTAGGCGTGACTAGATATCTTAGAGAAAAAGGGGGGGATGAGCAATAAAATGCAAATGAAAATAGAACTTGTCAAGAAAATCAGAGCAGACTTTGATTTGAATATTTATGAAACTAAAGTTTGGCTTGCTTTGCTTTCAAAAGGAATTTCATCTGCAGGCGAGATTGCAGAAATGTCTGGTGTTCCTCGTTCAAGAACTTATGATGTATTGGAATCACTTGAGAAAAGAGGATTTGCAATTGAAAAACTCGGCAAACCAATCAAATACCTAGCAGTAAAACCTGCAGTTGTAATTGAAAAACTTAAAAATAACACAATAACACGCGCAGAAGAAAAAGTAAAAACTCTTGCAAATCTTAAAGACACAAAAGAATATGAAGAACTACAGGAACTACACAAATCAGGAATTATACCAATCAAACACCAAGACCTTTCAACATCTCTAAAAGGAAAATCAAATTTCTATGCACAACTTCGAGACACAATTGAAAACGCAGAAAAATCCGCCTACATAGTTTCTTCAGAATACGAACTAACAAACAAAGAGAAAATGTTCGCAGACCTTTTTTCAAAATTAAACAAAAGAAAAATTGATGTCAAAGTAATAATTCACGACAGCCAAGAAATCGCAGAAAAACTTACAAAAAAATTCAAAGTCCCAATCAAAAGCAAAAACATAAATGCAAGATTTTTAATTGTAGACAGAGCAGAACTTTTATTTATTGTAAACCCGAACAACAAATACGAAGATTTCGACCACGGAATTTGGATAAACTCCTCATATCTCGCTAACTCCATTGCTTATATGTTTGAGTTAGTTTGGGGAAGTGATTATGTTCCAGCTAAGATAAATTCAAAATTAAAAGAATTAGGAAGAGGGAGAGAATAAAATGCCATTTTATACAACCGAAGATGTATCAAGAATTGTAAAAGGATACAAAACATTTGAATGTGCAGAAGAAGCTTTAAGAAAAGGAAATAAGGGTATTGCTGCTTATTGGAAAGGAGTTTATGAAAGGCAATTTTGTGATAGTGTTCCAGTAGAAGTAAGAGAAGAAACTGGTTATGATTATCCTAAATTAAAAGAACTTGAAGAATTAGCTGAGCAAATTAACACAGAACCAGAAGGAGAAAGAAAATAAAATGGAACAAAAAGACCCTAGAGATATGCCAAAATTACCAAAATCAATGGTAGAAGTAAGGGAAAAAGTTTTAGAATTAAAAGTTGGAGAAGAAGTTACAATCCCAGGAACAGAAGAGGATTTGAGAACATTCCCTGCTTGTTTATTTGCTCCAGGAAAATAAACCTTGCCCCAAGGCAGAGTATATGAAATTGGTTTCTATTGTAATAGTTGTAAAACATTTAAAAGATTAGGATAAATTATAAATAACCTTTAAGATTATATTAAACATTAAAATGGGATTAGTAAAAAGATTATTAAGGATTTTTAGACAAGATTCTCCAGAAATACACTCTTCTTTTAATGATGATTCACATGGATATAATGTAAGATTATCAAGACATCTTTCAGCAAGAGAAGTTTATGTATCTATAGAAAATACTAAAACAAAAAAAATTAAAGATTATCATTTAAACGGCGAACTTGAAGGAATTCCTACTTCTGTAAGTGCAAGATTCTCACACAGCAAAGATAATCCTAGAGTTATTTTAGATATACAATATGGGGAAAGAGGACATAATCAAAGCATAGAATTAGTATTACCTTAATAAAATAAGGAAATCCCACCTCAATTAAAAACCTAATAAAAAATTTATTTTCTAATCAGAATAACCACCCCACCCCCCAAACCGATAATAAATTGCCCGAAGGGCAACTAGGTGTGCCGCTAGGCACATTTATAATAAGCTTGTCTAGCAACAAGCCAAAATGTGCTTCGCACCTTAGTAATTTATTAATCTCTCTTCTCTCAGCAAAACTTATTTGATTGTCTTTCAAGCAATCCACAAAAAGTTCGAAATCCCCATCTCCCCAGCAATCATCATAGATTTTTTAAAAACATTTTCAATATCAATTTTCTCTTTAGCCCAGGCAAACCCGGCTTTTTTATAAATTTTCCTCCGAACTTTTTTAAATGCACCAACTGCTTTTTTATCAGACAGTGAAGGCCCACGAACATCAATCACTTTTTTCTCTCTAACTCTCAAAAATGCTTTTGCCTCACTCCCCTCACCAAAATAAACAAACTCACTTGCAGCAACTTTCTGCTTTTTTCTTTCTAATTCCTTAATTAAAAACTTAAAAAACTTCTTCATTTTTGTTCCAGCAATATCTCCACCCTGGCGATTTGTTTCAAATTTCAATTCAATAAATTTTCCTTTCTTTTTCTTAAATCTCTCAACATCAAAATCTTTTTTCTCAAAAAAATCATAAGAAGGCTTTTTCAAAAACCCTTTAGCAGAACTCAAAAATCTTGAAAAAGTTTCCTCAGATAAACCAGCGCAAACATTTCTATATTTATAAGTTGGATCAACAACTACTAACGGCGACTGCAATTTACTGGTATTTATTTCGTTTCGAGTTTCCCACTCATTTTTAAAATTTTTTTCAATATCTACAAACTTCTTTTTTTGAATCCCTCTTAAAAATTTTACAAAGCTACCAAAATAAATAATTAAAAGTTCAAGAGCATAACCAGAAAATCCAGAAATATAACTCTCAGCCCCATAACAGTCATTAGCATAACAAAACACTTTTGCTAATTTTATTTCATCATGTAATTTTTTATTTTTCTGTAATTTTCTCCGAACATAACTAACATGACTTAAAGAAAAATCAGTAACATTTTGCACATCTTCGGCTTTCTTAACTTTAACAACAGGAACAATCTCTACTAGTACGTCGCTACTTTTAATTTGAAAATAATCTCGCGAACCATGTAGTTTTTTCAATTTTAAGTTCTTCTTCCTCAAAATTTCCTCTAATTTACGTGTTCCTTCTTCATTATCAAATACTACAAAAATATCAACATCTTGCATTCTTTTTTTAATCATAGTGCCTTTTGCCAGACTACCCCCCAGAGTAGAATTAGGAATTTTTTTACAAAAAATATCTGCAGTTTTTTTCAACATCGCCTCCTCTTTTTTTGAAACTGAAATTTGCTCAAGAACCTCATTTAAAACTGAATTAATTGTCATATCTAGAAGAACAAATTAATGTTTATAAATGTTTGAGAATGTAAAGTTAATCACCCTACATTCATAGATAAAACCTAAAAATTTACAAAATTAAGTTTAGTAATCTAATAAGGGTTTGTTGAAGAGATTATCCTTGATGCTTTGTAAAACTTTTATAGAGACAAAAACTGCCAAGATAAATAATTTATACCTTTGATGAGGTGTTGAAGATTAATAAAAATTAAAATTTGATTATATCCCCAAAGAAGCATTTATAAAATATAAAATACAATAACTTTTATGAAAAAGATGAGGTGGGTGATTAGTATCCTGTTGGTAATTTTATTTGTTAATTTTGTTTCAGCAGATGTGGATGTTCGCAATTTGACTTTGAATAAAAAATATGCCCCTTATGATTTGGTTTCCGGAATTATTAATTTAACAATTGAAGAGGAAGAGTTGAGTGCGGAGTTTAGTTCAAATCTTTGGGAGGGTGTTATTTCTCTTGAAGATTTTTTAAATGAAAATAGTGCTTATTATGAATGCAATCCTTTTGATTGTTCTTCAAATTATGAGGCATCTGGTTCTGGTTCAACTAGCAAGATAATTAATCTTCAGAATTATAAAAAAGAGATAGTTGGATTTGTTTTAAATGACGACGATGTTTATGATATTTCTTCTTTAAGTTTTGATATTGAAAGTAATTTTGCTGAAGGCGGAAAGGTTCCGTTGAAGTTTGAATTTTTTGAAGATGATTTTGTTGTTTGGGAATATAAAGAAGTTTCTAATGATTATTCACGTGAGCAAAGCTGGGGGTGTTGGGGGGGTTTAGAAAGCCAGCAAGTTGAAGTTAAAAATACAAGGTTTTGTAGTAAGATGAATGTTTCAGAAACTTCTTCTCTAAAAGTTGGTGCAAATATTTCTGTTGGAAATGGAAGCGGAACTGTGGATATGATTGTTTATGATGAGTTTGGAGATTCAATTGGTTCTTGTGATGATGGCGGATTTAATCCAAGTACTGGGGGAAATTCTTGTATGATTAGTTTTGATGAAGGTTTAGAAACTGGAAATTATTATGTATGTCTTGAAGCAGATACAGATACTGGATATAAAATTTCAAGAGAATCAGGTAATGTAAATAATTCCTGTGGTTGGTCTCAATCCCTCGGGGATTTTTCAATACCTTCAAGTTTTTCAAAGGATTTTCCAATTTTTATTAAACTTCCTAATTATGCTTCTTCTTCTGGACTAAAACAGCATTTTATCGATGAGGTAATTAATGATGAAGATTGTGATGATGGTTTTTGTTGGGATTATGTTTTAGAGGCTGCAAATTATTTTATTTATAATAAATGTGTTGGTTCTGATTCTTGCGTGCTTCCAATAACTGTTTCAGGAGTTTCTCAATCTTTAACTATTTCAAATATTAATTTAGATTACAGAACTGGAACAAGCAATGATAATGTCCCGAGAGATATAAATAAGATTTCTATTCTTAATAAAATTCCACCTGTTCTGGATTTTTCAGGAGTTCTTGAACTTGAATGGCTTGGGTTTGATGTTGGAAAAGCAGGGAAAAAAGATTTTGTTTTAGAGTTAGGGAGCGAAGAATTAATTGATGAAGAAATAGAAGTTTTAAATGTTCCAATTATAAAATCTGTTTATCCCACAAATCCTGCTGCAGGAATTATGACTACTTTTAGTGTGCAGGTTGATGGAAATGCTACTTCTTATTTTTGGGATTTTGGGGATAATTCTAGTGAAACTACAACGACAAGTTTTGTTAATTATATGTATAAAGATATTGGGGCTTATACTTTGACTATTAATCTTACTACTGGCAATTTTACAACTTCTAAATCTTTTACAATTATTGCTGGTTCTCCGAGGGATGTTGTCGGTACAATTTTAAAAGATAAAAGGAAATTTTTAAATGAATCTCAAAAAGATATTCAAGGACTTGCTTCTTGGTTAAGGGATGAGCTTGAGGCTCTTGTGCAAATTGATTTTTATGAAAATGAGTTAGACACATTAGAATTAAGAATTTCAAATGCTTTTTCAGATGAGGATTATTTAGATATTGCGATTGAACTTTATGAACTTAATGTGCCTCGGGCTGTTTTTATTTCAGAGACTGGTGTAATACCTTTTGTTACAGACCTTGCAGATATTGATGTTGCTCCGGTTATTGCAATAGCAGGGGGAACTCCGGGAGATTATGCTAATGCAATTTCACAGTGGCAGAGAGATAATATGAATGTTGTAATTAGTAATCAAAAAATTTCTGTTTCCTGGTCTGAGGGTGGTTTGGAAACTGTGATGAGTGTTTATGATATTGATATTGATTCGAGTTTTGATGGCGAAAGTTATTTTGTAATTGGCGCATTATTTGAAGATTTAAATTTGAATACTGGTGAACCAAGAAAAGCAGGGGATTATAGTGTGCTTGTTCTTGATAAATTTGCAGAGGAGCAATTGATTTTTTATGTTTTGAGTGATGGAGACCTTGTTTTTTATGCTTCTCCAAAATTAGGTTGGCTTCCTACTGCAGAAGAAGTTGATGTTTGTAATAATAATGGAAAATGTGATGAAGGTGAAGATTCTGGAAATTGTTCTGATTGCAAACCTTATGTAAAAGCATT
>Ga0268279_1001643_pt1 | contig 12016 bp, 10 predicted proteins | sample saktaG_6_FD_190142 | JGI IMG/M metagenome (GOLD analysis project Ga0268279, IMG submission 190142) | Saline water microbial communities from Sakinaw Lake, British Columbia, Canada - sak_2010_1_5_80m | ecosystem: Environmental > Aquatic > Non-marine Saline and Alkaline > Saline ...
GAGGCAGCCCTAGAACCATTTGCCGGGGTAACCAGTGACCCCGTTGCCTGGGCAAAGAAATGTATTGACGATTATGGGGCAGAGATGATTGTCCTCCAGCTGATAAGCACCGACCCTAATGGGCTTGACCGGGGGGCTGATGAAGCTGCCGAGGTTGTCAAAAAAGTGGCTGAGGCTATTGACGTTCCCTTAATTGCATGGGGCACGGCTAACCATGAGAAAGATACCGAAGTATTAAGGAAGGTAGCCGAGGTTTGTCAAGGAAAAAATTTGATTATCGGACCAATAGAGGAAGGGGACCATAAAAGGATTGGTGCGGCTGCTATTGGTTATCACCATACTGTAATTTCGTCAACACCTATAGACATAAACCTGGCTAAACAGCTTAATATCCTGTTAGGTAACCTCGGCGTTCCCGACGAGCTTATCCTGATGGACCCTACCGTCAGCGGTATAGGTTATGGCATTGAATACTGCTACTCGGTAATGGAGAGAATCAGGATGGCAGGACTAACCCAGCAAGATGAAAAACTCCAATTCCCCCTCATTTGCAATATATCTAAAGAGACCTGGAAGACCAAGGAAGCGCATATGGCAAATGATGAACTCAACATGGGAGACGCCAAGAAGAGAGGTATTTTGATGGAGGCAATGTCAGCCATGGTCTTGCTTCTAGCTGGGGGTGATGTGTTAATTATGAGACACCCAGAGGCAATAAAATTAGTGCGCGAGATGATGGCTGAACTGACAGCCCCGTAGGATAAAGAACCAGAGGAGAATAATAAGATGGCAGATGCAGAAACCAAGAGTATTGATAAAGCCACTATCAAGATGATTGAGAAGGCGGCCAGTGACGGCGTCAATACCGCCTTTGATAGAGCGGAAACGATGAAGCCCTGCCCTATAGGCTCAGTGGGCAGTTGCTGCAAGCATTGTGGAATGGGGCCATGCCGGGTGCCGTTACCTAAAGGCAAGGAGGAAACGCCGGAGGAGAAGCAGAAGAGGAGAGGTATTTGCGGAGCCACCGCGGAGACTATTGCGGCTCGTAATTTTATTCGGATGGTAGCCGGAGGAGCGGCTGCTCATTCTGACCACGGTCGGGGGGTAGCTGAACTCTTCCTAGCCGTAGCCAAGGGAGAAGCACCTGGCTATGAAATTAAGGACGAGCAGAAGCTACTGCAACTGGCCCTGGATTGGGGCATTGAGATTGGAGACCGCAGCAACAATGAAATAGCCATTGATGTCGGTCAAATGGCTCTGGCTGAGTTTGGGAAGCAGGAGGGTGAACTTATAACCTTAAGAAAGGCACCGCTAAAGCGCCAGGAGCTATGGCGGCAGCAAGGAGTTTCACCCCGGGGCATAGATAGAGAAATCGTTGAGATAATGCACCGCACCCATATCGGGGTTGACCAGGATTATAAGAGCCTGCTCCGCCAAGGGGTAAGGGCATCTATAGGTGATGGCTGGGGTGGCAGTATGATTGCCACCGAGCTGCAGGATATCCTGTTTGGTACTCCGGCTCCAATATTAGGTAAGGTAAACCTGGGTGTGCTCGAAAAGGATGAGGTAAACATTATCATTCACGGCCATGAGCCTCTGCTCTCCGAGATGATTGTGGCTGCCGCTCAAGAGCCGGAGATGGTAAAGCTAGCCGAGTCGAAAGGCGCCAAAGGGATAAACTTGGCTGGTATGTGCTGCACGGCTAACGAAATACTGATGCGACACGGGGTACCCATAGCCGGGAACTTCCTGCAACAGGAACTGGCTATAGTAACCGGGGCTGTGGATGTGATGGTGGTAGATATCCAGTGTATTATGCAATCTATTGCCACAGTAGCTGAGTGCTATCATACCAAGATTATCACTACCTCACCCAAGGCTAAGATTCCTAGCGCCACACATATTGAGTTTGACGAGCACAATGCCCTGGCATCAGCCCGGGCTATAGTCAAGACAGCCATTGAGAACTTCCCCAACCGGGGGAGTAATATCGAAATACCCGAAGAGCAAAATAACCTGGTGGCTGGATTCAGCCATGAAACCATCAACTACCTCTTGGGGGGTATGTTCCGTGCCTCCTACCGACCGCTGAATGACAATATCATTAATGGCCGAATCAGGGGAGTAGCTGGTGTTGTTGGCTGCAATAATGCCCGGGTTAAACACAACGAGGCCCATGTTACTATGGTTAAGGAACTAATTAAAAATGATGTACTGGTAATTACGACTGGTTGTAATGCCATCGCCTGTGCCGAAGCTGGACTGATGGTCCCCGAAGCCGCTGCCAAATATGCCGGCGAGGGGCTGGCTTCAGTATGTGAAACGGTAGGTATCCCGCCGGTACTGCACATGGGTTCCTGTGTTGATAACAGCCGAATCCTGATAGCGGCTACTGCCATGGTGAAGGATGGCGGTCTGGGTGATGACATCAGCGACCTGCCTGTAGCCGGGGCGGCACCCGAGTGGATGAGCGAGAAGGCAATCTCCATCGGGCAATACTTCGTCGGCTCGGGGGTATTTACTGTATTCGGTGTAACCTGGCCTACTCTGGGAAGCGATAAAGTAACCGAGTTCCTGTTTGAGGATTTTGAGGATATGTATGGTGGAATGTGGGCTTTTGAGCCGGACCCGATTAAAGCCGCCCATCTTATGATCGGGCATATTGACAAGAAGCGTAAAGCCTTGGGTATTGACAAGGCCAGAGAGAGGGTGCTCTACGATATGGAAATGAGACGAGAGCTGGATGCAGTTTAAGCCAAGGCTAAATAGAGAGGGGGCTTAAGATATGTCTAAAATAATCGCCTCAGCGGTAATCAGAGGGGCACATAAGATTGTAGACCAGGCTGATAAGAAGTGGCAGCAGGCGATGGATAAATGGGGGGCCAGTGAACCCGTCGGCTTCCCCAACACCGCCTACTACTTGCCGGTAATCTACGGCATCATGGGTCTCAAGGTAGAGAAGCTGGGTGATATGGAGGGAATATTAAAAAAGTGCCAGGCCATGCTGCCGCCACTGGTAAGGGAAACTCACCCCCTACCCTATCTGGGACCAGCCCTTGATGCTGGCATGATAACCTTCTTCGCTGAAGAAATCATTGAGGCAATAAGGTATCTAGAACAGCCAGACTTCTATACCAAACAGGAAGACCCTACCGATAATAACATATGGCTGGGCGCCGCCGATGATGTAGTCCTGAGGAAGAGGGGGGTTGAGTTTGTTGACGGCACTGCCCCTGGTTTTGCCGCCGTCCTTGGTGCCGCACCCACCAGAGAAATAGCCGCCAGTATCGCTCAGGAACTTCAGCAGAAGAACCTCTATGTCTTTATGTCAGCTGACTATAACGGCAAGAGGTTCTCCGAACAGCTCACAGAAGCAGGAGTACAGATTGGCTGGCCAACTCGTTTGGTCTCGTTTGGGCCTGACGTTTCAGCAACAGTATTCGCTGCCGGCTTTGCCACCAGAGCCGCTCTCTCCTTCGGCGGCATTGAACCCGGTGACTTCAGAAAGGTGCTAATCTATAATAAAGACCGTGTCTTTGCCTTTGCCCTACCCCTGGGTCATGTTACCGATGAATGGTATGCCAATGCTGCCGGAGCAATTAACTACGGCTTCCCTACCATAGCTGATACCCCGATACCCGAGATACTGCCTACCGGAATCTGTACCTATGAGCATGTCGTCTCTAATGTTCCTCACGATAAGTTAGTAGCTAGAGCGATAGAGGTAAGAGGGCTGAAGGTGGCTCTAACTGAGGTGCCCATCCCGGTGGCTTTTGGTGCTGCCTTTGAGGGGGAAAGGGTTCGGGGTGAAGATATTTACCTGGAATGCGGCGGTGGTAAAACTTCTATGGTTGAGTGGGTCACCAGCCAGCGAATGGACAAGGTAGAGGATGGAAGGATCGAGGTGATTGGCCCCGAACTAAGCGACGTTACCGCCGGCTCCAGGTTACCCCTGGCCATAGTCGTTGAGGTCGCCGGCAGGGAGATGCAGGAAGACTATGAACCTATCCTGGAGCGGCAGATCCACCACCTGATAAACTACGCACAGGGGGTAATGCATATCGGCCAGAGGGATATTGCCTGGCTACGAGTCAGTAAGCAGGCGGTGGGGAAGGGCTTCAAGCTTCACCATATCGGCGCCCTCCTCCATGCCAAGCTACATCAGGATTTTGGCCGGATATTTGATAAATTACAGGTTAAACTCTATACCGAAGAAGATAAAGCAAATGAGATGGTGGGAAAAGCAAGAGCCGTATATGGAGTTAGAGATGCCCGAATTGAAGGTATGACCGACGAAACCACCGATACATACTACTCATGCACCCTGTGCCAGTCCTTTGCCCCATCTCATGTTTGCACGATTAGCCCCGAGAGAACCGGGCTTTGTGGCTCATATAACTGGATGGACTGTAAAGCAGCCTTTGAGATTAATCCTACCGGGCCTAATCAACCGATAGAGAAAGGGGAAACTATTGATGCCAGGCTGGGTCAGTGGAAAGGGGTAAACGAGTTTATCTATAAAGCCTCCCGCCAGAAGATAGACCATTATAACTCCTACAGTATAGTGCATGACCCGATGACCACCTGCGGTTGCTGCGAGTGCATTGCGGCGATACTTCCCCTGTGTAACGGGGTAATGACAGTAAACCGTGAGTACACCGGAGATACCCCCTGTGGCATGAGGTTCACCACGCTGGCCGGAACTATCGGTGGTGGTTTGAGTACCCCCGGTTTCGTTGGCCACGGCAAGTATAACATCTGCCAAAGAAAATTCATCCTCGGTGATGGCGGCCTGTTAAGAATGGTGTGGATGCCCAAGATGCTTAAGGAGGAGATTGCTGACCGGCTCAAGGCCAGAGCTGAGGAGCTTGGTGTCCCTAACCTCCCTGATATGATTGCTGACGAGACCATCGGCGTAAGTGAGGAGCAGATTCTCCCCTTCCTGCAGGAGAAGGGGCACCCGGCCCTTACTATGGAGCCAATACTGGACTAAGAAAGGAGTATAAGGACATGCCACTTACCGGTATAGAAATATTTAAATTGCTACCCAAGACAAACTGCGGGGAATGTGGAGTGCCTACCTGTCTTGCCTTTGCCATGAGCCTGGCCGCAGGGAAGGCAGAACTCTCCGCATGCCCCCATGTCTCCGAGGAGGCGAGAGCGCAACTAGAGGAGGCGTCAGCACCCCCTATTACACCGGTTACCATCGGAGTTGGCGATAGAGCGCTAAAGATTGGCGGCGAGACAGTCATGTTTCGCCACGAAAAAAGGTTTGAGAACCCACCCGGCCTTGCCATCCTTATAACTGACACCATGGCGGAATCTGAGATTGACAACAGGCTGAAAAGATTCAACGAGCTCCAGTATGAGAGGGTAGGACTCATCCTCCGTCCCGAGCTGGTAGCCGTAAAGGATGATTCGGGAGATGCCCAAAAATTTGAGGCTGTCGTCAGCAAAGTAATGCAAAATAGTGACGGCGGCATTATTCTGATGAGCAATAACCCTGATGTCCTGGCGGCTGGCCTGAAGGTCTGCGCTGACCGGAAACCGCTAATATATGCCGCCACCGCCGACAACCTTGACCGCGTGGCAGAACTGGCCAAGGGGAATTCGTGCCCGGTAGTGGCTAAAGCCTCCAACCTGGAGGAACTTGGCCAGCTGACGACTAAGCTAACCGAGGCCGGGGTCAAAGATATTGTTCTCGACTCAGGGGCAAGAACCCTGCGCCAATCATTCGAAGACCAGATACTCATCAGGAGCGCTGCCTTAAATAAAAAGTTTCGCCCCCTGGGCTTCCCCACCATTGTTCTCCCCTGCGAGATGACTGATGACCCAATGAAAGAGGCGACAATTGCCTCAGTTTTTGTGGCTAAATACGGGGGCATTATCGTTCTCTCCGATTTTCAGGGAGAGAGCCTGTTCCCCTTGCTGGTAGAAAGAATGAACATATTTACCGACCCCCAGCGACCGCTGGCGACCACCGAGGGAATCTACGAGATTGGTGGTCCTGATGAAAACTCACCGGTACTTATTACCACCAACTTTTCCCTTACCTACTTTATCGTCTCCGGTGAAATAGAAACCAGCAGAATTCCTAGCTATCTTTTAATTATGGATACTGAAGGGCTCTCGGTTATGACCGCCTGGGCAGCCGGAAAATTCGTCGCCGATGCCATCGCCCCCTTCGTCAAGAAGTGCGGCATCATGGACAAGGTTAAACACCATAAGTTGATAATCCCCGGTTACGCTGCCGTCGAGAGTGGCAGCCTGGAAGAAGAGCTACCCGGCTGGGAGGTTCTGGTCGGTCCCAGGGAAGGAGCTCACATCCCGGCCTATCTTAAGGAATGGAAGCCATAAGGAGTAAAACAATGATCCTTATCGGGGAAAACATAAACATTATGTCTAAAACCATCGGCCCGGCACTGAAGGAAAGGAATCCCAAACCTATTCAGGAACTGGCTAAAGCTGAGACCGATGTGGATTATCTTGATATTAATATCGGCCCAGCCCGAAAGGCGGGAGATGAATTAATGTCCTGGGTAGTCAGAACCGTGCAGGAGGTTACCGACAAGCCGCTATCCCTGGATACAACCAACCCGATAGCCATGGAGGCTGGACTAAAGGTACATAAAGGCAGAGCACTGATTAATTCTATCTCCTTAGCTCGGATGGACGAGGAACTACCCCTAGCCAAAAAATATGATGCTGACATGATAGGTCTGTTATGGGGAAGGGAGGGAATGCCTCGTGATGCTAACGAAAGGGGAATGATAGCCGCTGAGCTTATCTATAAAGCCAATGAGATAGGCATTCCCAATGAGAACATCTGGTTCGACCCTATAGTTACCCCAGCAGTCAATGTAGATACAAACCAGGTCAAACCTTGCCTTGAGTTTATGGACATGCTTCAAGATATCGCCCCTGGGTGCAAATCCACCGTGGGCCTGTCTAATATCTCCAATGGTACACCTGCCGACCTCAGACCCTGGCTGAACCGGACCTACATGATAATGCTGATGAAGTACAGGCTTCATTCGGCAATAGTTGATGCCTTTGACCTTGAGCTGATAGAAATTGCCAGAGGCGAGAGACCTGAAATCGTCAAACTGGTACACCGTATGATGGAAGGCGAGAGGCCTGACCCTGCCTCTTTAAGTGAAGAGGAAGTAAAGTACGCCAAAACGGTCAGGGTTCTTAACGGCGAATCGCTCTACTCCCACTCCTGGCTTGAGATATAAAACTGTCCAATTTCATTAAAATAACAATAGAAAGAGGGGTAAAATGATAAGAAAGATATCGGATATTTTGAAGGAGAAGGAGCGAACCTATTCGTTTGAGTTATTCCCACCAAAAACTGAAAAGGGGAGAGAGAGACTTCCTGAAACCGCAGGCATTCTTAAAGAACTGGAGCCAGATTGGTTCACAGTAACCTACGGCGCTGGGGGAACCACCAGAGAGCTTACTATGGATATTGTTGATGAACTACAGAAACGTTTCCAGGTCCCAACCATGCACCATTTTACCTGTGTGGGACACAGCAAAGCCGAGTTAGAAGCCATAATTAAGAAGATGAAAGAGAAAAATATCTGTAACATCCTCGCCTTACGCGGTGACGCCCCTGAGGGTGTGGAGCATTGGGAGCCCGCTCCCGATGGGCTGGAGTATTGTTACCAGCTCATTGAGCTTATCCGCTCCCATGACAGTTTCTTTAGTATAGGTGTCGCTGGCTTCCCGGAAGGGCACATCGATTGCCCCGATAAGGAAACCGATTCAAAATACCTGAAGATTAAGATAGACGCCGGTGGTGAATTTGTAATAACCCAGCTCTTCTTTAACAACAATGACTACTTCGAATATCTGGACAGGGTAAGGAAAACAGGGGTTACGGTGCGCATCATCCCCGGGATCATACCGATAACAAACTACCAGCAGTTACTCAGGTTCTGCAATACCTGCGGGTCTGTTATCCCTCAGCGAGTCCACGATATATTTAAACCACTTGACGGTGATGCCGAAGCCACCTACAAGGCTGGCGTTCAGTTCGCAGTTGAGCAGTGCAATGAGCTACTTAAAGGCGGGGCACCGGGACTACATTTCTACACATTGAACAAGGTTGAGCCGACACGGGAGATATTAAATAAAATAAAGCGCTAGCCTGAATATCATGTTTGCCAATAAAAATCAATACACTTAAGGATGGAAAGCAGATATTTCCCATTGCCGAATCAGCAAAACTATGAATATGGGCACAAACTGGCTTACAAGCTAGCCGGTGCGCAACTAACCAAACTTGACAACATAGAAGAACAATGCCTCAAAAGCGGTGCCCGGTATCAGGTAACAGACTCTCAAAAGACCATCACCCTTGAATATTTAAACCAATCATATCAAATCACCCTACCTGATATTGATGTCTTGCTAATAGGTAGCGAAGAGAAAGTACCGATAAGAGAAAAAATACTAATACTCCACTATTTTACCCGGGCCAAAGGCACCCCTTTAACCAACCACGCAATCGCCTACAAGGAGTTGCCAGAAGGAATTACCTACTTCCCCACCTTCTACAAGAGAGCCATAAAACCCCTTTTGGACTACTTTGGCCAGGATCCCGAGCCGCTGACGAATGCTGCGCAAAAACTCGGTGGTAACAGAACAGACCATGGCGACGTGGCGGTAACCATCAATGCTTTTAAGTATGTGCCGATAACCCTGGTCTTATGGCGGGGTGATAAGGAATTTGCACCCGAGGGGAACATATTGTTTGACAGCACCATCCCCGACTATCTTTCCACCGAGGATATAAATGTGCTCTGTGAAACTATCAGCTGGAAGCTGGTCAGATATCTAAGAGAGATTCAAGGCCATACTAAGTAAAATCCCCCTTCTTCTTACTACATGAATTTATATAAAGTTGATTACACCATCCGGCCCCTTAATCTCACCGCTTCTGCTACCCGAGCCACAGCAACAATATAGGCAGCCACCCTCATACTAACTTTACGCTCTAGGGATTCTGCTAAAACATCCTGGAATGCCTTGGTCATTTTTTTACCAAGCCTTTCGTGAACCTCCTCCTCATCCCAATAGTAGTTATATGCGTTTTGGACTCCCTCGAAATAGGAGACAATTACCCCACCAGCATTGCATAAGAAATCAGGGATAGTAAACACCCCATTATCCACCAATATCTTGTCTGCCTCCGGGGTAATTGGGCCATTGGCCAACGCAGCTATTATCTTCGCTTTGATTCTAGAAGCATTTTCTCTTGTTATTACATTCTCCAGTGCCGAAGGGCATAATACCGCAACCTCTAATTCCAGCAACTCTTCATTGCTAATATTTTCTGCTCCTGGAAAGCTTATAACAGAGCCAGTCTCCGCCTTATATTGAAAAACCTTATGCGGGTCTAAGCCCTGCTTATTATATATACCTCCTTTTGAATCACTAACAGCTACAATCTTAGAACCTAAAATATCATTCATCAACATGGCTATATATGACCCAGCATTACCGTAACCCTGAACAGCTACTGTAGCTGATGCTAAATCGACATTTAAATGTTTAGCCGCTTCTATAATAGTAAACATTGCACCTCGAGCAGTAGCATCTCCACGACCTAAAGAACCACCTATTGCTATAGGCTTCCCAGTGATTACCCCTGGACAATTAAATCCCTTTAATTTCGAGTACTCATCCATCATCCACGCCATTATCTGCGGATTAGTGTATACATCCGGCGCCGGGACATCTACCTCAGGACCGATAAACTGCCATATAGCATCTATATACCCCCGGCTTAACCTTTCCACCTCACCAGAAGACATCTTTTTCGTATCACAGATAACGCCTCCCTTAGCCCCCCCCAGTGGAATTCCGGCTACGGCACATTTCCAGGTCATCCATGCAGCCAGTGACCTAATAGTATCAATTGTTTCATCAGGATGAAATCTGATACCTCCTTTACACGGACCAAGAGCATTGCTATACTGAACCCGGAATCCTTTAAAAATCCTAACCTCTCCGTTATCCATCCTTACCGGAATAGAAACGTACAGCTCCCTCATCGGTTCTCTGAGAATAGCATGAATACCTGGCTCCAAATTCAACATACCAGCCGCTTCATCCAGCTGGACTTGCCCACTTTCAAACAAACTTAACTTTTCCATTACAAAATGTCTCCTTCCTATTAACCATTATTTATTATATTTTTACCGGTACCCCTCTTTCTTTTAGATACCGTTTAGCTTGTGAAATTGAAATCTCCCCAAAGTGGAAGATTGAAGCGGCTAAAACCGCTGATGCCTTACCTTCTACCACAGCCTGATAAAGGTGCTCCAGCTTGCCGGCACCGCCCGAAGCAGTAACCGGGATACTGACCGCCTCGGCTACAGCCCGAGTCATCTCTAAATCGTATCCATCCTTGGTTCCGTCAGCATCTTTGCTGGTAAGCAAAATCTCTCCCGCCCCTAACTCTTCCACCTTCTTTGCCCAGTCAACAATGTCCATCCCTGTGGCCTCAGTTCCGCTCTTCACCACCACCTCCAGCCGGGGACGAGCACTGTCTGACAGATTCTTTATGCCGTCAATAGCCACCACCAGTCTATCCTTACCAAACTGCCTGGATACCCTTGCTACGAGCCCAGGGTCTCTGACAGCAGCCGTATTTATAGAAACCTTGTCCACACCAAGGTCGAGCAAAAGCTTCATATCCTCAATGCTGCCTATGCCACCACCCACGGTAAAGGGAACAGTGACCACATCAGCAACCTTCTTCACCCATTCTAATCTGGTCTTTCTATTCTCTACAGTGGCAAAGATGTCAAGAAAAGCAATCTCATCAGCCCCTTCGCGGCAATAGGCCAATGCTGCCTCAACCGGGTCTCGGGCATCCCTAAGACCGACAAACTTAACCCCTTTGACCACCCTCCCCTGCTTAATATCAAGGCAGGGTATAACCTTTACCTGTTTCATCCTGAAACCTCCTGAAATTTAATTAGGCTCTGATATTCCACAACCGTGCTCATACCATGACTTTCAGCCTCTATGCCCGCCTCTTTAGCTGCAGCCACAGGATTCAACCCGTTAAGGAGGACCACCCCAATTCGGTTGAGCTCCACCGGGATTTCACACACCGGCTCACTGGTGTTTCCCATCAACAGCACCCCCCCCCAACCCTGCTGCTCTCAGTTTGACCACTGCTTCCTCTGCCATCGGTTGACAGGTCGCCGGTATCTCCCGATAGGTAGCCAGTACCTTCCCCTCACCCTTTCTGGCTACCTCTACCACTGAAGTCATTCCGGCCCTGATGAACACCTCCGAGGGGTCTAATGAGCAGCCCGAATAGTGGATAAGCTCCACGAAACGCAGGGGCTTACGATTTCTAATCTGAAGGATACCGGAGAACTTAGAACTCATCGGGACACCAACCTTAAGTAAAGCGCCATTTACCACAACACTGCAGACTGTAGCCAAGCCCACCTTACCCTGGGGAATAATTAATTCGCCGAGCATCTCGCCTTCTCGGGCTACCGCCACCAAATTGCTAACGCAAAGCCCTTTGGCAAAAGCCAGCTTCATTGCCTGGATTGCTTCGCCAAATTTTCCCTCCGGGAAAAAGGAGATATTGACCGGAACCGAACCGCTACGTTTATCCAAATCAAAATCGGTGAGGAAGGCAAGCAGCTCTATCCTTGAGATAGCAAAGGCGACCTTATCCACAACCAGGGCACTCCCCAGCTCATCAACCCCTGCTTCGGTAATGAACCTGCCCTCCCTGCCGACAAGTCGAGTTAAACCTCGCTCATCCATCAGCTTGAGGTGATACCTCACCGCCCTTTCACCCAATTCAACCCCGTAGCCTTTCAAATGGTGAGCAATAACTCTTGCCCCCAGTGGCTCCTGAGAGGATTTCAAAATCTTCAGGATGGAGATAACCTTCCTCTCAACCTCTTGCGTTTCAAAGCCTATCATTACTCACCCTCAAATACTGACATAGGCAACCGTTTTCCTATATTTT
>Ga0268279_1001646_pt1 | contig 12001 bp, 10 predicted proteins | sample saktaG_6_FD_190142 | JGI IMG/M metagenome (GOLD analysis project Ga0268279, IMG submission 190142) | Saline water microbial communities from Sakinaw Lake, British Columbia, Canada - sak_2010_1_5_80m | ecosystem: Environmental > Aquatic > Non-marine Saline and Alkaline > Saline ...
TATCTCCTTGATCGCCTTATTTTCAATCGATAGTTCGATAATCTGGCTTTCCATTGTTTCTTGCGAGAAACTCTGGTCGAAAATGAAATTTCCCAGGCTGTAGGCGATATAGCCCTGCAGATATTTTTCAAAAGGCTGCGTTACGTGGGGATGATGTTCTACCACCAGGTCTGCACCGGCATCGACCGCCATTTTTGCAAAATCAATCTGGAATTGAGCGGGCGTTTTCTGATATTCTTCTCCGGCGTGCAGAGAAACAATCAGAACGTCAGACATCTCTTTGGCCGATTTGATATCCCCCTTGATTTTTTCAAAGTCATTTTCCGAAATCCAGGCAATGCCGGAACTTTCTCCTATAGCCTGCCAGGTTTCCGGCCCAAGGTTTGTGTAGGCCAAAAAGCCAATTTTTGCACCATTTATTTCTTTGATAAGAGGAGAATATGCCTTGCTTTCGGAAAACCCCGCGCCGACATAACTTATTTCAGATTCATTTAATCTTAAAAAAGTATCTTCTAAAGCTTCTCTACTGTAGTCAAAAGCGTGATTGTTGGCAAGGGAAATTACGTTGAACCCGGCAAGGGTTAATCCTTCTATCGATTCGGGTTTTTGGCGGAAAGAATAAATGCTGCCGACCCTTACGCCTTTATCTGAAATCGGTCCTTCCAGGTTTGCAAAGACGATGTCTGCATCTTTCAGATAATCGGCAATTTTCAAAAAAGGGAATTTGAAATCTCCGTTGCCGTACTTTCCAATCATATATTCCACTCCTCGGCTCAACATTACGTCTCCCGCCAAAATTATTTTTATTTGTTCCGGTTGAGGATTTTCTTCGACGGCCTGTTCGGGATTCACCTCGACAAATTCCGGCTCAATGAAAAATGAACCTCCGAGAAATAAAATCGCTCCCAAAGCAATTGCAGCCAGAATCCACTTCATAGTTTATTATAGCAACTCTTGTCAGAGGTTTAAATTTGAAGTATAATGGTTAACTATGCCCGGAGACTTCATTAAAATTCGCGGGGCCAGAGTTCACAATCTTCAGAATGTCGATGTCGATATTCCCAAGAACAAACTGGTGGTGATTACCGGCATTTCGGGTTCTGGAAAATCTTCCTTGGCTTTTGATACTCTCTACGCTGAAGGTCAAAGAAGATATGTCGAGAGTTTGTCGGCTTATGCCCGTCAGTTTCTGGGGGTCATGGACAAGCCGGACGTAGACAAGATAGAAGGAATCTCGCCAGCTATTTCCATTGACCAGAGAAAGGCCAGCCACAATCCTCGTTCGACTGTAGGAACCATTACGGAGATATACGATTATCTCCGTCTTTTATTTGCCAGAATAGGCGTTCCTCATTGTCCCAAATGCGGAAAACAGGTTTCCAGGCAGACGATAGACGAAATAGTAAAACAGGCTTTGAGGCTGCCCCAAAAATCGGAGATTACGGTTTTAGGGCCCATTATCCGGGGTAAAAAGGGAGAACATCACGGCGTTCTGGAAGAAATTCAGAGAGGCGGATTCGTAAGAGTAAGGATTGACGGTATAGTACACAGGATCGAAGAAGCGCTGGAAAAGATTCTGGACCGCAAGAAAAAACACAGCATCGAAGTGGTTGTTGACAGGCTTATTCTGGAAAAAGGCCTGGACAAATCAAGGCTGGTTGATTCTTTGGAAACCGCACTGAAGCTGGGCAAGGGGATAGCCATGGTGAACTCGAAATCAAAAGGCATAATTTTCAGCGAGCATTTTGCCTGCGAAGAGTGCGGGATTTCCTTGCCGGAGCTGGAACCGAGGCTGTTTTCTTTCAATTCGCCCTACGGCGCATGTCCCGCCTGCCAGGGATTGGGAGAAAAGCTGGAAGTGGATCCGAAACTCGTAATTCCCAACGCCAACTTAACTCTGGCTGAAGGAGCGATTTTTCCTTGGGCTCATGCTTCCCATAAGATAGGCAGGCAGGGTTATTTCTGGTTGCAACTGCAGGAACTGGCTCAGAAACATAAGTTTTCCCTGGATACGTCTGTAAAGGATTTACCCAAGAAAATAGTCGATTTGATTTTATACGGTTCGGATTCTTTCGAGGGCGTGATTCCCAGTTTGGAAAGAAGGTATCACCAAACCGATTCCGAATACACCAGAAGCGAGATAGAACAGTACATGGTTGAGAAGAAATGCGAACAGTGCAAAGCCAAGAGGCTGCGGCCCGAGGCGCTGGCAGTGAAAATTGCCGCAAAATCCATAGATGAGGTGGTAGACATGAGCATAGATAAGACGAAGCGATTTTTTTCAGAGCTTCCCAGCAAAAACGGAACGAATAAAATCATCCAGCCGATCACCAAGGAAATCATAAACCGGCTGCAGTTTTTGATAGATGTGGGCCTGGACTACCTTACTTTGAACAGAAGGGCGGACAGCTTATCCGGGGGAGAGGAAGAAAGAATAAGGCTGGCCACGCAGATCGGCTCGAAGTTGTCGGGGGTCCTTTACATACTGGATGAACCTTCAATCGGCCTTCACTCCAGGGACCAGCAGAGGCTGATCAATACTTTGAAGCAGCTAAGGGATCTGGGCAACACGGTTGTGGTCGTAGAGCATGACACGCAGACTATTAAAGCGGCCGACTGGGTGGTTGATGTGGGGCCAAGGGCCGGAAAGCACGGAGGCAGAATAACTTTTCAAGGTACGCCTCAGTCCTTGCTCAAATCGCATACTCTTACCGGCGACTATCTGTCCGGCAGGAAGATGGTTGAGGTAAATCCCCAAAAGAAAAAGAAAGCCGTTGAGGTCAGTTCTCAACAGAATGAGTTGGTTATCAAGGGCGCCTCGGAGCATAATTTAAAAAATATCGACGTTAAAATTCCTTTGGGCAAGTTCGTCTGCATCACCGGAGTTTCGGGGTCCGGGAAATCGTCTTTAATGAACGACATTCTGGCCAGGGCTCTTTTGAAGAGATTCTACAATGCCAAAGAGCAGCCGGGCGAGCATAAGGAAATTTCAGGGATCGAATTCTTAAATAAAGTCGTTCTGGTTGACCAGTCGCCGATAGGCCGCACTCCCAGAAGCAATCCCGCAACCTACACGGGAGCCTTTTCATATATAAGGGATTTGCTCACCAAGACAAAAGAGGCCAGAATCAGGGGTTACCAGCCCGGTCGTTTCAGTTTCAACGTAAAAGGCGGAAGGTGCGAGGCGTGCGAGGGCCAGGGAGTGAAGAAAATCGAAATGTATTTTCTGCCCGATGTCTATGTCCAATGCTCGGAGTGCAAGGGCAGAAGATTCAACCAGGAAACCTTGTCTATAGAATACAAGGGGAAAAACATTTCCCAGGCTCTGGAAATGACGGTAGAAGAAGCCATGGAGTTTTTCAAGAACATTCCCGGTCTCTACGAAAAACTGAAAACCCTGAACGAAGTGGGTTTGGGTTACATCCAGATAGGCCAGCCGGCTCCTTCTTTGTCCGGGGGAGAAGCCCAGAGAGTAAAGCTGGCCACCGAGCTGTCGAAGAAAGCCACGGGAAAGACTTTGTACATTCTGGACGAACCGACGACCGGTTTGCATTTCGACGACATTAAAAAACTCATTCAGGTCTTGAAAGGATTGGTGGAAAAGGGGAACACTGTTTTAATCATCGAGCATAATCTCGACGTGATTAAAAACGCCGACTATCTTTTAGACCTAGGGCCCGAAGGAGGTGAGAAGGGAGGATACATCGTTGCAGAAGGTTCCCCTGCCGAAATTGCAAAAAACAAAAAAAGCTATACCGGACAATATTTGAAAGCGGTGTTGACAAAATTCCACTGAGGGATTAAATTTAATATTAGCAATCAAACTTAATAAGTGCTAATTCAAAACATATGCGCATCAAACCAATTTCAGACCATATTTTAATAGAGCCCATAAAAGAAGAAGAAAAAACCAAGACCGGCATTTTGCTTCCCGATACCGCGGAAAAAGAAAAGCCGGAACAGGGAAAGGTGATTGCCGTAGGCCCCGGGAAAAAAGACGAAAATGGCAAAGTCGTTCCTTTGGAAGTAAAGCCGGGAGACAAGGTTTTGTTTACAAAATACGGTCCGGCCGAAATTAAGGTCGAAGATAAAGAATATTTAATAGCCAAAGAAGAAGATATTTTGGCAATTATTGAATAATTATCATGGCAAAAGAAATTCTTTTTAACGAACTAGCCAGAAAAAAATTAAAAGCAGGCATCGATAAAATAACCGATGCGGTGAAAGTCACTCTTGGACCCAAGGCAAGATTGGTGGTTTTGGATAAAGGGTTTGGCGCTCCTGATATTTCAGACGACGGAGTCAGTATTGCCAAAGAGATTGAGCTGAAGGACAGGGTTGAAAATCTCGGAGCGGGAATCGTAAAAGAGGTGGCCGAGAAAACTAGCGATGTTGCAGGAGACGGAACCACCACTGCGGTTGTCTTGACCCAAGCGATAGTTGCCGAAGGTCTCAAAAACGTTGCTGCCGGAGCCGATCCATTGGCTTTAAAGAGGGGGATACAAAAAGGCGTGAAAGCGGTGATCGAAGATTTGAAATCTAAATCAAAGCCGATTGCCAACAAAGAAGAAATCGCCCAGGTGGCAACCATTGCCGGTTTGGATCCCGAGATAGGCAACCTAATTGCCGACGTTGTTTCCGAAGTCGGGAAAGACGGAGTAATTACCGTTGAGGAATCCAAGAAATTCGGGCTGGAGAAAGAAATCGTAAAGGGCCTTCAGTTCGACAGGGGATATATTTCTCCTTATATGGTTACCAACGCCGAGAGGATGGAAGCGGTTCTGGAAAACCCTTATATTTTGATTACCGATAAAAAAATATCTTCCTTGCAGGAAATGCTGCCGATCCTGGAAAAAATAGTCCAAGCCGGGAAAAAAGAGCTGGTTATTATCGCCGACGAGGTTGAAGGCGATGCGCTGGCAACCTTGCTGGTAAACAAATTACGCGGAATTTTTAACGCCCTGGCGATAAAATCGCCCGGATTCGGCGACAGAAAAAAAGAAATGCTTCAGGATATAGCGGTCATTACCGGCGGACAGATAATTTCCGAGGAATTGGGGCTGAAGATGGAAAACGTTGAATTAAAACACTTGGGCAGCGCCAGAAAAGTCGTGGCGGAAAAAGAGAAAACAACGATTATTGAAGGCAACGGAAAGAAAGAAGATATCGATTCGAGAATAAAGCAGATCAGAAACGAATTGAAAACCACTGATTCGGATTTTGATAAAGAAAAGTTGCAGGAGAGATTGGCCAAACTTTCCGGCGGAGTAGCCGTGATAAAAGTTGGCGCCGCTACTGAAGTTGAGCAGAAAGCAAGGCAGAAAAAAACGGAAAACGCTTTGAACGCCACCCGCGCAGCGATAGAGGAAGGAATATTGCCCGGCGGGGGAGTGGCGCTTCTGAGATCTATTCCGGTCTTGGAAAACATTCAGCTGGAAGGGGATGAAAAAACAGGATTGGATATTTTAAAGAGAGCTCTGGAAAAACCGATCAGACAGATCGCCGAGAACGCCGGCTTGGACGGTGCGGTGGTTGTAGCCAAAGTCAAAGAGGCAGAAGACGCTTTCGGGTTTGATGCCCTGAAAATGGAATACGTGGATTTGATCAAGGCGGGAGTCATAGACCCGACCAAGGTCATAAGAACCGTTCTGGAAAATGCATCTTCCGCAGCTTCCATGCTTTTAACTACGGAGGCAGTGGTCGCGGAAATCGAAGAAAAGAAAGACAAGACTGATTTGCCGTCGATGGGCGAAGGCTACTAATATCTTAAGCTTAGCCCGGCTTAGCACAACTCCCTTGGTTGATTCTTGGGGAGTTTTTCTATATACTGGTGATAGGCCGACAATTACTAAAATTTCTAATTTCTAAACATTATTATGGATTTAAGCACAATTTTAATCGCAATCGGGGTAGTCGTGGTTTTATGGCTGATTATGACTTATAACCGCTTGATTACCCTGAAAAACCGAACGAGCGAGGCCTGGTCGGATATAGACGTCCAGCTGAAAAGAAGGTACAACCTCATTCCTAATTTAGTGGAAACGGTCAGGGGTTATGCCACCCACGAAAGAGAATTATTTGAGAAAGTGACCAAGGCCAGAGTTCTGGCAATGGGGGCCCAGACAATAAAAGAAAAAGGCGAGGCGGAAAATATGTTGTCCGGCACCTTGAAATCGCTTTTTGCCGTGGCAGAGAATTATCCCGACCTGAAAGCTTCAGTTAATTTTCTTGAACTGCAGAGAGAATTAAGGGACACGGAAGACAAGATTCAGGCGTCCAGGCGTTTCTACAACACCAATGTCAGGGATCTCAATATTAAAACTGAAAGTTTCCCGACGAATATCGTGGCCGGTTTGCTGGGCTTTAAGAAGAGGGATTTTTTCGAGGCCGAAGGAGGGGAGAAGGGAGTACCGAAGGTGAGTTTCTAAAGATATTTTTATGGCGAATCTCTATACTCAGGCCGAATCAAACATTCGGAAAACCTGGTTTTATCTATTTTTCTTTTTGATTTTGATTATCGCTGTCGGCTGGGCGATTTCTTATTATTTTCAGAGCCCTGTAATTTTGTATGCTGCGGTGGTAATCAGCCTGTTGATGAATTTTATTGCCTACTGGAAATCGGATAAAATCGTCCTTTCTTTAAATCATGCAAAACCGATAGAAAAAAGAGATAACCCTGAATTATACAGAGTGGTTGAAAATCTTTGCATAACAGCCGGTCTTCCCTTGCCCAAAATATACATTATAGATTCACTTCAGCCCAACGCTTTCGCTACGGGCAGGGATAAAAATCATGCGGTGGTGGCCGTAACCCGGGGCCTTCTTGATAAACTGGAAAGGGCGGAACTGGAAGGAGTACTGGCTCACGAATTATCCCATATCGGCAACAGAGACATGTTGCTGCAGACCGTAATCGTGGTTCTGGTGGGGGTGATCGTCATAATGACGGATTTCTTTTTCAGGATCAGTTTCTGGGGAGGATTCAGAGGAAGAAACAATAAAGAAAGCGGGCAGATAGGCGTGATCATGATGGCGGTGGCAATAGCTTTGGCGGTTTTGGCTCCTATTTTCGCGCAACTGATAAAACTGGCAATCTCGAGAAAAAGGGAATTTCTGGCTGATGCTTCGGGCGCGCTTTTGACGAGATATCCGGAAGGCTTGGCCAGAGCGTTGGAAAAGATTTCCCAGGATCCAAATTCTTTGAGGGGAGCGAGCGACGCAACCTCGCATTTATATATTGCCAGTCCTTTCCGGGGAAAAGAAAAGAAGGCTTGGCTGCATAAACTTTTTATGACTCATCCTCCAATAGAGGAGAGAATTCACACTCTAAGAGAGATGAAGATATAATTTTGGAGAGGTCGCATAGTGGCCTAGTGCACCTGCTTGGAGAGCAGGCATACCTTAACCGGTATCGTGGGTTCAAATCCCACCCTCTCCGCAATGAAAAGATTCAATAGGGCAATCAAGATACTTCTGGTGACGAACGGGATGATTCTTATTGCCGGGGCAATGCTCGGCCCCATTTATGCTTTATTCGTCGAAAAAATAGGAGGCAGTCTGTTGGATGCCAGTGCGGCTTTCGGCGTCTTCGCTCTGGCTGCGGGAATCACAACTTTAGTATCCGCCAAATACAGTGATAAACTGAAAGAGAACGAGCTTATCCTGGTCTGGGGTTACGGAATCATGGGGTTGGGATTTTTCGGATACACTCTGGTGAATTCTATCTGGGAATTGTTGGTGGTCCAGGTAATCATCGGCCTGGGAGAGGCCATTTACGTTCCGGCATTTGATGCGGTGTATTCAAAGCATCTCGACGGTCAAAGATGCGGCAGAGAATGGGGAGCGTGGGAAGCGACCAATTATTTTACCACGGCAGCGGGAGCAATAACCGGCGGTTTGTTGGTAAGCAATTTGGGATTCAATACGATGTTTGTCATAATGGGTTTACTTTGTTTTGCCAGCGCTATTTACATTTTTCGTTTGCCGAGAAAGGTTTTATAAAGTTAATCAATGAATTTACAATTCATTTCAATAATTAATTATTATTAATTACAATTAATTAAAAACATATGGAAAACACAAAAAAACTTACGCTATCCGTGTCGCCTGAAAAGTTAGGCATTTGCCACTTGGCAAAAAACACTCCCGTTCCAGTTTGGACGGAAAACATCAGTTTCTGCTCCATTACCAGAACGGAGGACGAGATGTCCATCGTCTGCCCTCAGGACCAGATTCCGACCGGAGTTATGGCGGAGAAAGACTGGCGGGCGTTTAAGGTTGAAGGGCCTCTGGGTTTCGTTATGACCGGTATCGTCTCGTCTCTGGCCAAGCCTCTGGCGGACGAAGGGATAAGCATATTTTACATTTCAACTTACGAAACGGATTATCTTCTGGTGGAAGATAAGAATCTGCAAGCGGCAAAAGAAATCTTGGGTAAATTTTGTAATATAAGATAATGAATAAAAAGAAAATAAAAAATCTGAAAGAATACCAAAAACTCTGCAAAAAAACCGCCCAGAGTTTTAAGGACAAGGAAAAGGAAATCTTAACCTGGGGATTGGGGATAGCCGGAGAAGCGGGGGACACGGCAGGCTGTATTAAAAAAACTTTTTCCCATAAGAATGACCAGAGAGCGGGCATAAAAGAAAATCTCGGAGACACTTTATGGTATGTGGCTATGATTTGTAATTTCTTCGGCTGGGATTTGGATAAGGTTTTGCAAGAAAACATAGAAAAACTTCAAAAGAGATACCCCAAGGGTTTCACTGAGAAATCCGCCAAAAGAAAGGGGATAGACTGGAACGAAAAATAAAACAACATGCTTTCTTCACCCATAGATGAAATTAAAAACAGGCTTGATATACTCGAGGTGGTTGGTAGCTACATAAAACTTCAGAAAACCGGCATAAACTACAGGGCCGTCTGTCCTTTTCATTCGGAGAAAAAACCTTCTTTTTTCGTCTCTCCCACGAGACAAATGTGGCACTGCTTCGGCTGCGGAAAAGGAGGAGATATTTTCGGTTTCGTAAAAGAGATCGAGGGGGTGGAATTTGGCGACGCTTTGAGAATTTTGGCCCAGAAAGCAGGGGTGGAGCTAAAAAAGCAGCCGCCGGAACTGAAAACAGAAAGGAATCATCTTTATGAAATTTGCGAACTGGCAACGAAGTTTTTTGAAAAACAACTGGAAGAAAGCAAAACAGGAAAAGAGGCAAAAAAATATCTCTTGGACAGGAGCATATCGGAAGAAAGCATTAAAAAATGGAGATTGGGTTATGCTCCGGATGTCTGGCAGGGATTGTCCGATTTTCTGAACTCCAGGAATTACAGCGAGAAGGAAGTCGAGAGGGCGGGAGTGGGTTTGACTTCGGAAAAAGGTTCTTTTTACGACAGATTCAGAGGAAGGATTATTTTTCCCATATTCGATTTAAGTTCCCAGATAGTGGGATTCGGCGGAAGGGTTTTTAAAGACAAAGACAAGACGGAAATAGCAAAATACGTAAATACTCCCCAGACCCTGCTTTACGATAAAAGCCGCATTCTCTACGGCCTGGACAAGGCAAAGGTGGAAATCAGGAGGAAAGACGCCTGCATTCTGGTAGAGGGATATACCGACGTCATCATGGCTCACCAGGCAGGCACTCAGAACGTAGTTGCCACTTCGGGAACCGCCCTGACCCCTTTTCAGCTGAAGATTTTAAAAAGGTACACGGAAAACTTGATTCTGGGTTTTGACATGGATGTGGCCGGGGATACGGCCACAAAGAGGGGTATAGATCTGGCTCAGACAATAGGATTTAACATAAAGGTCTTGCGCCTGCCCGAAGGGAAAGATGCGGCCGAAATTATTGCCAAGAACCAAAAAGAATGGGAAACAGCCTTGTTACAGCCCAAGTCCATTCTGGAATTTTATTTCGAGTCAGCTTTTTTGGGAAGAGATAAAAACAGTCCCGAGGGCAAAAAGGAAATCTCGAAAATTCTTTTGCCGGTCATCAAAAGAATCCCCAATAAAATCGAACAGTCGCACTGGGTGGGGGAACTGGCGAAAAAGTTGCAGGTCAGGGATGAAGATATTGAGGAAGAGCTGAAAAAGGTTAGAATAGAAGGGTATTCCGATGCTTACGGACTGGAACCGGAAGAGATTGAAAACCTGCCGCAAAAAACCAGAAAGGAACTGCTGGAAGAAAGCCTGATCGCCCTGATTATTAAGACGCCCCAGAATATTGAAATTATCGACGAGAAAATTTCGTTTCTTTTTTCTCCCCAAACCCAGGAAATATTAGTAAAATTAAGAAAGCGGGAGACTCCGGAATCGGATTTTTTCAATTATCTCTGCCTGCGGGCAGAGGTCGAAGAAATAGAGGAAAAGGACATAGCGCCGGAGATTAATAATTGCCTGAAGGAAATCAAATGTTTGGAAATAAAAAACAAACTTGACCAAATTTCAAAAGAAATAAAAAAAGCCGAGGAAGAAAAAGACAGAAAAAAGGTAAGTGAGTTAACCAGTCAATTTAAAGACGTCGCCAGTCAGCTTGGAATTTTATGATTAAAAATATAAAAAAAATAAAGAAAAGACCCAAAAAGAAAACACCGAGAAAGAAGGTGGCGAAAAAGAAAACCGTAAGAAAGAAGCCCGTAAAATCAGGGGGAAAGAAAACCGTTAAGAGAAAAAAGAAAAGAAGGGTTAAAAAAACAGGCGGGAGACCGAAGAAAGTTTTCTTTCCGGAAAAAACAGAACAGTTGATGCAGAAGGCCAGAGAGCGCGGGTTCATTACCTATTCTGAAATACTTTACTTCTTTCCCGAAATACAAAACGACCTTCATGGTTTGGAAGATCTCTATGAAAAACTAGAGAGAGAGGGTATTGAAGTAAAGGAAACAAAGGACTTTTTGTCTTTCGAAGAGGAAACCAAAAAGAAAGTAAGAGAGGCCGAAGCGAGAATCGATCCCGTGCAGATGTATCTCAAGGAAATCGGGCAGGTGGCTTTTCTGACGGCTGCCGAAGAAAAAGAATTGGCAAAAAAGATTGAAAAAGGGGACGATGAGGCGAAGAAAAAACTGGCCAAAGCCAATTTAAGACTGGTGGTTTCCATTGCCAAGAGATACGTCGGCCGGTCACCCAACTTAACTTTGCTGGATTTGATTCAGGAAGGGAACCTCGGATTGTTCAGGGCGGTAGAAAAGTTCGACTGGAGAAGAGGATACAAATTTTCGACTTACGCCACCTGGTGGATACGGCAAGCCATAACCAGGGCTCTGGCCGACCAGGCCAGGACCATCAGGATTCCCGTTCACATGGTGGAAACGATTTCCAAATACACCCAGGTAAGAAGACGGCTTCTGCAGGATTTGGGCAGAGAACCTTTACCCGAGGAGATTGCAGCCGAAATGGGGATTGAGGTAGCTAAAGTGCATCATATACAGAAAATCGCCCAGGAAACGGTTTCCTTGGAAACTCCGGTCGGGGATGACGAAGAAGACTCAATCCTGGCGGAGTTTATCGAGGATGAAAAAACTACGCCACCTTCTCAGGAAGCGGGCCGTACTCTTCTTCGTGAAAGATTGAAAGAAATCTTGATCGATCTTACGCCCAGAGAACAGAAGATTCTGGCAATGAGATTCGGGTTGGAAGACGGAGTAACCCATACCTTAGAGGAAGTAGGGAAGGAGTTCGGGGTCACCAGGGAAAGAATCCGTCAGATTGAGGCGAAGGCCTTGGAAAGAATAAGAGACCATGGATCCTTAAAGAAGCTGAAAGGCTATTGATTTTTCTTTTAAAATCTGTAAAATTAAATATATTCCGCGGTGGCGCAATGGTAGCGCGGGTGCCTGTGAACATATAGTTTTTCTGCTGATAGTTTGATAAGATTAATTAATGGCAGAAAAACGAAAATATTCTGATCGAGCTCAATATCTAATTAAAGCGGTTGCAAAACGAAGAAGAAAGATTAAAGCGCTGGCGATTGAATATAAGGGAGGTATGTGCCAGATATGCGGCTACAAA
>Ga0268279_1001651_pt1 | contig 11960 bp, 10 predicted proteins | sample saktaG_6_FD_190142 | JGI IMG/M metagenome (GOLD analysis project Ga0268279, IMG submission 190142) | Saline water microbial communities from Sakinaw Lake, British Columbia, Canada - sak_2010_1_5_80m | ecosystem: Environmental > Aquatic > Non-marine Saline and Alkaline > Saline ...
AAGGTCATCAATGGCTTTAGTCGCTGCCATATGGTGAGCCGTAGGGCACACTCCGCATATCATTGTGGTTATTCTGGGCATCTCCTCCGCTGGTCTTCCCTCACTGAACTTCTCAAATCCTCGGAGTTCTGGAATCTGAAGGTAAGCCCGTTCACAATTCCCCTCATCATTGAGAAATATCTCTATCTTTCCATGTCCCTCAAGCCTGGTTATGGGGTCTATCGTTATCTTTCTCATTCAGTCCTCCTATCCCATCCTCTTTCTTTTAAGCAGAGAAGCGGGCAGGCTAAATCGGTAAAATGTTCCTGCCGGGTCAACAATCTCATTGACTAATTTCTCGACATCTTCCTCCGTCATCCTCTCTTCATCTTCAAGACCCAATATAGAGGCAATCATGGAGAGTCCCTTTGCTCCTTGGTCTACAACTCCATCTACAGGACCAAAGCAACCTCGGCACGGCTGATTAGCTTTAATGCATGTTTCCCCACATCCCGAACGAGTTACAGGCCCGAGACAAATTATTCCCTGGGCAAGGTAGCATTTCTCAGGGTCCATTTTGATTTCCCATGGCCTTTTTATTTCTTTTATGGATATTTTCTCCGGTTTTGTCTCATTTAGTGGGCATGTATCACACAAAGCTTTAGCGGGAGCAAGTATTGCCCCTTTCTCCGGTAGGTTTCCCGTGAGAATGGCATTTACTGCCTTCATTACTAAATCAGGTGGCGGTGGACACCCGGGAAGGTAATAATCTACCGGAATGGTTTGGCTTAAAGTCTTTACTGTATCATAAAATTCAGGTAGGGTAAGTTCACCAACATCAATAGCTGTCTTTTCTTGTGGGGTAATTCCCCCTGGATTTTCAACGGTTGGGACTTCTTTATAAACCCTTTGAAAAATAGTATCCCTCGTCCAGAAGTTCCCCAACCCTGGTATCCCTCCTAGGTGAGCGCAAGCGCCAAAAGCGACTATAAGACCAGATTTCGTTCTCAATAGCTTTACCATCTCCTCCTGTTCCTCTGTCCTTATAGCGCCATTTATAAAGCTCACCGCTATCTCACCATCGCTTAGAGCTTCGATATCCTTCCTTTTGAAATCCAGCGCTACGGGCCAGAGGACAATATCCACAGCATCAGCCACTTTTAACAAATCCTCATTAAGGTCAACGACTGTTTCCTCACACCCTCCACATGAAGCACACCAATAAAAGGCGACCTTTGGTTTAGCCATCTTTACCTTCTTTCTTATCTGGCTGAGACTTAGCCTTCTTGCCTTCTTGTCTCCTCGGTGAAATCGGCAATCTTCTGAACAAGCCTTGGCGCTTTGACCGCTGAGATTCGCTCCAATTTTATTCTTTCTGGCTCCATGCCAACACAGGAAAGTATCGCCTTAAGACGCGCTACCTCATATGAGGCGCTTAAAGGGCGTACTTAGTACCTGAGCATGCTCTTCAATTATAGCAGATCCCCAGTGTCAAGTGCCAAAATTCTTCATAGGACTGGTGTCAACTCTTCTACTCAGTAGTTATCTCTTTCAGCCCCAATACCTCTATGATAATAAACTAATAACAAGACTTTGGTCAAGAAGTTGTGCTCGTCTAGGTTTTTTGGGAGGCACCAGGCTGCCCATTTCTGATGAAGGAATAGACTTTCTTCCTTTGTACCAGTGCCCCACGAAGCAGAAGGGAGGAAAGTGATTTAGGGTAGTCTAAAACTTATCTCTATAGACGTCTATCCTATAATGGTAGCTCGTCAAGTGCCTTTATATTGTTAATAGCTGAATGAAGCCTTATTTACCTCAACTGCTAATCCTGATAAATTGCTTCAGGGAGTGAGGTTGATAAGCAACCTTTATATCGCCTCTTGGCAAAAGGCACACCATTAGGTTAGTATTGTATAGTATTTAATCACTATTGACTCGGGGAGTGGCTTTTGAGAGAGCGAATAGCTAACCTGACCTCTAATATTCTGAATCCCTTCTTGGTCAGTCTTGTATTAATCCTATTGCTTTCATTTAAGTCGACATCCAGCACACTTGATGCTGTTAAATGGTCGCTGGTTTCAATGGCCATTAGTATCCTGCCAGTTCTTTCGGTTATTATTTATCTTCTTCGTAAACAGAGACTTGAGAGTCCCTTCCTCATTACCCGTAAGCAACGGACTAAGATTTATTTGGTGGCAGGTGTTTGCGCTGGCATCGGCTGTATCATTTTTCCTTACCTTGGGGCACCACCAACGCTGAGAGCCGCATTTGTAGCTGGATTTTCGGCGGTAGTTGTATTTATGTGTGTAAATCTCTTGTGGAAGATAAGCCTTCATACTGCTTTTGTAACTGCTTCAGTAACAGTATTGATTATTTTGTATGGTTCTATAGCTGCGGTAACTGTAGTGCTTGTTCCTTTAATAGCCTGGTCAAGAATAGAATTAAAGCATCACTCACCAGCTCAAGTGGCGGCTGGTGCTCTTCTAGCTGCTTTAATCGCAGTTGCGGTGTTTTATCTTTTTGGTCTGGTTTAGGCTGTGCATTTCACATGTTTCAGCAACTAAGGTCTTTGGGGTATTTGGCACGCATGGGAGAAAGAACTGGCTCCCCGGGTAGGACTCGAACCTACAACCTAGCGGTTAACAGCCGCCCACTCTACCATTGAGCTACCGAGGAACACTGTGGCTGCCGAGCCTGGATTCGAACCAGGGCTAAGGGATTCAAAGTCCCTCGTGCTACCACTACACAACTCGGCATTCTGACTAGAATTATAGCTATTAATTCAATATCTGTCAAAAGCGACTTGCTTGCCACAGCTTACCATTACAGACAAGCACAACGGATTCACAATTGGTGTTGCATTTTTTATTTAGATATGCTAGTATATTTGTAGATTAAGAGCTAATAGTAATGTTGGTTCAGTAGTCCCCTCTATATATGAGGGGTTTTTTGTGGGTTGTAACCTATTAGAGTAACTACGGAAGATTAGAGCTCAATACTCCTCTCAAATTCCAGTTAGTTGATCTCCCCGTCGAAATGGTTTTATATAGCCGCCCTTAATGTTACTACAGTTACATTCAGTGATTCACTCTATGTCTATGACTAGATTAGCTGTGACATCATTGGCGTGTAAGAAATAATAAAAATGAAAGGAGGTGAGAAAAGATGGAAATAACGCAAAGATTGGCATTAGCAGTTGGTGATGTGGTTGCCTTGTTTTTGGGAGAAGACTTACCTGTTCCAGTGGAGCAGACTATAAAACAATACCCACATCTATTCATCTGCTGATTCCAACCGACTGGAGATGCTAGCATGAATAAAGAATCATTACTAGCACTAGCATAGGGAAAAACTTGAGGAGAACTGCTATTGCTCTCCTGTAGTTTTTATAGTGTCATGAGTAACCCAAAATATTAGCCTTTACACTCTTAGTGTCCTTCTTCGCCCTTACCAATATTACAACACAGATAACAATTTAGTGCCGAAGGTCGGGCTCGAACCGACATGAAGGTTACCCTTCAGCAGTTTTTGAGACTGCCGCGTCTACCTAATTCCGCCACTTCGGCTTATTTAAGTGGAGCGCTGGAGATTATAGCATATGGGAATAGGAGCGGTCAATCAAGAAAGGAGAGCCTCTCGGTTACAGAATAAGTTAAGCGGGTTTAGCTCTGCCGGCCTCTAGCAAGGCCTCTGCGTCTACTGAAACACCAATAAAGATGGACCCGAGTGGGAACACTTTGACCATAGTTGTTGGCAGAGGTTAGGGGTTAGTTATACTCAGTTCTTATATATTAAATTTCCAAATCAAAAATTTTCCCCGGATTGAGAATATTGTTCGGGTCAAAAGCTCTCTTTATGCCTTTCATAATATCCAGGAGTGAATTATCCATTCCTATAGAGAGGTATGCCTTCTTATCAACGCCAATGCCGTGCTCTCCTGATATTGCTCCTGCGAAGGAGACCCCAGCATGGTATATATCACTCATTAGGCGAGGAAGCCTTCTGTCCCATTCCTTCCTATTCATATCTACGCAAATAGGGTGCAAATGTACATTACCGTCACCGGCGTGTCCATACGTTATAATAGGCACTTCGTACTCCTCCGATATTTCTTTTACCCTTCTAACAAATTTAGCTATTTCGCTGCGAGGGACGACTACATCTATTATTTCCATAGGAGCGAACTTTTTTAGGAAACTGTAGAACTTTTCTCTGGCATCAAGAAGCCTTCTCTTTGCGTGCTCGCTGCCAGGTACCATGGCCTCAGTGGCTCCGTGTTGTTTGCAGATTTCTTCAACCTTAGAAAAGTACTCATAGATTTCGTTTTCTGATTCTCCCTCCATTATTATCATGAGGAATGCCTCGTATTGGTGATACGGTATTTCTCTATCTAGATATTTCTCAGCGATCTCGATAATACTTCTTTCCATAAATTCGATGCCTATCGGCGTCATTCTGAGTCTTAGAATTTCAGGGACAGCATTAATGGCATCCTGTAGATTCATAAAAGGGGCAAATAGTACTTCGCTCTTTGCCGGCTTGGTGGTGAGCTTCAGTATGACCTTGGTTACTACGGCTAATGTACCTTCCGAACCAATGATAAGCTGGGTCAAGTCATAGCCCGTTGAGCACTTTACAAATTCCCCACCAGTTTTGATAATTTCACCATTTGGGAGTACTGCTTCTAGTCCCAGAATATGGTGTCTGGTTACTCCGTATTTGACCGCATTCATCCCCCCGGCGTTCGTGGCTACGGTACCTCCAATGGTAGCAGTCATTTCGCCTAGATGAATAGGGTAGTAAAGCCCTTGTTGCTCTACTTCATTAAAAAGGTCAGATAAAGTAACCCCTGGTTCGACAACTGCCGCGAAATTATCTCCGTCTATCTTCAGAATCCGGTTCATTCGCTCCAGCGAAAGTAGAATGCCGCCATAAATAGGTACGCAGCCACCACTGAGTCCAGTCCCTGCCCCTCTCGGGGTAACGGGAATCCTTTTCTTGCTGGCAAAGGCTAGTAAGTTAGCTATCGACCGATTGTCAGTAGGTTTGACTATAATTCGTGGGGCATAAGGTTTAGCGAGCGGCCTCTCATCATAAGAAAATCCCTCTATCTCGTGTTCCTTTGTGGAAATATTATCCCTGCCTACGATAGCCGTTATTTCCTTAATAATTTGCTTGGTTACTCTCCCGTATCTACCTTTCATCTCTGTCTCCGCACTCGTATTCTAGTCTATTCTGTATTATTTTTGTAATGCCTGACGACAAGTATACCAGAAATGGTCTATTTTCACCTAATCAGGGACAACTTTTTCTTTCCACTAACACAGACTTCAAAAAACAGCTTCTCACTTATCTTCTTGACTCCGACCTCTGAAGACAATATAATTTATTCTTAAGGGAGGCAAGCGGGACTCACCTTTTACCTGCTCAGGGGATTACTTGACATAAAGTTAGGTTAACTCAGTTAAGAGGGTCCCTGTCTTTTAAGTAGGGTGTTGTGAATTGGAATTCTGTTTCTCACTCCAAGGGCTCGTAGCTCAGCGGCAGAGCAGGCGGCTCATAACCGTCCGGTCGCAGGTTCGAATCCTGCCGAGCCCACTTAATGTTTTGAGTAGAACTGATTGATGATTGGTTCTACTTTTTTGCTTCGTTATATAGTAGGGGAGCACTTAGAGCAGAAGCGGGTATAAAAGCCTATTTAGCCGACATAACATATAGGGATTTAAACTTCATATTTGCACAGTATTTATTCTTGTGCCCATGTTATGAATTCGGCTGTACTAGAAAACTCCTCAAAAATGTCCTCTGAAAATACTCCTATTATTTCTGCATCTGGCATCTCGCTCTGCCAGTGAGACAACCAATTGTTGACAGCGATGGATACACTTTCAGACCGGAGCGACCCGTATTGACCGGTATAGTAATTCCCCGCCGGGTCAAGAATAGCAAGCTTACCACCCTGAACTGGGAAAGCGACTGCCGCATGTCCTTTAACTTCCGGGACACTGGAACGGATTACCAATACCCAAATTTGATACTTCCCTTCGTTATAACTCCGCAGCATGCTTGCCAGTAGTACTGCCATGTCCTCACAGTCACCAGTTTCATCCTCAAGAGTCTCCTCAGGCATTCTCCAGTAATCTTGCTGCCATATCAACCCACCCGATATGCTTTCTGGAAGAATCGGCATATAACTATCATAAGAATATGATATGTTGCTTACAACCCATCGATACAATCGCTCACAATCCCTCCAATAATCGCTTACGCCTCCAGAATAACCCTCAGTAACTTCCAGTACTTTTGCCGATACTAATGAGTTACTAGGATTGATGAAGCTCTGCTTATCTTCAGGAGTATCACCCAACCGAACATTCACTTGCTCCTTTAAACGGGCATATTGGTTTAACATTTGACTATTTTTATTCTTTTCTGTCTCCAATTGAATTGTAGTCATATCTAGTTGAGTCTTAGTGACATCTAATTGGGTTTCAGCATCAACTAACTGTGCTTTAGTAGTACCCAATTTAGCTTCAGTATCAACTAACTGTGTCTGGGTAGTATCTAACAAGGTCTTAGTATCAGTAAGTTGTACTTTGGTAGTATCTAATTCAACCAAGGTATTATCCAACTGTACTTTGGCAGTATCTAATTCAACCAAGGTATTATCCAACTGTACTTTGGTGTCAGCTAACTGGTTCTTTGTAACATTCAACTGATACCAGAAGTAACCCCCAAAAGCGGAGGAGCTAACCAATAAAATTATCACCACTATAAATAATCTCTTCCATATGTTATACATAGCTATCCTCCTTATCACCAGCCGTTCTGTTTTACATTTTAATTTTTACCTATTTATGTTAGAAAAAGTTTTGTAAATAGCAGGGGAGTGATTAGAGCAAAACCAGGTATAAAAGCCTATTTATCTGACATAACATATATAGTGCGACCCAAATAATAACACATAGAGGGGTTTACATAAAATATTAGGTATAGGGCTAAGTTAGCCGTGCTGCAATTTCACCGGCTTTAATTAAAAGTTTATTAGCGGATGTTGCTATTTTCTTGCTGTAGTCTTCCAGTAATTGTGCTAGCTTTGTAGGATCGTCTTTAATTTGTCCTTCTAGTTCATTCATAATCAAAGTTGCCGTTCCACTAAAAGCTTCCTGTACATTTTTCATACCAAAAGAAAGTCCTTTCAGGAATAAGAAAGCAGTGAATATATTTATAGTTTCCTCAACCTCTCTTTTTAAATCTTTTCTAAAAACCTTGTTAGCAATTGCCATTACATGAGTATTTTTTGTAAAAGTTATTCCATATTTAAATAATGAATTTGCTTCCGCATTTATGCGCATCTGCTCCACAGATAATTCAGTACTAAGAGGAATGTTTACTTCAAGTGAATTATTTTGAATTTCTAGTGCCCAATCAACAATTTTATACAAGAGATCACTTTCCCTTTTCCTTTTATATATTTGGTAATTTTGCCAAATAGCCCAGAAGGCTGCAATAGCAAGTAACAACGTAACTCCGGCACTAATAACTAATGCCCACTCTTTCAACCAATCTGCCATACTACCATTATACCACATTTTTATTGTTGAAATGTTATGTTAAGTTATAGCTCTCCTCTTTGCCCCGGGACTTCCCAACAAAATCCCACCGGAGAAAAGAGGAAATGAAGGGCAAAATTTCGGGGCTAATTTTCTCCTGCTATCTCTAAAGGTAGTTTACCATTCAAAAGAATTTTAAGGGGCCTAGATTTTGATCTGAGAGCGTCATTTTTGAGAGTCTATTTTAGATATTATTCGGGGGGTTTTATGGACACTGTTTTCTTAATATGTCTGTGTCCATTATTCCTCTTGACCCATTTCGTAAGACTCACGACCAAGGGAACGCGATCCCACACCCCGACTTGTTAGCACTTCGATTCGACCCAGTTCCACCTCTTTCAACAAAGTCCGGTACAATCGCCCAATCCTCCCTCCGTAGATCTCTACTGACCCTGATGTACTTAACTGGCGTAGCACCGCTACCGTTAGGTCCTTCGCAATTCCCATGATACTTTCTTCTGCCATTTTGCACCTCCTTTTTCAGTACTTAATACATTCACACAGAATATTTATTAAAACCTAAGAAGTTAGAGATAAAAAAGATAATTAGGGGTTTCAATATTGATTTGAGAGCATCATTTTTCCATAGTGATGTTAAACTGGTTGAGTGATTTTAGTTAGGGTTTGGTTGATTAATTCCAGAAGCGCGCTCAGTCCCCATCTTTTTTCGGCTGAAATAAGCACCGTGTTTTTATTGCTCACATCATCACGGTCAGAAAGATAATTCAGGGCTGATTCCTCATCCCAGGCCTTACTATTATCCAGAAGCAAATCAATTTTATTCAGCGCCATTATCCTAGGCTTATCCGTAAGGTTGAGGTCAGCCAGAATATCTTCTACGGTTCGGCATTGCTCCGGAGCGTTATGCGAAGTTAAATCAACCACATGAAGGAGTATATTGGCTTCAGGTAACTCTTCAAGGGTTGCCCTGAATGCAGTTACAATAGTGAGCGGTAACTTCCGGATAAAGCCAACGGTGTCGGTTAATAAGATTACATTCTTATCAGGCAGGGTTAAGCGCCTGGTAGTTGGGTCTAAAGTAGCAAAGAGCTTGTCCTCAACGAACACATCGGCTTGACTGAGAGTATTTAGCAGGGTGCTTTTACCGGCATTAGTGTAGCCAACTAAGGCTACTATCGGAATACCGCTTCTCTTGCGTTGTTGACGATATAGCCGGCGGTGTTTCCTCATCTCTTCAATCCGTGCTTCTAGTCGGTGTATTTTCTGGCGGATAAGGCGCCTATCAGTTTCAAGTTGTGATTCGCCAGGGCCTCGGGTGCCGATGCCACCACCAAGCCTTTCCAAATGACTCCACTGCCCGGCCAAGCGAGGAAAGAGGTATTGATGCTGAGCCAGCTCTACCTGTAGTTGCCCTTCGCGGGTTCGAGCCCGTTTGGCAAAAATATCCAGGATTAGAGCAGCGCGGTCAATTACTTTTACCTGAAGAGCGGCTTCTAGATTTCGTTGTTGTAATGGCGAAAGCTCATCATCAAAGATTATTACATCATAGTGTGCGCTGTCCTTCAGAGATAGTAGTTCGTCCAGCTTGCCTTTGCCCAGATAGTGTGTTTTCGAGGGTGTGGGTAACCGCTGGATGAGTCTTCCTACCACATCAGCCCCAGCCGTGCTGGCTAATTGAGCCAGCTCCTCCATAGAGTTTTCTGCTGACCATCTATCAGCACTTCTTTTGGCAGCTACCGCTACTAAGAATGCCCGTTCTGGTGATGTTTGGGTAACAATGGTTCCTTTAGTAATGGTACCTCCTTTGTTTTGGAAAACAATTCCTATCTAGTTAGCTTCGAAATTTCCCACTTATTTTTAAGGAAACAATTCCTATCTAGTTAGCTTCGAATTGTTTCAAACATTATGTCAAGTTACCTTTTTGCCCTGAACTTGTTCCTGCTGTCACGCCATCCGGCTAGCCGCGACAAGCCTTTCACCAGTCCTGCGTCCGGGATAGTTAGTGATAATCGCACATAACCCTCACCATTTTTACCATAGCCTATCCCAGGGGTAACCACGACCCCAACCTGCTCCAATAAAGCATTGGCAAATTCTATAGAGGTGTAGCCTTCAGGAACCTTAGCCCAAACATACAGGCTTGCCTTTGGCAGTTCAGCTTCAAGGCCGACGTCATTTAGCATATCAACTACCAGGTCGCGACGTTTCTGGTAAATATCGTTGTGTTGCTGGATACAATCCTGAGGTCCGGTCAGAGCCTCAATGGCAGCGTATTGAATAGCCTGTGGAATGCCTGAGTCCAGATTTGATTTAAGAGTCTTCAGGGCACCTATTATCTCTGCATTACCCACTGCCATTCCTATCCGCCAGCCGGTCATATTATAGCTTTTGGACAATGAGTGAAACTCCACTCCTACCTCCTTAGCTCCATCTGCCTGCATAAGGCTAACCGGTTTATAATCGTCAAAGGCGACCTCGGTATAGGGAGCGTCATGAAGTATAGAAATATCATATTTACGGGCATATTCAACTACACCATTAAAGAAATCAAGGTCAGCCACAGCGCCAGTCGGGTTATTGGGATAATTAAGCCACATAAACTTAGCCTTCTTAGCTATATCTTCCGGTATCTTATTCAAATCGGGAAGATATTTATTCTCTCTGGTGAGCGGCATGTAATAAGGTGTCCCGCCAGCTAACATAGTGCTTACCGGATAAACCGGATAGCCCGGGTCGGGTACCAGGGCAATATCCCCCGGGTCAATGAAGCAGAAGGGAATATGAGCAATGCCGTCCTTAGCCCCGATGAGCGGCAATACCTCTTTATCAGGGGCAAGGGAGACGCCAAAGCGGCTCTCATACCATTTAGACACTGCCTGGCGTAACTCTGGCAAACTGTCTGATTCCGGATAGCGATGATTTGCCGGGTCTTGTGCTGCCTGACATAGTCTTTCCATTATATGAGGCGGGGTAGGAATATCAGGGTCACCGATAGCAAAGCTAATTACCTCTTCACCCTTAGCCCTTTTCTCATTAATCTTTTTAATAATCTCCACAAAAAGATAGGGTGGTAAATTTTCTATTCGTCTGGCCATTTTCATCTTAGTTACACCTCTTATAATGTTGCGTTTCTAATTTGGCAGATATTCCCTGGGGAATTTGGCAACAACTGTGTAATTCGGGTCAACTACATTTCCAATTCGCATGGTCCCTACCTGTGAGACTACCTGGTATGCTTCCCATTTATCAAATCCATATTCATCGACAAGCCATTTTATTAGCTCAACATATGCTAAGCGTACACAATCCATAAGTGGACGTCCACTACCGGTAGTCATTATGTATTTATCATCCTGCATGTGAGGCCATTCAAGTTGTCTGCCATGAACAATATCGAGCTGAATAGTCACTTCAGCCGTGGTTTCCAGCGCTACGCCACAAATCTCGCCGTCACCTTGAGCGGCGTGCACATCACCGAAAGACAGATAGGCTCCAACTACCCATACGGGGAAATATATGGTGGTACCCTCTTTTGTCTCAACACAATCCATATTACCCCCATATTCACCGGGTGTAACCGAGGGTTCTATGCGGCCAAATCTAGGGGCTATCCCTATTGAACCCAAGAATGGATGCAGCGGAATTCTAACCTGCTCTAGCTTGCTACTCTCAAGCTCTAAGATGCCTACATTTCTTTCCAAATCAAGATGCCAGTCAAATTTCTTTTCGGGTAGCGGCTCATTAAGAAACAAAGCCTGTCCTGGTCCTTCTCCGGTCAAACCACCGAAGTGTGATAGATGCCTCGACCAAGCGGAGTCACGATTCAGCTTAATCTTCTGAATAGTTACAGCTAAAGTATCACCAGGCCTGGCTTCTTCCACGTAGATTGGACCCACCAAAGGATTAGCTTCACGCAAAGAAGTGATATCACTACGTTGCTTTTGTATCTCTGGAATGGGCTCTAAGTCCTCATCGAATCCCCTGGCGTCTCTGGTTGTAGTTACAACAATATCGCCACTATGAATAGTAAGAGCAGGTTCGCTTGGGCCAAAGGTATAGCAGTAAATTTGTGGCTGAAATTTGTGAGTTTTCATCGGTTTTGCTTCAACTCCTTTCTCTCGTGCTTTACACCAATAGTAACGAGGAACTGACTTTAAATGAGACGACTCACTCTGTCAAGCCAGTCTAATAGTTAGTCTAATGTAGAACCGATTATCCAATTATTAAGGTGCTTCTGCTTATCTAAGAATCGTTCCTTAATAGACAACCTTCACCCTGGCCATTCTCCGGTAAAGACTATTTCAGCCGGACCGCCAAGTAACACCTCACCTATTCTATCCCACTCCACTTCCAATGTACCACCCGGCAATTTTATGTCAGCCTTATTATCAATATAATCAAGCATTT
>Ga0268279_1001653_pt1 | contig 11953 bp, 15 predicted proteins | sample saktaG_6_FD_190142 | JGI IMG/M metagenome (GOLD analysis project Ga0268279, IMG submission 190142) | Saline water microbial communities from Sakinaw Lake, British Columbia, Canada - sak_2010_1_5_80m | ecosystem: Environmental > Aquatic > Non-marine Saline and Alkaline > Saline ...
GCCGTGTCAGATGGCGGTTGATGTGCGGCGAGAGAATGAAATTATGCCATAAGATTGGCTTCATGAGCGGATATTGATCATAAGGTGCGGAAACACTTCAAATTGAGGGTTAAAAGGAGGTAGAAAAGTGGCTGAAGGAAAAACCGGAACAACCAAGGTTCTGATGGAAGAAACCAGGATTTTTGAGCCGCCAAAGGACCTCGCCGAGAACTGCAACGCTTGGCAGTGGGCTAAGGCGAAAGGATTCAAGACCGAGAAAGAGATGAGGGCCTGGTGCGGCGAGCACTATATCGAGTTCTGGGACGAGATGGCCAAGACCTACGCTGACTGGTACGAGCCCTACACCCAGACGCTCGACGACTCCGATAAGCCCTATTTCAAGTGGTTCACCGGTGGCAAGATCAACATGTTCTACAACGCCATCGAGAGGCACATCAAGGCAGGAAAGGGCGACAAGGTCGCATACCACTTCATCCCTGAGGCGACCGACCAGCCCGAGAAGGCCTACACCTACCAGGAGATTTACGAGACCGTCAACAAGCTGGCGAACGGTCTGAAGAGCCTGGGCGTCGTCAAGGGCGACAGAATATCCATCTACATGCCCATGCTCCCCGAGACCGTCATGGCGATGCTGGCCTGCGCCAAGATCGGCGCCATCCACAGCCTGGTCTTCTCAGGGTTCAGCGCCAAGGGGTTCGGAGACAGGGTCAACGACTGTGAGGCGAAGGTTGTCTTCACATCCGACGGATTCTACAGGCGCGGAAAGCCCCTGCCCCTCAAGCCCCAGTGCGACGGTGCACTGTCGACAAACAATACTGCAAAGAACGTGATCGTCCTCAAGAGGACCGGCCTTGAAGTCCCATGGACCGAGGGTCGCGACGTCTGGTTCCACGAGCTTGTCGAGAGCCAGTCCGCTGAGTGCGAGACCGAAGTTCTGGACGCCGAGGACAGGCTCTTCATCCTCTACACCTCCGGTACCACCGGCAAGCCCAAGGGTATCGAGCACGCCCACGGCGGATACTGCGTATCACCGGCGCAGACTTGCAACTGGGTCTTCGACCTGAACGAGGATGACGTCTACTGGTGTACCGCCGACGTCGGATGGATCACCGGTCACTCCTACGTCGCCTACGGACCTCTCTGTCTTGGTGTCACCAGCATCATGTACGAGGGTTCTCCCGACTATCCAGACTTCGGCCGCTGGTACAAGATCATCCAGGACTACAAGGTCACCGTCTTCTACACAGCTCCGACCGCCGTCAGGATGCTCATGAAGCAGGGCACCGAGTGGCCCGAGAAGTACGACAGGTCCAGCGTTAGACTGCTCGGATCCGTCGGCGAGCCCCTCAACCCTGAGGCCTACATCTGGTACCGCAAGTACTTCGGAAACGAGGTCTCCCCCATCATGGACACCTGGTGGCAGACCGAGTCCGGATGTCACGTGATATCCCCGCTGCCCATGACGCCCTGCAAGCCCGGCTCCGTCGCATACCCATTGCCCGGCTTCAACACCACCGTCTTCGACGAGGACGGAAACGAGGTGCCCCTGGGATCTGGCGGCAACATCGTGAATCCGACCCCCTGGCCATCGATGCTCAGAGCCTTCTACAAGGACGAGGTCCGATACAAGAAGGAGTACTGGGACATGTACTGGAACGTCAAGCCCGGCACCTATCTCGCTGGCGACAAAGCGACCAGGGACAAGGACGGATATTGGTTCATCCAGGGACGTATCGACGACGTCTTGAGCGTTGCAGGTCACAGGATCGCCAACGCCGAGGTCGAGTCCGCGCTGGTAGCCCACAAGGACGTCGCTGAGGCAGCCGTCATCGGCAAGCCCGACGAGATCAAGGGAGAGGCCATAGTCGCCTTCGTCATCCTGAATACGGGCGTCGAGGCGACCGATGACCTGATGAAGGCCCTTAGGACCCACGTCAGGACTTCACTCGGCCCGCTGGCAATACCCGCGGCAGTCATCTCGGTCCGGGACGTTCCCAAGACCAGGTCCGGCAAGATCATGCGCCGTGTCATCAAGGCCAAGGCTCTCGGCAACCCGACCGGCGACACCTCTGCTCTCGCCAACCCCGAGTCAGTGGACTACATACCTCTGATCTGAGGGAGAAACTTCGAATAAGTCGCATTCAGAGTGGGTTTTGCCCCACTCTGCCCCTTATTTTTCGGATTGCTGCAAGCTTATTTCCCGTTATGGTGGGATTTTTCGTGCAGTTCTGACAGAAATATTCTTCAAAAAAATAGATGGGAATCTTTCGACCCTTTTGAGCTTAAACGAGAATTAGTGACCACAGCCGCCGTGCTCGTGCTAGTCGCCGTGATCGTGGCCGCATCCGCAAGCGTCTCCCTCTTCGGGGCCCTGGATCAAAAAGCCTCTTCCCAGCTCTTCGGTGTCCACATAATCTATTATCGTCGGGCTGTCTCCAAGGATCTCGGCATCTTCAGGCGACATGTGGACTTTGATGCCGTTGCTCTCGAAGACCACATCATCATCGGCTGGGTCGCCCCAGGCGAGGACGTAGTTTGCGCCGGTGGCGTCGGTGGCAGCCAGGATCATTTTGACCACCTTTCCCTCGATCATGCTTCCCTTCAAGACCTCGGCAGCCGCATCTGTTATCTCGATCATCGTCATCACCAACCATACTCGCATTTATCTAATCCTCGTTCAACTAATATTTAACTTTGGGATTACAAAGGCGGTGTCGAAGATCAGGTTGTGCTGAGAAGGGCGGCATAACTCAAGGAAAAAAGGCGGAGTTCTCATGGGAGTCGACTTGGGAGATCTCCTGGAAAGGGAGAATATAGAGATAAAGGAGCTGTCGGGGCGTTGGATCGCGGTGGACGCCTTCAACACCCTCTACCAGTTTCTGAGCATTATCAGGCAGCAGGATGGAACCCCTCTTAAGGACGGGTCGGGCAGGACCACCTCTCATCTTTCGGGGATCCTCTACAGGATGACGAACCTGATGGAGGCCGGGGCGAAGGTGGTTTTCGTCTTCGACGGGGAGCCGCCCCATTTCAAGAGAGAGACCCTGGACCAGAGGGCTGAAACGAGATCCAAGGCTGAGGAGATGTGGGAACGGGCAAAGGAGGAGGGATTGGATGGGTTCAAGTACGCCCAGGCCGCATCCCGCCTCAGCGACGAGATGGTGACCGACTCGAAGCGTCTTTTGGAAGCGATGGGAATCCCGGTCGTCCAGGCGCCCTCGGAGGGAGAGGCCCAGGCGGCCTTCATGGCGATCAAAGGCGACGTCGATCTCGTGGGAAGTCAGGACTACGACGCCCTCCTCTTCGGCGCGCCCAAGGTGGTCAGGAACATGGCGATCACCGGCAAAAGGAAGCTACCGGGAAAGAACGTATATGTCGACGTCCAGCCGGAGGTCATAAACCTGGAAAAGGAGCTTTCGCGGCTTGGGATCGAGAGAAGGCAGCTGGTGGAGATCGGGATAATGTGTGGGACCGACTACAACGAGGGGCTGAAACGGGTCGGACCCAAGACCGCCCTGAAGCTGATAACAAAGCACGGCGACCTGGTGAGCGTATTGAAAGCGAGGGGTGAGACGATCGAGAACGCGGCAGAGATCAGGGACCTATTCCTCGAACCCCCGGTCACGGACGATTACACGATCGAGATGAAAAAGCCGAGCGCCGAGAATATCCTCGGCTTCCTATGCGATGAGAGGGATTTTTCCCCGGATAGGGTGGAGAAGGCGGTCAAGAGGCTTGAGGAGGCGGTGAAGGTTGGGCAGAGCACCCTCGACAAGTGGTTCTAGCTCGGAACTTTTCGACATTGACCTTGATCGCGCCTTGGAGCTGATCAAAAAATCGGGCGCGAAAATTGTCGGGATCCAGGTTCCTGAGGGGCTGAAGAGGATGGCATCCGAGGTCGCGAAAGATATCGAGGAGAAGACCGACGCAGATGTGATCGTCTCCGGGGACCCTTGTTACGGGGCATGCGATGTCGATCTCGACCTATGCAGGGTGGCGGACCTGGTGATCCATATCGGCCACTCCCAGATGCTGGAGGGTGATCCCCTCCTCGACAAGATCGTGTACATAGAGGCCAGGATGAGGGCCGACGTCAAAGAGGCCGTCGAGAGGGCGGCCGACATTCTTTCCGCCCGGCGAGTGGGCCTAGTCACAACGGTTCAGCACGTCCACAAGCTGGAAGATATTGTGGATGTCCTGGAGAAAAGGGGGATCGAGGCCGTGGTCCGACCGGGTGGAAAGAGGATCAGGTATCATGGACAGGTGCTCGGGTGCAACTACGAAGCCGCCCGAGATGCGGACGTCGATGAGTACATATTCGTGGGGACCGGGCAGTTCCATCCGCTCGGTGTGGCCCTTGCCACGGGAAAGAGGGTGGTGGCCGCCGATCCGGTGACCGGCAACGTTTCCGTCATCGATATTACGTCGATGTTAAAGCGCCGTTACGGAGCCATAGCAAGAGCTATGGACGCCGAAAGGATCGCGGTTTTGGTGTCCAAGAAGCCGGGACAGCGAAGGGCTGATCTAGCAAGAAAGATGGCGGCTCTCGGAAAAGAGCACGGAAAGGAGATGGTTCTGGTCTACCTGGATAGGGTGGAACCCGAAGTTCTGATAAACCTCGGTGTGGAAGCTGCCGTCTGCACCGCCTGCCCGAGGATCGCCCTGGATGACCAGGCCAAATACCCGGTCCCGATCCTGACCCCACCAGAGTTCGGGGTCCTTCTGGGGGAACGCAAAGGAGACTACCACCTCGACGAGATCGGGTAGTATCCGGACTGGATCTGACTCCGCGCTAGAGCTTTGCTATCAGCCGCTTTCCGTATCTGATGCCGGGATTTTCGATGAAATGATATGTTAAAGAAGCGATGGGGGTTACTACGAAGAGCGTCAAGAGCAGGCATAAACAGAAATTCAGAGCGTCGGGCATATTGACGTGATCGTAGATGAAACAATAAGCTGGCCCCAGGGAGTAGACGAGGACCGGATGTACTAGGTAAACGCTGTAGCTGATCTTCCCGTAGAAGCGGGTCACTCTATTTACAAGCAGCTTATTTTGATATAGCGATAGAGATAGTAGGAGAAGACCGAAGGCCAGCGCCTGCCAGCAGTTCCACGGAACATGCTCAATAAAGTGTTGCGATCTGCCAGAATGATCCATGTGTAGAAAATTATTAATACAAAAAATTAGTAGATATTATTTGTGAGGGAGACAATAGAAAGGGAGATGTATCAAGAGGAAGAACGCGACAGATATGACGAGGTCGAATATGACCGTATTCCAAAGCAGATGATGTCCCTGGACGATATGATTCGATACGTCGCAAAAGCTGGGTACGAAGTGAGAAAGAGAACAACAGGGGCGGGAGGATAGCAGCCCTTGTCATCGATTTAATATTGTTTTACATGAGAAGAATGACCATTTGGGCTTCGACATATACTACATCTTCGAGGGCAGAACCCACATATATCGGCCTGATTTTATAATCAAGCTCGATATCGAGCCTGATGGCCGACAAAAGACTCAGGAATCCTCCCCTTCGAGGATCTATCTCGTCCTCGAAACAAAAGGACGCGACACCCAAAAAGACAAAATCAAGCGGGAGTTCCTGGACGAGTGGGTGAGGGCGGTTAACGAAGATGGTGGCTATGGCCATTGGCAATGGGACGTTTCCCGAGATCCAGCCGATGTTCGAGGGATCATCGAGGATGCGGTATCAAAAGCGAGAATAAAACTAAAATCGGATAATTCATCATGATCTCGCCTGAAAATCATTCGATGATAAGAGATTTAGGGTGTTTGTTATTTTTATTCGATACGTTGTAACCCACATCATACTGGGGGGGGGGTCGTTCCACCAAATAGCGATCGCCATTTCGCTCCGACCTGCGCACAACCCGACTAGAAAATTACCACTCTATCCCGGCTTTCGCGGCGATCAACTCGCCCCGCCCGTCCCGCGCCCAGGCGCAGCCCTTTCGCCTTCCGCGCCGGAGGGGGGGCGCAATCTCGCCCACGACTGCGCTCACGGCGATGGGCACTTCTGCGCACTCACCCAGCCGATATCCGAAAGTTCAGCAGATGTATTTCTCGTCACAATCGGTTTGACCCAGCAGCTGACCCCCCTATCCGAGATCTCTTTTTCATCCCAACCCGGATCGAAACGGTTCTTGGCGTCCATCCTAACATCAAAAATTAACCCAAATATTTAATATGTTATCTAAAAACATCCGTTCGAACATATCTGGATCATGTAATTTGTAAAGCCTTTAGATGCCGAATTAAGATCGCTGCCGATCAGCATAACCCTTAATCAACTTTCATAACCCGTATGAAACTGTATCAAATCTCTTTTTATATTCTCGGAGGCACCCTCTTCGCATAGAGATCGGAGGTCATCTCCGAGGGGCTGCGGACGGATTGGAACCCGATGAGTTTGCAGCCGCGGTTCAGTAGTTAAATATAGATAAACTGTTATACACAATGATACACAGACGGTATTAGGTGAAGATCCATGAAAGATTCAAAATTCGGAGCTGGATGGACCGGGTCGATGGCCCTGGCCGCCCTTGCCGCTTTGCTCCTCCTGGCACCGCTGGCCCTGGCGGCCGACCCCTCCGGCGAGATCACCATCGAGGAGAACCCCGGTGCAGCTCTCGACTTCGTTTGGGTGCTGATGTGCGGCTTTCTGGTCATGTTCATGCAGGCAGGGTTCTCCATGCTGGAGACGGGGTTCACCAGGTCCAAGAACGCCGCTAACATAATGATGAAAAACCTGATGGACTTTTCCATCGGCGCTCTCGCCTACTGGGCGGTCGGCTTCGCCGTGATGTACGGCACCGCTGAGGCGATAACCGGTGTGATGGGCTGGGGCGGCTTCTTCCTCACTGGAGAGGCCTACGACGTCACGATGATCGAGTCCTGGTTCTTCCAGATGGTCTTCGCGGCGACGGCGGCAACGATAGTCTCCGGCGCTGTGGCCGAGAGGTGCAAGTTCAGCACCTACCTCATCATCAGCGCTTTGATCACGGCCGTGATCTATCCCCTATACGGCCACTGGGTCTGGGGCGGCGGCTTCCTCTCCCAGATGGGGGCCCTCGACTTCGCGGGGTCCGGCGTCGTCCACGCCCTCGGCGGATGGGTCGCTCTAGCTGGTGCGCTGCTTCTCGGCCCGCGGATCGGAAAGTACCAGAGGAACGGAACGCCGAACGCTATCCCCGGCCACAGCATAACTCTTGGGACCCTGGGCGTCTTCATCCTCTGGTTCGGGTGGTACGGGTTCAACTGCGGCAGCACCCTCGTCGGAAACGATCTGCGGGTCTCGGTCATAGCCACGAACACCACCCTCGCCGCCGCTGCGGCGATGATGATTGCGATGTTCATCACCTGGGCCTGGCACGGAAAGCCTGACGTCGGCATGGCAGGAAACGGGGCGATCGCAGGCCTCGTCGCCATCACAGCGGGCTGCGCCTGGGTCACGCCACCAGCCGCGGTCCTGATCGGGATCATCGCCGGCGGCCTTGTGGTGGCCAGCGTCTGGCTCATGGACTGGAAGCTTCACATCGACGACCCCGTCGGCGCGATCAGCGTCCACGGCACCAACGGGGCCTGGGGCCTTTTGGCCCTCGGCATCTTCGCCGACGGGACCTACGGCGGGGTCGCGGGCCTGCTTCATGGAGGCTCCGACTTCTTCGCAGCCCAGGTGATCAGCGTCGTCGTGAACTTCGCCTGGGCCTTCGGCCTCGGACTCATCATATTCTTCATATTGAAGAAGACCATAGGAATCCGGGTTGAGGCCGCCGAGGAGATCGCAGGTCTGGATCAAAGCGAGCACGGGATGGTGGCTTATCCGAACTTCATCTATTCCGAGACCGGTAGAGGTGATTAAAGTGAAAGAGGTCAAAGCCATCATCAGGACGACCACCTTTGAGGCGGTCAAGAAAGCCCTGGACGAGAAGGGTTACGTCTCGATGACCGTAACCGAGGTCAAGGGGCGCGGAAAGCAGAAGGGAATCACCCAACAGTGGAGAGGCGCGGAGTACGTCGTCGACATGATCCCCAAGACCAAGATCGAGATGGTGGTGAAAGACGAGGAGGCCGAAGAGGTCGTCGATACCATCTGCTCCGTCGCCAAGACGGGACAGATCGGCGACGGCAAGATCTTCATAAGCCCGGTCGAGGACGCGATCAGGGTCCGGACGGGCGAGCACGGAGAGGAGTCCCTCTGAGGGCGAAGGGGGTCTCTCGATCGCCAGAGACCCTTCCCCTCTGCTCTCCTCATTTTTCGATCTTTTTTTCAAATCTCGATTTCGATAATCAGTTATTCAAAGGCATCTTGGTGACGAGATATGAGGCTTCACTACCTTCAGCACGTCCCCTTCGAGGACGTGGCGACGATAGAAAGCTGGGCGATAGATAAGGGCCACGATATATCGAGAACCCTTCTATTCGAGGGCGAAACTCCTTCCGAGCCCTAGGATTTCGACTGGCTGGTGATCATGGGCGGACCCATGAACATCTACGAGGACGAGAAGTACCCCTGGCTCAAAGAGGTGAAGAGGTTCATAAAAAGGGCGATCGAAAAGGGAAAGATCGTCCTTGGGATCTGTCTTGGAGCCCAGCTGATCGCCGACGTCCTGGGCGGAAAGGTCCGTCGGAACGAACGCCGGGAGATCGGCTGGCATTCCGTCAGCCTGACGCCAGAGGCACAAAGGTCTGAGATCTTCGGCCTCCTTCCCGAGAGGTTCATCGCCCTCCAGTGGCACGGCGACACCTTCGACGTCCCGCCCGGCGCAACCTGGATGGCAAAGAGCGAGGCGTGCGCCCACCAGGCCTTCCAGCATGGAAGGGCGATGGGCCTTCAGTTCCACCTGGAGGTGTCGATGGACAGCATCGACGACCTAGTAAAGAACTGCTCCGACGAGCTCTCGGGCGGCGGCGAACGCGTCCAGAGCGATGGAGAGATCCTCGCCCGCGTCGACGTCATCCCCGAGATGAACGGGCTTATGGCCCGCTTTCCGGACGAGGTGGAGAGGCGGTACGGCCTGTAAGAGTCCTTTTTAAATTTCACCTCATTTTTGATCGGGATCCGCGCTTCAGGATCTCTGCGATCGCAACTCCGAAGAGGAACGCCACAGCGACGTTCGTGAGCAATGCGAGAATGGCCATACTGCAGGTGACGAAGGGCGCATCCGTCTTCAGGCCGCATCTAGCAAGCTCCAGGGCGACGAATAGAAGCAGCGCCCCGAATAGGCCGATCGGAAGAAGGGCCAGGGCCTCAGGGCCGGCAAAAAATACGGCTGTGAATAGGAGAATAACTCCACCGATGACGGTCGCAAGGCCCGTCCTCGCGCCGAAACGGCGGTGGGCTGCAAGGCCGCCGGCTCCGTGACACATAGGAAACCCCCCAAAAGGGACCGAGATGAGGTTCATAAGACCCATCGTGGTGCAGAGCTGGTCGGGCTCGATCTTCTTTTTGAATAGGTCCTCTGCTGTGAGGGCGGCTGCAACCGTGGCGTTGGTGAGCGTCAGGGGGATCTGGGGCAGGATGAGATGCCAACCTGACCATAAAAAGTCGACGAGATCGGGAACGGGCAGAAGATCGATCGAGATCATTTGGATCTCGGGCGCTCCTCGGGTGAATATACCGTATACGATGCCGATTGCGAAGACGACCAAGATGGAGAGGTCGGGAAGGTTCCGGCGACTTTTGGCGACAAGGAAGAGAAGGACGATGCCGATCGAGATCGACGAGAAGAGGAGGTCCTGATTGATGAATCCCACCGACGTCTTTAGAAGGATGAGCCCAAGGCCCAGCTGAATTCCACGGATCACGCTCTCCGGAATCAAACCCTGCAGACGCTCGATTCCCCGCACAAGTCCCAGGACGAGAAGGGCTGCCCCCAAGATCATCCCGGACGCTGCGATCTCTCCGGAAGTCAGCTCTTCAGCGATGGCGATGGCACCGATCGCCTTCATCGGCTCAACAGACATCGGGATCCCGTAGTGGATTCCCATAACGATGTACCAAATGCCGAAAAAGAGGAGGGCTGGTCCCAAGTCGACCTTCGAGACCAGGGCAGCTCCGAGGACGATCGGAAGGACCGTTCCGAAGTTTCCCATCGATCCTGAGATTTCGTGAAGGATCGCGTTTGAGTTGTATGATCTTTCGGGCTCGTTCATAGACTGAGGAAACTTATGGATCCGCACTTTATATGTCCATAACGCCGTCACGGCTGGTCGGAGAGGTCAGCTCCTTTCATACCCAGAACCAACCTCCCTCATGCCTCAGGCGACATCCCCGTACTCGACCAGCTCGATCTCCCCGTCCTGGATCACGCCAACGCCCGGACAGTAGACCTTGTAGCCTAGCTCGTCGGGATCGAGGGGTGTGGTCTCTTCCACCTTCACACAATCGCTGAACGTCCCCGCCTCGGTGGTCACGTTAAGCCCCATCTCGACGTTTTCTGCACGATCCATGGCCACGCCCGGAACCTGTTCCTGGAAGTATCTCGACCCTAAGAGGAAAGTTCCCGGCATCATCAGCCCGGCCTTCGCCCCGTCTTCGCCCGCACGCCAGGCGCCCTCGTGACTTACAACTTCTCCGTCTTCGTAGATGTCGACCTCCTCGCCGAAGTAGTAGACGTCGCTCGTCTCGTTGCAGATGGCGAAGAAGTTTCTCGATATCTCCAAAATCTCGCCGTCCACATATTCTCTCTCCTCCACCACGCGGGTTTCCACCTCGCCCATCTCCTGAAGGACGATGTCTTGCGTCTCGTCGAGAACGGTGATCTCAACCCGCACCACTTCTCCATCCTCTTCGCCTTCCAAGACCAGTTGATAGCCCGGCCTGAGAATGAAGTAGGCGTTTTCGCCCACGGTTTCAAAGGTGCAATCCTCCAGCCTGAAATCCGCCGTGAACTCGGGCTCTTCCTCTTCCATAACGGCGATGCCACCTAGACAAGACAAGACGACAGCTGCAAGCAGTACCCTGCCAAATACCATTCGATCAATCCTCTCTAAAATTTATGAAATCTCATAGTTATGTAGTTGTTGCAAGAAACTTCAGAATATGGGAGTAGCGGCAAGGTATTTGCAGATCTTCGCGTCCTGTTACAAGTAGAAGGAGAAGTGGAAGAAGGCCTTGCAGCTTGGTACCGAGATGGCGAGCAGAGCAAAATGTTCGGCCCGCCATCACCAGAAGCTTTTTCGTGTAGCTGCAAAATGGTGTTTTAGAGGGTGGATTTGAGAATATAGGACTTACGCAATTGTTGGTAGAGCCCTAACATTTGGTTGATGTCTCACCGAAAATACGAAAACGCGAGCTCAATTTAGCGAAGGTTTGAAAGTGGAATATGCTTGGTTAGGATTAACAACAAAAACGTTAGCTGAGAACTTCATTAAGAGCCGCTCCATAAAACATCAACCAAATCGGAAGTCATTACCCAGTTGCTACATGAGATAACACGTAACACGCAGATTTTATGTAATCGCGTATAGCGTCGCACGTAATTTCTCTTTCGCTCTCAAATCAGCTCTGTCCCATTCTAAGTCTTTCCATTTCTAATCTCAGAAAAGTCCTAATTGAGAGTTGTATATGAGCCCTATGTGGCTGACTTTTTGTTGCTCGACATCGTTCAACTCCATAAATTTTTTTATGACCCGATGAAACTCTTCAATTTTCCATGATTGGTGTGCCAGTTCTTTGCGTTGAGGTTTATCCATGTAAGTCAGACAACGTGGAGGAGTCAAGGATACTAAGAGAGCTCGGCATTAAAACTTATAAAGTAGAGAGGATATGAGACCATCTAGATGCAAAGCATTAAGGTGGTGTAGATGGCTAACAAAAATAAAATTAATTGTAACTATTCAGCCCAACCCGACCATAACACGCATTTACATCCGGGATGCCTTCACAATAGGGTTCAGTTAAAAGGCAGCTGAAGGAGGAACATA
>Ga0268279_1001654_pt1 | contig 11951 bp, 6 predicted proteins | sample saktaG_6_FD_190142 | JGI IMG/M metagenome (GOLD analysis project Ga0268279, IMG submission 190142) | Saline water microbial communities from Sakinaw Lake, British Columbia, Canada - sak_2010_1_5_80m | ecosystem: Environmental > Aquatic > Non-marine Saline and Alkaline > Saline ...
CTGCCCAATCGCATAGATGATTGCTGCGGCCCAGGTATATTCTGTTGCTCGTGTTATAACCTGCATTGTAAGTGGAATTCAACAGATAAGAGAAAAGATCAAGGGCAGGCTTTTCCATCTCAAGATTCGGATGTATTCTGCAGAAATCAAGGCAGAAGTCATGAATCTGGCGATGACGGTGTGAAATGGTATCAGGTATCGTCTTTGGAAAGGGAGATATAGTTTTTTTCCGTTTTTGTGAAGGTTTTTCTGCCTCTTGTACAAACATTTCACTTTGTGGCACTGGATAGCCAAGTCTTTTACAGAGAGCTGCGAAAGGATCCCGTGCTGGTAAATAGAAATTTTCACGATTATATCTGCGTACTGGTTTTTTCTTTCTGCCTGAATACGTACTTCTCAATTCTGATTCCGGATACCAGGGGATTGCATCTTCATTACTTTTTCTACATCCGCATACCCCGGCCCATGGAGAATTACCAGGAAATACGCAATTTTCCTCATCTTTAGAAGACGTGATATACATACAGAACAGAAATAGCGTGGTTTATCTTTCCAATGTTTCCGATATACGTATTCTGCTTCTTCTTTACACTCACTACACCGGTGGTGTGTTTTTTTATTCTGTCCAAGAAGTACCAGAGATTTATTTGGTGGAGAAACAGGGGTGGTTCCTATAATGGTAACCCTCAATCTGCCCTATAGAATAACAGAAATATTGCTATAGAAGTAATACTCACTTTGAATGATTATGAAAGAATCACATCTCAACTCCACCTATGGAACGATCGATGATTGGATTGCATGCGAAGCGATTCCTTTTTCTATCGATTCACCAGAAACCTTCAACGCCGCCGTTGACAAGATGATAGCATCTCTTGGTGATACAGTACAATTGCTTGGCCTCGGAGAAGCACTCCACGGAGGAGAGGAGATTCTCATGTTCCGCAACCGGCTCTTTCAATACCTGGTAGAGAGGCATGGTTACAGTGCGATTGCCATTGAGAGTAGTTTTCCCCGGGCACATCTCGTGAATGAGTACGTGGCCGGTCATGACCCGGCATCATATGAAGCTGTGCAGAACATCGGATTTAGCCACGGTTTTGGCTGTCTTGACGCGAACCGTGAACTCATAGAGTGGATGCGGCAATACAATGCCGATCCTTCCCATCTTGTCAAACTACAGTTCTATGGCTTTGATAGTCCTACTGAAATGACCTTCACCGATAGTCCACGTCAACTCCTGCTATTTGTTATCAGTTATCTCACTTCGATAGATACTAACTGCGGCCAGGAGTATTTTCATCGTATTGACCCGCTGCTTGGTAAGGACTCTGATTGGGAAAACCCTGCAGCAATGATGGAGCCGACGAAATCCATAGGATTGTCACCAGCCGCGACTGCATTACGGATTGAGACAGAGGAACTCATTTCAGAATTGTGTATACGCCGCCCGGAACTTGTAGCAAAGAGCAATGAAGGCCGCTATCTGGAAGCTATGCACTATGCTTCGCAGGCACGGCAGTTATTAACCTATCATGCTGCAATAGCACAAGAATCGACGAAACGGTTTGTCCGGCTTCTTGGGATTCGCGATGCAATGATGGGGGATAATCTGGCGAACATCGTGACACGTGAACAAGGGCGGGGGAAGGTTTTTGCATTCGCTCATAACAGCCATCTGAAACGGGGAATATCGCAGTGGCAACTAGGTCCAGACCTGCATTCCTGGTGGCCAGCAGGATCGCATCTTAATGAAATGTTTGGCTCGAACTATGCTGTCATTGGTTCTGGAGTGGGTGTTTCAAAAGCAAATGGCATAGGTCAGCCTGAATCCGGCACACTTGAAATGTTTCTGACTGCTATACCCGGACCGGTACGATTGATTCCAACTCATAGAGGTCTGGGACTTCCTACATCTGCAATCGCAAATCTTCCGGTTCGCTCAGGTAGTTTAAAAAATTCGACCTACTTCGCTCTGACTCCTCAATGCATCGTCGATTTCGACTGGCTGGTAATCTGTGATTCAACAACATACAGCAGGGGTGGTCCGCCATTACAATAATATATCACTACAGGATAATCCGGGTTATGAGCACCGACAGCCAGGTAAATTCAAATTAAGGCAAGTATCACAGCAATTCTCATTATTTTATCAATTGCAATGGTTACTCCCAAAAATTCCGGTGTTCTGATTCCCTGTTGTTATTATCCATATAAGCGCATCCTCCTCATTTATACCCTTATTGCTGAGGTCACTGATGATGAACTTTGTATCATTTTCAGGCTGGTCCCTATTATCAGACCCCGGTTCAGACTCGACAGAACAACGGGCTTCTCCCGGTAAAAACACCCAGGTATAATGGCTTGAAAAACCGGTAAATACCAAAGGGAAAGCTCTACAACATTATTGGGAGCATTGCATACCCGATCAGGGATCATTTATACAGATATTTAGGTGTCGGAGAAACTGACTGTAAACTATTTGTCTATTATGCCCTTTATTCCGGGTATTTCTCAAAATGCAGTACGACTCCATACCTGATAGTTCAGAGAGATCCCGGCAACGAAAAAAGCAGGTTTCTGAAAGTTATTTCTGATCTTTGTTCCTATCCTATTCTATCCTATCCGGGCTTGCAGAACTTCTTTTTTCTTTGGGATAATATGATTTAAAGAGAAGTAAATGGGAACACTATTGATAGATGATGTATATCTGTGATTGAGTCTATCCCGCTCTCTTCTGATTTTAAGAACCGTTTGGATTATAGGTAAATGCAAAACTTTCCGGAAATTTTGCCATTAACTAAAATATGGATATTTTTTAATTCACGATAATTATGGAAAGGGAAATGTAAAAGTTCTGTATCCCTTTTTCGTATATGTAATCCTCCGAATATGATGAAGAAAAAATATAAATTATTATACTAAAGAAACGTTATTCATTATTATGGTAAAAAGATGCAATCATCCCATTATTTGGGTTTTTCTCATTCTCTCCTTATTTTTTTCGATAGGAGTTTATGGCGAGACGAGTATCGATGTAAATAACTCGGATCTCTGGACATCTGTAGAAGATGCCTATGTGTACAGTTACCCATTGGTACTGGTAGATGCCACAATGAAAAAATTAACCAACACCGAGCAAGCTACAAACACACAGGCTCCGGTAAATCAGTTAATCTACAATAATGTGCAGTTTACATCAGATATCAAAATTGTCGTTTCACCAAATGTAGATAACATTTATTCGAGTGCTTTTCTGGATCTCAATAATACCGCCATGGTCTTTGTAAAACCAGAAACTGACCGGTATTGTTCCGTCCAGGTAATGGATGCATACACCAACACAGTAGATGTCGTTGGTTCGGGGAGTACTGCTGACAATCCACAGGAAAAAGTTACCTGCTTAATTACCGGGAGAGATTATCAGGGTGATATTCCGGATGGAATGAAACACATTTCCATACCGACTGATATGGCCTGGATAATTATCAGAACAGTGATTAACAGTTCAGAAGATCTGCCAAATGTTGAGGCAATCGAAAAGCAGATGCTCCTTATTCCGCTGGAAGATTATCTCAATAATAATACCTATGTCCCGAAAAATGGAAATTACAGTGATGAGTATAACTACGACCCTGTTGATTATGTATTCAATATGTCACCAGAAGAGTTCTTCAACACTGCAAATCTTCTCATGGTGACAAATCCCCCATCTATGGCTGATACTGCAATAATGAAAGAGATACAATCAATCAATGTCGGTCCCGGACTCACCTTTGATGAAAATATACTTGGAACAGATGGATCAGAGCAGTGGAATACCATGCTTAAAAACCTCGAGCCAGCGCTGACCAAACAAACATCTAAGTATATGGGCTCACTTGGTGATTGGGAGTATTACGGCGACCCAATCGGAGACTGGGGAACCGCTTATGCGTACCGTGGTCTGATTGCCATCAAAGGGCTTGGTGCAAATCCCACATATGTTGCCCTTTACCCAGAGGCAAATACTGATTCAGAAGACCAACAACTCTCCGGAGCCAACCAGTATCGCCTTCACATAGACAAGGGGATGCTGCCTCCGGTCATTCAGGATGGATTCTGGTCATTTACAGTATATGGAAGTGATAATTTCCTGATTCCTAATGAGATTAACCGGTATTGTATCAATGACAGGAGTAATGTGACCTATAACTCTGATGGAACGCTCGATATCCTTCTGCAGGAAAAAAAGCCTGATGATAATATGCTAAATAACTGGCTCCCGGTGGGAACAGGAGATTTCCGAATCAATCTACGGATTTATGGACCTGATTTAGAGAAAATCGATAGTTACTGGACAGCTCCTGAAATCCATAAAGAACAGGTACGTGAGATCGGTAGTAACGATAATGCCATACAGATCTGGGATACGGTACACAATGCGTATATCTACAGTTACCCGCTTGTTCTGATGGATGCCACGATGGCTGAGCATACCAATACCGTGGAACCGACAAACGAACAGGCACCGGTTAACCAGTTTCAGCATGATGACCAATTGAAAGATGCGGATTGGAAAAATGTGGTGTCCCCGAACGTGGATACGCTCTATTCACAGGCTTATCTGGATCTGAATACTAATGCCCTGGTCTTTGTCAAACCTGAAACCGACCGGTTTTGTTCAGCCCAGGTAATGGATGCATACAGTAATACCGTCGATGTTCTGGGTTCCGGTGGTGAAGCAGAAAATTCACAGGATGAAGAGATCTGCCTGATTACCGGGAGAAATTATCAGGGTGTTATTCCTGAGGGAATGAAGCAGATCTCTATACCAACCAATATTGCCTGGATTATTGTCAGGATCGTGTGCAACGGACCTGATGATCTGACAAATATTGAAGCAATCCAAAAGGAGCTAATCCTTGTTCCGGTGGAGAATTATCTGAGTGACCAGACCTATATTCCGCCAAAAGGGAGTTACAACAAAGAAAATAACTTCAGACCTGGGGACCATGTAGCCAGTATGTCACCAGCCGAGTATTTTTCTATTGCAAACCGTCTTATGGTGACAAATCCTCCTGCTCCGGAAGATGCCTCCATGGTTGCTGAGATGCAGTCCATCAATGTTGGTCCAGGACTTACCTTTGATGAAACGATCCTTGGAGAGAATGCATCAGCACAGTGGAGCCAGATGCTGGATTCAATGAATCCTGTCCTGAGTCAGTATTATCTTAGTTTTACAGAAAAAATGGGTAACTGGGTATATTATCCTTATCCCATGGCAGAGTGGGGAACCGATTATCCATACCGTGCAATTATTGCTGAGGTGGCTTTTGGTGCCAATCCCACATACGTTGCTATTTATCCTGAAACAGCCTATGACACAGAGAACCAGAAAGTATCAGGAAAGAACAAGTATATGCTTCATTTTGATGAAGGGATGCTGCCTCCGGTTAAAAAAGATGGATTCTGGTCAATAACGGCATATGGGAGTGATTCATTCCTGATTCCAAACAGCATAAACCGGTATTGTATCAATGACAGGAGTAATGTGACCTATAACTCTGATGGAACGCTCGATATCCTTCTGCAGGCTGAGGCACCGGATGCTGCTAATCAGAACAACTGGCTTCCGGTCGGAACCGATGATTTCCACCTGATCATGCGGATTTACCTGCCAGATATGGATAACATAACTAATAACTGGAAAGTTCCTGAAATTGTGAAACAGTAGAATATAATGAGTATAACCGTAAGAATATAATAATAGCAAACTTTTTAGAAAGTCTGCCTTATCCTGGGTAGTGCGATAAGCGTGCACGCCTTCCTATACCCTCTTTTTCACTTTGATTATAAGAAGACATTATGACGGGTACTATAATTGCTCTATTATGAAGAAAGGAGATGAATGTTCTTCTGATATCTGTCTTTCTTTTTTTGAAATTGAGATTCGGTTGAGGGAATAATCAAAACTCACTCCGATTCACATTTTCCAATATCTCCCATTTGATTATGATTGTTATCTATGGGGATATTTTCAAAGAATTATATTTTTCTTCTCTTTTCAAAAATTATAACCTTAATGATCAGCATGCGTTTAATCCTGTAATAGTTTTTAGTATTTTGATAACGCTTACTGGCATGGTATTTTCAGTTCTTGTTTTTTTGAGTTTAAATGTCACATTGATTTTGGTTTTATGTATATCTCACATATGAATTTTACTGATTTACACGTCTAAGTAATTTTGTAATACATATATTTTCTTGATGCTCGTATCAGTTTTTGGATATATCAGTTCAATTCTATCAAAAGAAAAATTTATGACCTGATTTCAACAAAATCTTTGCGTGTTCGATGGTATTTCACGTTCTTATATGGTCAATTTTTTGTTCGGACAAATAATCCACATTTTTCAGATTAGCTCACCAGCAGCAAGAGATTCAACTACTCCACGTAATGATAGACCAGTTTTACGAATCGTTCAGTATCACTATCAAAAAAAAAAGATTATTCTTCCCGGCATGATCCGGTGACGATACCATTCTGCACATCGTACCAGGTGCCTCCCCTTCCTCTTTCATCAGGGGGAACAATCGTGATACGATAGTTTCTCACCTTTCCTGCAGTCGCGGCGTTGACCTGTTCCATGATAATCTTCTTCTCTTCTTCGCTTGCATTGTCCAGGATATTCTTTAAATTGTCCTTTTCAAGTGGGTGATACGTGGCATTGTACATGATTCTTTCTTTGTTGTTGTGCTATTAGAATCTCCCGGTTGTTCTATCGTTATCAGGAAATATATCTTTATCCTGTATGGATATTGATCCTGCGTATAAACAATCAAGCAAGAGATCTGTTAGAAATTTTAGAAGAAGATGTACGATATTTGTTCTCAATTTGAAATTACGGGATGGTCCCAGAAAATAGGTGATGAAATTCTAATATATGTGACCTGTGACTGAACAATCCTTCTTAAAAGGGACTCACTACGTAAGATAAATAAGATTATAGAGGGAATAAGAATCTGTTGGCGAAAAACAATCTTTTATTAACTGTTCAAGTTTGCGTTGAAGTTGTTCCTTTTTAGCGTTTGACTTTTCATTTGAAACGATATATTCAGATTTTGGTTATAGAAGAAATTCTTCTTAAGTAACTATCAAGATATCTTTTACTCACCTGTATGTTAAGGAGTGTTCCCTTAATTTACCGAATAGCAAGAGTAAAGAAGACTGCACTAGTAACTACTGACAAGGTCAAAATGATACATACCCCCTCATTCCCAATCTTCAGGAGACAAAAAAGCTCAAAACCGTCCCCATCTCCATGAACCCGGACTCCCCGGTAATAAGGACATGTTTGAGAGTTAGTAATATCATTTTTTGTATAAAGAGGTAAACTATTTGATAAGAAGAAGCACTATAACAAATAGCGAATTACAAACAACAAATGAGAGCGATTTACACCATGAATTTCAACAATTTTACTATCAAATCACAGGAAGCCGTTCAGAAAGCAATGGAAATTGCAGCGGTAAAACAGAACCAGGCCATCGAAACTTCGCATTTATTAAAGGGGATTCTTATCGTTGATGAGAATGTCATCCCTTACCTTTTAAAGAAACTGAATGTAAACCTTGATAGTTTCACCCGTGAACTCGACAGGATCCTTGATTCTTATCCCAAAATTAGTGGCGGTGGGGAGCAGTACCTCTCAAATGATGCCACAAAAGCTCTGAAAAAAGCCACCGGACTTTCTCAGGAATTCAAAGACGAATTTGTCTCCATTGAACATCTTCTTCTGGGAATTCTATCGGTAAACGATACTACTTCACGGCTGCTGAAGGATAACGGGGTTACAGAAAAAGACATGAAAACTGCTATCCTGCAGCTTAGGAAAGGTTCAACCGTTACCAGCCAGAACGCAGAAGAAACCTACAATTCCCTCAACCAATTTGCCCGTAATCTAAATGATCTTGCTGATAACGGGAAACTGGATCCGGTCATTGGTCGTGATGAAGAGATAAGAAGGGTGCTACAGATTCTCTCAAGAAGAACCAAAAACAACCCAATCCTCATTGGAGAACCAGGTGTGGGAAAAACCGCCATTGCCGAAGGTCTTGCTCACCGGATAATAGAAGGAGATGTTCCAGATAACCTCAAAACCAAGCAACTCTTCTCCCTCGATATGGGATCATTAATTGCCGGGGCAAAATATAAGGGAGAATTTGAAGAACGGTTGAAAAGCGTAGTAAAAGAAGTGATATCCGCTGACGGGGAGATCATCCTTTTTATTGACGAGATTCATACACTGGTCGGGGCCGGTGCCAGTGAAGGTGCAATGGACGCCGCTAATATCCTTAAACCCGCTCTTTCAAGGGGAGAATTACATGTCATTGGTGCAACTACCCTAAAGGAATACCAGAAATATTTTGAGAAGGACAAAGCCCTTGAGAGACGTTTCCAGCCGGTGATGGTATATGAACCAGATACACTTAATGCTATCTCCATCCTTCGTGGAATTAAAGAAAAATACGAAACCCATCACCATGTAAGAATCAAGGATGAGGCCATCATTGCCGCCGTTGAACTATCAGAGCGATATATATCAGATCGTTTTCTCCCTGACAAGGCTATCGATCTTATCGATGAAGCTGCCTCAAAACTACGCCTCGAGATAAACTCAGTACCAGAAGAACTCGAAATTATTGAACGCAGGATTCGTCAGCTGGAAATTGAACGTGAAGCCATTAAACGAGAGAAGGACCAGGAAAAACTGAACAGCTTAAATGAAGACATTGGAAACCTGACCGAGGAGAGAAACCGGTTGAAGGCAAAGTGGCAATCTGAGAAAGATATTGTTGAACAGATCCAGTCACGAAAAAATGAGATCGAGAATCTGAAATTCGAAGCTGAAAGTGCCAACCGCAGTGGTGACCTTGGAAAGGTGGCAGAGATCCGCTATGGTCTTATCCCGGATATCGAGAAGAACATTGAGGAATTGAAGGAAAAACTGACTGTATTGCAGAAAGATTCTGCAATGGTGAACGAAGAGGTAGATGCAGAGGAAATAGCTGAAGTGGTCTCACGCTGGACAGGGATTCCCGTGAGCAGAATGTTGCAGAGTGAAAAACAAAAACTGCTACATCTCGAGTCAGAACTACACAAGCGGGTTGTAGGCCAGGATGAAGCTATTGGGGCAGTTTCCGATGCAATACGCCGAAGTCGTGCCGGACTCCAGGACACGAAACGTCCGATAGGTTCTTTCATATTCCTCGGGACGACCGGTGTAGGAAAGACCGAGCTCGCTAAAGCCCTGGCAGAATTTCTTTTTAATAACGAGAACAGTATGGTGCGTATCGATATGTCGGAATACCAGGAACGGCATACCGTCTCACGGCTTATCGGAGCTCCTCCAGGTTACGTAGGATATGAAGAGAGTGGACAGTTAACTGAAGCTGTTCGAAGAAAGCCCTATTGTGTGGTATTGCTGGATGAAATCGAAAAAGCCCACCCTGATGTATTCAACATCCTGCTCCAGGTTCTTGATGATGGCCGTTTGACAGACAATAAGGGCCGTACGGTGGATTTCAAGAATACTATTATCATCATGACATCTAACATCGGGTCACACATCATCCAGGAAAACCTGGAGAATGTCACTGACAATAACCGGGAAGAGGTATTTGACCACACCAGGGAGCTGGTATTTGACCTGCTGAAAAAGACCATCAGACCCGAATTCCTCAACCGGATTGATGAAGTCATAATGTTTAAACCACTCACCATGGATGAAATAAATACGGTTGTCAGGCTTCAATTAAAGTCAGTTCAAAAAATGCTCGAGAAGAACGATATCCGGTTTACTGCAACAGAGAAAGCAATCCAGTTTATCGCTGCCCTGGGCTTTGATCCTCAATTCGGTGCACGGCCTATTAAACGTGTTATCCAGAAATACCTGTTAAATGAATTATCAAAAATGATCCTGGAAGGAAAAGTACATAAAGAAAAGGAGATCGTAATTGATGAGAAAGATGGAAAACTGATATTTGAAAATAGTTAATCATAAAACTCCATAAGAATTACCATTTACCCAATTTCGTCTTTCCTTACATCCTCCCTTTCTTCGCCGGCTTTGATGGACCAGCAGATATTGTATCTAAATGAATCTGCTCCTTGATTGCCAGATACCTCCAACTGGGTTTATCCTTCCCACCTGAAAGAAATATACTGCTATTCTATCCAATACCGGCGATCCCGGTCCCTGTTAGCGGTGATAACAACCGAACCTTTCCGTTATGCCGGTTTCCTGCACTCTACTTGAACTTTCGCAGCTACTAGGGTTTGTCGATTTAAAACCAAAACAGGTTATACTCGATACAGAATCTGGGAATTTCTGATTCAATTGTCGTGAGTTATTTGGGAAGTGTTGAAACCTTTGGATAATCCATCAAGTTCTGATGCTCTTCTTTAAACAATAAGTGAAACGAACTATGATTATTGATGCAAGTAATAAGGCCCATTACACCCGAATCCGGATATCAGCCAGGTCTTTATAAAGTCATCATGTGCTATCTGAAATCACTGAATCAGTTATCAGGTCAATCAACTGCCATCCACTTGAGATTATACCAAAATTCTCATAATCTCTCTGTAACCCGATGGAACCTTCTGGTTTTTTAATATATAAAGGCGAAAGAAACCGCTTTCACACGACCTCGAGGTAAGATTCATCTTTAAGTACACTCAGGATACGACTTATCACGAATGTATGAATCAAAGTGTTGGATTCCGGTGGCTCACTGGTTACCGTAATATCACCATATGGTGCAGCATTTATGTTCTATTCCATGAAAATTACGAAACGTCACAATTTATACCTTAAATGAATATATCATTGCAATATGTACTGATACGGCAGGAAGTAGATCTGTACCAGCGCCAAATACAGGATTTGTACCGATTTCATCTGAATATATTTTTATCCTGTACAAAATACCGGAAAATTTTCTTTTAATTCAAATTTTGCATTGATAGGGAAGAGATGTATACTCAAACCCCAAATAAAATTTAACTCTGATAAGTGAGTGTGGAATTTATTATCCTATACTATTTTATCAACTATATCGGAGAAAAGAGATAAAAATGAGTCATGATAAAAAGAAATCCAAAAAGGTAGTTGATAATGCTCACGTACCTGCAGAAGCCGTACGTGATACTGTAAAAGGGTCAGGAGATATGAAAATCGGTGCCAAGAATACCGTTCCTGACATGAAAAACGCCTCAAAAAAGGCAACGAAAGCTAAATCCCGATAGATCTAACATGAGCAATAGCTGATTTGGATCTATCTTACAGTAAATTTTTCTGTACTCACCCGGATTTTTGTAATCATGGGAGCCAAGGGAATAACAGGGTTATCTCTGGATAAAGACAAATGATTCATATAATTTTTTTTTGTCTTTTTAGTAATCACATGCTCATATTACGAAAATTTTCAGAACGTTAATTATCGTGCCAGATATAACGACTTCTTATAATCAAAGTGAAACAGAGGTTATAAGTAAGCCCGAACGCTAATCACACGACATAAATTAAGGCAACTTTCCAGTACGTTTTACCATTAACGAAAAAATGAGAAAGTTCTGAAAATGTGTCATATTTCCATTCCAAGCCTGATGAAACCCTTATACAATTTTTTCGAATGAAATAAAAAAATCGTATACTACGCCAAGCTCCAGAAAAAACACTATTTTCATGAAAATCAGAGGGGATACCAACAATAAAAAAATCCCTCTTCTAAAACATAGATTACGATTGTAATCTGCCGGGATAGATACGATTCTATTTTTATCTTTATCTGATTGATGTTACCATTCAATTTTTATCTATTCCCTATTATCAGTCTGTTTCACTCCTGCATAAAACCAGAAATAAATCTGTTCCGCCTGTATGGATAGTGTTAGGATTTTTCCC
>Ga0268279_1001658_pt1 | contig 11918 bp, 12 predicted proteins | sample saktaG_6_FD_190142 | JGI IMG/M metagenome (GOLD analysis project Ga0268279, IMG submission 190142) | Saline water microbial communities from Sakinaw Lake, British Columbia, Canada - sak_2010_1_5_80m | ecosystem: Environmental > Aquatic > Non-marine Saline and Alkaline > Saline ...
CTATCTCATTATCAAGCCCAGTTTGAAAAAGCTGAAAAGCCTACCAGTGAGAATATGGGTTTCAGTAATAGTTACCGCTGCTATTATCAGTGCCATAGTCCACTACATCCGCTTTGTTCCCTCGCCTGAAGCTACCTCGCCTCTCAGCGTAATAATAGCCAGCCTGCTCCTTACAGCAGGTATTAGCATATATCTACTGGTACTCTGGGCCCTCTGGTTTAAGGGGATTAAGAAGAGAGATTAGCTTCGGATAGTCAACTTCGTCAATTTAGCTTTGTCTCCATTTGCTTAACTATTTGAGACAGAATTTCACCCATCCTTTTGTTTCCCTACAACTTCTACATTTCTCTTTTAAAGGAGTTTGGTAACGCCGATTGTGATGCTATAATAATGTTTGATTTATCAAGAAGTGAGGTTGATAAACAATTTCTATAGTAATCTATTAGAGATGTGATGTTAAATATAGATAGGGGAATGGTATGAAAGACTACTACCAAATTCTCGATGTTCCTGGTAGCGCCAGTCAGGAAGAAATAAAAAGTGCCTTTAGGAAGCTTGCCTTCAAATACCACCCGGATACCAACCCAGGTAATGAAAAGCAGGCTGAGGAGAAGTTTAAGGAGATAAATGAAGCCTATGGCGTACTTGGGGACAAGGACAAAAGGCAACAATACGATTTTGTCAAAGGAAGCCGGTTTGCTGGAGTTGGTTATGATACCCGGTATCAAGGTTTCCAATATTCCCAGCAGGATATCTTCAGGGGCATCTTCTCCAATCAAGCTATGTTTGATGAGTTGAGTCGAATGTTTACTCAAGCTGGGCTTAGATTTGACCAAGACTTCCTTAACCGAGTATTCTTTGAGAGTAGCGGTTCCATATTCCAATTCTTCACCAGTTCTGGCACTCGCCAAAGAGCTTACCAGCAGCACTACTCACCAGCTAGAGCCTCTGCTTACAAACCGAGTTTGATTGAAACAGTACTCACCAGAATAGCGGTAAAGATTGGTAGGTATGCCTTACGCAAGCTGTTCGGTCTCCAGTATGAAGCTTTACCAAAACAGAGCCTTGACCAGCACATTGAGCTTGAGATTTCCCCGGCTGAGGCTACCGCTGGCTGTGAGAAGAGCATTACCTCTAAAAGAAGCAATAAGACAAAGAAATTAATGGTTAAAATACCGTCAGGGGTTAAGGCAGGAACTAAAATCAGACTTAAGGGTATGGGTATAATAGAGGGTAAAAAATCCGGTGACCTCTATCTGCATATCAAGGTTAAGAGTTAGCCCCACAAGGAATGAGCAATTTAGCGAAAGATTATTTTCTAGGAGGGTGTGGCCTGAGCGTCAGTTGGGGCTCATATGTTCGACCAAGTGCAGCAAACCATCATGAGCAAAGAAAGTGTATCGATGTTATGCATACCAGTTGTTATTTGATGCATCCGTTCAGATAAGCCAAGCCCATTAACCAGACATTGATAGTTTTGTGGCTATTAGCGACTATGGTTTTGCTCAAATTGTAGCAGTAAGCTGTCCAATTTTAGCTTGTTCTGTTTCCTCAGGGATACTGCTTCATCGTAGAACACCTTCACTTTCCCTAGGTATTGCGCACAATGGGACTCGTCCCCTGACTGTTTTTTTGACCATGCTAAGTATAATTTGGAATAACAACTTTCGATAAGACGCCCCTCCCGTATTAGAGACTCAGAGAGTTCTAGTGAATCGGTAGTAGGATATAACCAGTTAAACTGTTCTCTGTATCCCCTTGCAGACAACATCCCCTGTCGAATCGAAGACTCGATTTCTGATGAATTCTCTGAAGATTCATGGGTAACGATTTCAATCAGAGTCCCGATATCCTCCAGTAGGTTCTTGCCCTCTATTTTCTCATGAAATACCTTTGCCGTCGTGACAAAGTCATAAAGCTCCTCTGGTTTGTCATGCACCGCAGACGACCATAGGTCAAGGGCTACCGTAATAGCCAATACAATAGCTACAATCACAATTGCAGTTATGGCTGTGGGCTTTGCCGCTTGCCTTATCGCATCACCAAACATGTCCTCACATCCTGATCTCTTGACGACTCATGGAGTACGGTAAATTCTAGCGTGATGAATTTAACTCTCAATAAGCATTGAGCAAAAGAGCGGATTATGTAATAAGTGGATAGTAATTGTAGATAATACTTCCCTCTTAGCCGCTATACCATTCTTGCCGTAGTTCTAGCTAGTTCCCAAGAATACTCATAAAGGTGCATACCTTTACTCATGGCAATTATTTCCCCATCATCAACTCCTATCTCGCTGGACATATATTCTTTCAGAAGCTGAATGGCAGCCAGGTTAGATGGAAAGCCAGCCCATAAATCCCACGACCTGAAATAGACGATGAAGTTAAGCTTGTTATCGCGGATTCTGGTATCTATCCCCCTCAGGCACGGCGGGTCTGATAGAATAATTGATTGGCTATCACCTACCGCCATAAAAGCCTGATTAGTGTTATAGCCATCCTCCTTATACATCCTGACTACTTCAGAAATCTGCTTCTCTAAATACTGACCGTAGGTATATTGCTCTCCCTCAGCTTTATGTGCTGTCATAAGATAAGGGAGATAGCTCTCTACATATTCCATGGAGGTAGGTGGTGGCACCCCCTGTGGTACATCGGGTACTAAGGGTCTTGTTCCCGGATTATTGATTTGAACAACTATAAAATCAAGTTCTTTCCGATATTGACCGGTGTAGCTCCCCCGTTCAATCTTATACTCGTAGCCTTCAGTTAAGGTCCTACGCAGGCAAAGAAACCACGCCTCGGAAAGGTCTCTAGCCGTTATTTTCTCAATATTCACGCTGTGCAAGCCTCTCTATCGTTTCTTCTTGAAAATGTTAAAAAATCTGTCCTCATACTCTTCAAACAAGTTCCAGCGGTCAAGTTCAGCTTGTAGCTCGTGGGGTTCACTCTCACCACTTGAAACCTTTCTAAAAAGCTCATTAATCCTTACTCTGGCATCAACCGGAATACCCCCAGCGTCTATATCTAAGAGTCCTCTGGACCCCATTTGCCATAGATTATTGCGTAGAGAGCTTCTGGTCATTTCATAAATAAATTTCATCAATGACACATCCCAAAATTCATCTGCACCCTTGATAATAGAAGTTAGTGGGTCACCACGCTTATTAATCTCAGCATTTAACTTAGCTACTACCGATAGCAAATTATCAGATACAATGTTCAGCTCTTTTGACTCATTCTTGTAGGTATAAAACAGCCCCGGGGCATTAGAACCATGTGCCTCAATTAGCGCTTCAAAGTATCTCCTCGCCTCTGAGCTAAATCCCTCAAGTCTGGAAAGATAATAGGGCGTTACAATCCGAGGCTTTTCAGCAATTACCCTACCCTCCCTGACTACTGTCTCGGTAACATTTTTTACCAGCTCCGAGTAAACCGGTTCAGTAACCAGGTAGTAGTATATATTTGTCGTGCCAAGGGTAGATAGGCTCTGCTTAGGCGCTCTTAATATCTCAGTGCGTTCAACCGCCTCTCTAATCTTCTCGTCATCAATATCCATTAAATTCCTCTTCAAACACTAGATACAGTCTAAGCTATACCTGATAGCTCTTGCTTGTATTCATCTAGAAGCTTAAGGTATTGTGAATCTAGCTGAGTTTGCATCCTGCGCCATTCCTCCTGGAACTGTGGTTGTTTTTCTACATCTATCTTAACTCCCATTAATGAACCTAGCTGCTGCTGAACTGCCTGTTGCATCTTGGCTTCAAATTCAGCCTTTAATGATTCATAGGCCTGTTTTTTCTGCTGCTCTCCTTGCTCAGTATAATGATTAAAGATGCGTCTCATCTTGCTGTAGACATTTTCCACAGCTACTTTATCATTCTTCAGGTTTTTTAAACCATCCATTGTCCGTTTATTATTTCTTTTGGCTAAATCGTTCTTGGGGAGATTGATATTTCTAATCAGTATATCATCGGCACCCTCTATAACATACCTTCTTGCCGTTTCCTCATACTGGCTCAACTCAACCACTAGATTGCAATCTTGCTTAAGATACCTAGCTGCCAGCCTTTCCCCTTCTGGAACATATCTCCATTTCAGGCGTTCTTCATCAGTCGCCTCACTCAACTTCTCTATCTTTTCCATAGCTATCTCAAGCGCACTCTTAATGTCACTCATCTAAGTCCTCCAACCACATCTTTCAAATGTTATTAATATTATACTAAATTGTTTAAAAAGCTAAAAGGAGAGCAAGTCATACTGTTCATTCATCAGGCACTCTATTGCTCTAGGTTTAGTGCGCTTAGAGCCTCAACCATGTTGTAGTAGAGGCCCTGTTTAGCTAAGAGTTCCTGGTGAGAGCCTACCTCAGCGATTTTCCCCTGCTCGAGGACTATAATGCGGTCAGCATGGGTTACGGTGGACAGCCGGTGGGCAATGATGAGGCAGGTACGCCCCTGAACCAGACGGCGGAGTGATTTCTGCATAATACGCTCAGTGTTGGTATCCACATTGGAGGTAGCTTCATCCAGTATCAGGATGGGGGGATTAGCCAGGATTGCCCGGGCAAGACAGACAAGCTGGCGTTGCCCGGCACTGAGGTTGCCACCCCTTTCGCCCACTGGTGTGTTGTAACCATGTTGCAGGTGGGCAATGAAGTTATGAGCACCTGCCGTTTTGGCTGCCTTGATGACCTCCTGGTGGCTGGCCTCAAGGTGTCCATATCGAATATTGTCCTCTATGCTGCCGGAGAAGAGGAAGGGGTCCTGAGGCACAATGCCTATTTGATGTCTTAATGACTGCTGGGTGACTGAACGCACATCGTAGCCATCCACAGTTACCTCACCCTTCTCTATCTCATAGAAACGGGCAGTGAGATTCGCCAGACTGCTCTTACCAGCCCCAGTCTGTCCTACTATAGCCACTGTCTCTCCGGGATTGGCTACCAAGCTTATAGCGTGGAGCACTTCCATATCGGGCTTATAGCCAAAGCTAACCTGATGAAACCTAAGCTCCCCCTTCACCGAGGGCATCTCGACGGCCTGGGGGCTATCCTTGATTTCAGGTTCGATATCGAGCAGTTCGAAGATGCGTACTCCGGAGGCCATAGCCCGTTGGAGTTCAGTATACAGCATAGTCAAGTCTAGCACAGGGTTAAAGAAGCGCTGGATATAGAGCAGAAAGGCAATGAGAACACCAGGGCCCATCTCTCCGGCCAGAACCTGATATCCACCGAAGACGATAACCAAGCTAAATGCGATGCCAGTCAATATCTGGACTGTGGGCATCATGAGCGTTTGTAGCCTTACTGCGTTTATGTTAGCGTCTAGATGTGCTTTGTTTACAGTATCAAATTGCTTAAAGTTTACTTCCTCCCGGGACAGGCTCTGGGTTACTCGCACTCCTGATATGCCTTCTTGAAGCTGAGCGTTGACTGTAGCAATAGCCCGTCGCACCTTAATGAAGGCGCGGCGCGCATACTTTTGCCATATGAATAGCACTACGCCTAACACTGGCACCACGGTGAGAGTAAGCAGAGCTAATCGGGCATTCATCATAATCATGACAATGGCTATTCCCACCAGGGTCAGGGTACTGGTTATGATGTCAAGAATACCACTGGTGAGGAGTTCTTGTACGCGGTACACATCATTTTGCACCCGGGACATGAGCCTGCCCACTTTATGGTTATCGAAGAAACTCATCGAGAGCTGCTGCAGGTGGTCAAACATCTCAGTACGCATTCTAAAGAGTACCGCTTGGCCGGCATAGGACAGGAATACGGTTTGCATATATCGACCAGCCCAGACTAACAGGGCGGCGCCGATAAAGAGGATAACGACGATATTGAGTCCACTAAGGTTGCCAGTTTGTATGAAACGGTCTATAGCTACACCCACCAGATAAGGCATAGCCAGAGCAGCTAGGGCACTCATTATCATACCACTAGCTCCCAGAGCTATCCATAATTTGACTGGTGCTAGGTATTTGGGTAGTCGGGCTATAACCTTGCTATCATAAACCTTGCCCAACACCTCATCATCAAATTCAGCCATGATACACGCTTACTCCTCTATTAAGCTCCCTCCAAAATCTTGAGTTACCGAGAGTTGTGACTGATATATTTGTCGATAAAGACCATTCCTGGCCATAAGGTCGCTGTGTCTACCTCGTTCCACTATCTGTCCTTCCTTAAGTACTAGGATAAGGTCAGCATTCTTTATTATAGGTAAGCGGTGAGTAATAATGAAAGTAGTTCGTCCTTTGATAAGCTTGTCCAGGGCCTGGCGGATGAGATGCTCGGTTTCGGCGTCTACGCTAGAGGTGGAGTCATCTAAGATAAGGATCCTAGGGTTTGTGAGCAGGGTGCGAGCTATAGCCAACCGTTGTTTCTCACCGCCGGAGAGGGTGACACCTCGTTCTCCTACCCAGGTGTCATAGCCATCAGGGAGACTATGGACAAAGTCGTGAAGGTAAGCTATTTTGGCTACAGTTACTATCTGCTCCATGCTAGCATTTATTGCACCAAAGGCAATGTTATCCCGAATAGTAGCTGAGAAAAGAAAGACATCCTGCTGCACTGCCACCACATTCTTACGCAGTGAGGCTATGGTCACATCACGGATGTCAATGCCATCAACAGTGAGATGTCCGCTGCTGACATCATAGAATCTCGGGATGAGGCGGGCAATAGTACTCTTGCCGCTGCCCGAGCTTCCCACCAAAGCCACCAGTTCCCCTGGCTGCACGCTAAAGTTGATTTTCTTAAGTGCAGGAGCCATTGAATTGTAGCTGAAGCTAACATCCTCAAAACAGACCTGGCCTTTTAGGCTGCCTAACTCAATAGCATTGGGTTTCTCTTGGACTGGCGATTGGGCATCAAGTATCTCTAGAATGCGTTGCCCTGCCGATACAGTGCGGGAAAGGATGATTGTCATGAATCCCAGACGGCGGACGGGCATTACCGCTATACCCAGATATAAGATGAACTGGGTCAAGCCGCCTATGGTCAAGCTGCCGGCTATTACCTGGCGTCCGCCATACCACAGGATAAGAGCCGTAGGTAAGCTTATCAGAAACACCATAAGGTGCCTATTGAAAGCAAACTGACGAGCAACGCTGATGTGCTCATTGTAGAGCACTTTCGCATCGGCAGAGAATTTTTGGCTCTCTTCTTTCTGACGGGCGAAGGCCTTTACTACTCTTATCCCAGTGAGGCTCTCCTCCAATGTAGTACCCAAGGCTGCGATTAACTGTTGAATCTTGAGCCACATAGGACCAAGACGGAGGCCATTGGCAACGGCTCGCCATCCAATAGCGGGAAGGAAGGCCAAGGCGAGCAGAGCCAGTTGCCAGTTCTGTAAAAGCAGAATGCAGAAGATGCCAACGAGCAGAATAAGCATCTGGACTATGCCCAGCAAGCCCCTCCCGAAGAACATGCGTACTGCTTCCACATCAGCAGTGGCTCGTGACATAAGCTGCCCAGTCTGGGCCTGGTCATGATAGGCAAAGCTCAGTCGCTGCAGCTTGTTATAGAGGACATTCCTGATATCATAGCAGGCTTTTTGAGAGATGATTGCACTGAGGTAACTATACCCGTAGGCGGAGGCGCCCCTCAGGGCAAAGGCACCAACGATAATCCCTGCTGCCAGATAAAGGAAGCTGCGCTCGCCGGCTTGAAGCACAGTATCAATAGCTGTACCGAGTATGTAGGGTACAACTAGGCTAAAAGCAGTGGTAGCTACCAGACATAAAAAGGCTAGAAGCAACCACCCCCAGTGTTTTTGGACGAAGACCATTAATCTTAGTAGGGTTCTCACGTTGCACGAACCTTGAGAATTATATCACGAATTCTCCTTATATTACCACTTTTCATAACTCTTGGCTACTTCGGGATGGAGTGTGAAGACTGCTCAGTATATAGTTTATGTTTACCAGTGTAAGTGTTATAATTTATTTACTTATGGGGAAGGACTTTGAAATTATAGACCATACTGCTGACGTAGGCATTATAGCTTATGGTGTCGATGTAAGTCAGGCATTTGCTAATGCAGCCAGAGCTCTGTTCAGCCTGATAACCGAGCTTGATGATGTGAGAGAGTTGTTGCATCGAGATATAGAGCTAACCGCCCCTGATGAAGAAAGCCTGCTGATAGAATGGCTAAATGAACTCATTTACCTATTTGATACTGAGAATATTGTTTTTAAGAGGTTTGATGTTACCCAGCTCAACAATACACAACTTAAGGCTAGAAGCTATGGGGAGAAGGTAGATAGTTCAAAGCACAGGTTGAAAACAGGAGTCAAGGCAGCCACCTACCATATGCTAAAGGTTGATAAAAGTGACGGCTGCCGGGTTCAAGTACTACTTGATATTTAGCGGAGGTAAAATGCCAGCATCGTGGCAAGGAATACTAAGAAAGATAGATGACTACCGCTGGGAGATCCCACAGAGCTATAAAGAAGGAATGATGGTGCCGGGTCTAATCTTTGCCAGTGAATCGATGCTCAGTCATATCTGGGAAGAGCAAGTTTTTCAACAAGTAGCTAATGTAGCTTTCCTACCCGGTATTGTTGACCACTCACTGGCTATGCCTGATATTCACTGGGGCTATGGTTTCCCTATAGGTGGAGTAGCTGCCACTCGAGTAAGAGACGGGGTGGTATCACCCGGGGGCGTTGGCTTTGATATTAATTGTGGCGTCCGACTGCTACGGACAAATCTTACTGAGGAAGAAGTAAGACCTAAAATTGAACAGCTAATTGCTGACCTTTTTGTCAACATTCCTTCCGGATTAGGTTCCACAGGTAAGATAAGGGTGAGTGAAAAAGAACTGGATAAAGTCTTGGTAAGAGGTAGTCATTGGGCAATAGAAAAGGGCTATGGGGAGGCAAAGGACATTACGGTTACTGAAGAGTCAGGCTGTATGAAGGGAGCTAATCCCGATAAGGTAAGCAGTAAGGCTAAAAAGCGTGGTATCCCACAATTAGGCACTTTGGGGTCGGGTAATCATTTTCTCGAAGTAGAGGTGGTGGACGAAATCTATGACCAAGAAGCAGCAATGACAATGGGTATCGGTAATATTGGGCAAGTGCTCGTCTTGATTCATACCGGTTCCCGAGGCTTTGGTCACCAGGTTTGTAGTGATTATGTAGCCTTACTAGGTGGAGCAGTAAAGAAATATGGTATTAGCCTGCCTGACCGCCAGCTTGCCTGTGCACCAGTACAATCATCGGAAGGGCAGGATTACCTGGCAGCTATGGCATGTGCCGCTAACTACGCCTGGACTAACCGGCAGTGTATTACCCACTGGGTTAGAGAATCCTTCGTCAAAGCATTCGGTAAGAGCCGGAGGGAGCTAGGTCTGGAGCAGGTTTATGATGTAACTCACAACATTGCTAAGATAGAAGAATACCCTATTGACGGGAAGAAACTCACTCTTTGTGTTCACCGCAAAGGGGCAACCAGAGCTTTTCCGGCTGGGCATCCTGATATCCCTGATATTTACCGGAATACAGGTCAGCCGGTTCTCATCCCTGGGGATATGGGCCGTTGCTCCTATGTGGCACTGGGCACGGAACTAGCTATGAAGGAAACATTTGGTTCTACCTGTCATGGTGCTGGCCGGGTACAAAGTCGCTCGGCGGCTAGGCGCAGCCTTAGAGGGGCTGATATCGCCCAGGCATTGGCAGCCAAGGGGATTACAGTTAAAGCCGGCAGCATGGGTTCACTGGCTGAGGAAGCCTCTGAAGCCTATAAAGATGTAAATGAGGTAGTTGATATAACCCATAGGGCGGGCATCTCGCATAAAGTAATCAAGACGATACCTATAGGTGTAATTAAGGGATAGTATGTCACTTTTGGTTTGTCCTATGGTAGAATAAATTTGGAAGGAGAGAAGATGCCACTTTATGAGTATTTTTGTCCCAATTGCAGGAGCAAGTTTGAACTGCTCCGTTCTATAAACTGTGTTAATGAGGATACCTTCTGCCCCACATGCAATACCAAAGGGCAGAAGCTCCTCTCCACATTCAGTTCTTTGTCTAAAGACTCTGAGGGTGCTTCCACCCCCATAGGGGGATTTGACAAATGCGCCGGCTGCACGCAGTCAACCTGCTCCTCTTGTATCTAAGGAAACCTTCGGGTAGGTCCAACATTAAAATAAAGGAGAAGTTAAAATGTTAAAAGAGAATATTGAGAGAGTCTTAGAGGAGATAAAACCTTACCTGCAAGCCGATGGAGGGGGTGTGGAGCTGGTCAGTGTTGAGGATGGGGTAGTGAAGGTAAGATTCCTAGGCGGGTGTGCAGGGTGCCCTTTTAGAGCTATAACCCTCAAGACAGGGATAGAACGCTACCTTAAAGAGAAGTTGCCTGAGGTGAAAGAGGTTATTTCAGCATAGTTCTATATATTTCAAAAATGCCATTGACGCAATAGGACATACTCCACTGGTGGAAATACCTGAGTCTGGATTTCTGGTCTAAAGCTGAATAGATATGGGTATCGGTCAGCCTATACAAATCTATCTGCCTTTTCTGATTCTACATCATAAAGAGACAATATAAGCCTCTATATATCATGCCACTGGGGGTAGGTCTACCTTAGTGGAGACAAATCTTTAACAGAGAGGAGAAAAATGAAAACACAATAATGGGTAGAGTCCCAGCTAATAAAAATAATTATGTAGAAAGGAGATAATATGGAAAATAACTGGAAGTTTCATCATGTAGGAGTAGCAATCAGGGATATAGATAAGACTGTCGAGTACTATCAATCTCTAGGCATAGCTACGTTTGAGCCTGAAATCCTGTTTAAAAGTAGTGATTTTGCAGATTTCACGGTAAATGGTAAGACCCCCGATACTATAGTCAGGCTTAGAATAAGATATGTCCAAATAGGCCCATTTCAACTTGAGCTGATTCAGCCTGTTGAAGGCGAATCCCCACAGAAGGAATCCTTAAATAGAAGAGGCGATGGCATTAACCATATCGCCTTCAGCGTCGATGACCTTGATAAGGAGACAAACAAACTGGTCAAGAAGGGAATCAAGATTATCTTCAGTGGCAAACGCCAAACTGGTGGCTTTGCTTACTTCGACACTCGCAAGGTCGGTAATGTTATTATAGAGTTGATACAGCAGGCGAAATAGAATAGCTAACCCGAACGATACCAGGAACTCACCATAAAGGTAGCATTTGATAAGTTGGGACTAGAACTGAATAGCGAATACAACTAGACCAGCTTGAATCCAACACCCTATTTAGTCGAAGAATTTTTTAGCACTTTTTGTCTCAGCAGCCAGTATTCTAAACTGTCGGCTAGGGCTAGCCAGCTAGCCTCTATGATATTGGTTGAGCTACCTACAGTTCGCCACTCCTTAACCCCATCGCTGGACTCAATAAGGACACGAACCTGAGACTCAGTGCCAATACTTTCCTCAAGAATACGAACCTTATAGTCAACCAGTTTGACCTGAGCCAAGCTGGGATAGAGCTGTAATAAAGCCTTGCGTAATGCCTGGTCTAGGGCATTGACTGGACCGTTACCCTCAGCTACGGTGTGCATGATTTCGGTACCTACCCTTACCTTCACCATTGCCTCAGATAGCATCTCCTCCAGGTTCCGCTTAGTAGGGGGGCGGCGTTTTTTCTCTATTACTACCATAAAATCAACCAACTCAAAGGGTGGTTGGTAATCTGGCTTAGCTCGGTGGACCAGCAGCTCAAAGGAGGCTTCGGCATGGTCATACTGGAAGCCGCGGCTCTCCAGTAACTTAATCTGCTCTAACAGCTTCTGCGCCTCCTCACCACGCAAGGGTAAATCAAAACCGATTTCCTTTGCCCGATATGTGATATTCGCCTTGCCTGATAGCTCAGATACCAGTACTCTCTGCTGATTACCTACCTGGGCAGGGTCT
>Ga0268279_1001663_pt1 | contig 11905 bp, 15 predicted proteins | sample saktaG_6_FD_190142 | JGI IMG/M metagenome (GOLD analysis project Ga0268279, IMG submission 190142) | Saline water microbial communities from Sakinaw Lake, British Columbia, Canada - sak_2010_1_5_80m | ecosystem: Environmental > Aquatic > Non-marine Saline and Alkaline > Saline ...
TGAACGGCCACTACGACGTGGTGCCCGTGGGCGTGCTAGAGAACTGGAGCCACGATCCTTTTGGAGGAGAGATACAGGATAACAAGCTTTTCGGCAGAGGAGCATGTGATATGAAGGGTGGCATTGCCAGCATGCTTGCAGCGGTTAAATCTATTAAACAGGCAGGTATTAAGTTGGCTGGAGATTTGATTGTGCAGACGGCTCCCGAAGAGGAAATCAGCGGAATGGGCACCCTGGCATGCTGTCAGAAAGGATATAAAGCCGATGCGGCAATTATCCCCGAGCCCACTAACATGGACGTACTCATAGCTATGCGAGGAAATGCAAGTGGCAAGGTAACGGTGTTCGGCAGAGCCGGCCATGCCGATGAAGGGGTACAGCCCCATTGGAGTGAAGGAGGTGCCGTAAATGCGATTTCGAAGTCTGTGAAGATACTACAGGCTTTAGAGGAGTTAACTGAGGAGTGGAAAAGCAGGCCGGATAAACAACACAAACTCTTGAACCCTGACATGGTGATGCCGACGATCATAAGAGGGGGAGAATGGCTTATTACGTACCCCGAAAAGGTTGAAATAGGGTTCAACGCAGATTTTATTCCCAGCACGGTAAACCTGAAGGGAGAAATAGAAGAGAAGATAATGAGCGTTGCAGCTACCGACCCATGGATGAAAGCACATCCGCCGAAAGTTGAAGGTGGCTATATGTATGGCGCAGAAATCGATGAAAATGAGCCCATAATCAAAACCGCCTCAGAGGCAGCGCGCGAATTAAACATTCAACCCAAACTGGTAGGATGGGACACTATGACCGATGCAGTTCATATAATAAACTATTCAAAAATCCCCACCATTTCCATAGGCCCCGATAACACAATGGCTCACAAGGCAGATGAGTTCGTGGATATCGGGCAGTTAGTGCAGACAACTAAAATCCTGGCTCTGTCCATATTGAGATGGTGCGGATACTCATGATTTCGAGAGGTTATTCCCCAGCTTAAGCCTCTGCTTTATTGTAGTGGCATGGTTTATCCTCGCCTGCGGGAAACGGGAGTAGTGGCGGGGCTTGTCCCCGCCTCGGGGGGTGCCGTGGTGGTGAGCAAGCACAGCCCATTGCAACTCGCTAGAACTTATCCTATTTTGTTCTAATTGTGGGAAGGAGATAAGCAAGGATACGAAATTTTACCCTGAGTGTGGTCGCCAACTGACGATAGGGCAAGATGTTACAGAAAAGGCTACCTATAGCAAGGCGTTGCGATGGGTTAGCGGTTTCTTTGGTCTTTTCTCAATTTTGGGAGCAATAACGGGGTTAGAATACTTCGCTGAATCTGGGCTGGGTAGTGAACTGATTGTAGATATAGTATCCATTGTCATAGGAACCATTCTTCTGTTAATGGCTATTGTTCCTCATTGGGTAAGCTGTACATTCAAATGCAAGTTGGAGAAAGGTTCAGTGTTCGGTGGGCTACTGGCTGTTTTGGTTATAGTGTTTTTTGTCGTCGTTGCGTTAGGCCCTGAGCCTCCAGGAGGATGGTGGGGGTACTAACTAATAGTAGCTCGACAAGTTCGTCGATTGCTTTGCCAGTAGTATCATCGTCAAACTTCACTGACTGGTATATCTCAGCACCATGCCAAGACTATGCCAACTGCCGAACGGACGGGCTCTCCTAACCCTTCATCCCCAGTGATTATGGTGGTATACTCTTTTACCAGGTGAACAGCAGAATAAAATAATATGAAGCGTAATATCAAATTTAAGAACAGTAATTGAAATCAGGATAACAAATGTTCAAAAAACCCTCTAAGAATAAGAGCTGGTTGCTCAGTTTGTCGTTAGTCTTTGCCCTTTCGCTTGTGGGATGGGGTATCAGCGTTTTGATTAGTAGCTTCATTCCGTTCTGGTTGCTACTAGGGTGTTCAGTCATTTATTCCATTGAGAAGTGGTTATTCTATTATACAAGGAAACATAAAATCATCGGGAAGATGTATAGAGTAATCTTGAACCTCTCTTTGCTCTCATTATTTGGTCTTCTCATCTGGTCTGGTGCATCATTGTTTACTCAGTGATTTATGCAAAATCCTATTGTCAGCAGTATAGTTTTCTTATCGGAACTCGTTATTTTTATCTGGTTGTGGAGAGTCGTCGCAAGAAATAGCTGGCGACAACCAAGTATGAAACTCACAGTCCTTTCTATTATATGTCTATTTGTAGTTTTTTCTTTTGCTGGTGTTCAGCCCTTCTCTGACTATAAAAACGAAGTTGCTGGGAAGATAACTAACTTCATCAGCGCACAGAAAGAAGAAGCTGAGGCACGCTCCGACGAAGAAAAGGCAAAAGAAATAGAGAGGTTACGCAATATAGGAGTTAGCGACCCTAGTTCTGTCGCTGAGGAACTGTCCACGAATAGGGAACTTAAAATAGGCATTGAGGTACTGGAGCAAGTAAATGACATTAGGAGAGAACGAGGTTCTCCCGAACTTCAGTGGGATGACAAGCTATACGAATATAGTCTTGCTCACGCTAAGGGCATGGCTGCTCAAAAAAGGTTGTTCCATACCAGCATGTATGAGTCCTATGCCGAGAATGCTTGGGGAGGCGAAGGTTCTAAGAATTGGACTGCACAGACCATAGTTAATAGTTGGATGAATAGCGAGAAGCACAGGACGTGGTTGCTCTGTCCTAATCTGAGACATGTTGCTGTTGGTATTGCCTATTCAACTAATGGTATGTATGCGGCTTGGACATTTTGGAGAAATGAAACAACACAGTCTGATTGGTGGTATCAATATACACCTGATAACCCACCAACATGGTGGTATTGAGGGATTCATTGTAGACAAGATGGCTATATACTTTACAGCAGACTTACATTTGCACCATAAAAATATCATTCGGTATGCCCATAGAAATCCACCTTTCGGAAATATTGCTGAAATGGATAATGGATTAATAACATATTGGAATAGCGTAGCCACAATACATGATACGGTGTATCATCTGGGTGACTTCTGTTTTACTAGGAAAAGTAACATTTATAGTGATTATAGTGATGCCATGCGTATGGTTCATGGCAGAACAGTCTTCTTGAAAGGAAACCATGACAAAGAATTGCAAAACACCGATTACTTCATTTGTAAACGAATATGCGGAAAAAAGGTATTCATGCGGCATTGGCCTCCTTGGGAACATCCACCCAGGTTTCCACATTCCTTCAATATTCCTTTTGACGTTGACCTTATATTGTGTGGTCATGTACATGATAAGTGGAAATATCATGTACACAGTGTAGGGCAGAGGCGCATTCCCGTAATCAATGTCGGAACTGATGTTTGGAGATATAAGCCAATCAATTTGAGTACAATAATGGAAGAGGTTAGAAGGAATCATTACAAAGAAGTGGAATAAAACTATCAGTATGAAACTTGAGGATTATAGGAAACAATTGACTGAACTGCGAACCATTATGACAGCTGGTATTGCCTACTGCTCAGCTTATGAAAACCAGGTTGTTGATTTACTTGAGAGAGTCTACACTGTAAGTGTCGTGACAATGAAAATTATTAAAGAGATGGAATTTAATGGTTAATCAGTACGAACGAGCCTATCGCACATGGAGCATATTAACACAATATGCAGCCAGAAAAAGTAGTATTACATATGGGCAGATAGGCAAACGGCTAGGTATCCACCATCGTCCTACTCGTTTTATTCTTGACCTCATACAAAACTATTGTCTTGAAGAAAAGCTTCCCCCTTTAACTGTATTGGCAGTAAATCAAGGAACTGGGCTTCCTGGACTAGGCTTCATCGCCTGGGATGTAGACAACCTGGAGCAGGGTAGACAACAAGTTTTTAGTCATCCATGGTCTTCTTTTAAGAATCCTTTTACTTTTGCATCTGATGATGCCTACTATAATGCGGAAGAAAGTAGTGAATTTAGAGATACGTGCGCCTAATGAAGTTTATAAGCCGGCTCGGGGAATTTTCCGTCGCATCGAATTTAGACAAGCAGAAATTACCGAAGAGATAGCCCACCCAGAAGCAAGAAGAATCAGGGAATAGGATTTCTACAGACCTTTTGCGGATTGGCTGGTTAATGAGGTAGAAGGGGGCACTAGGGCAATGGCTTTGGGAGGAAAGAGGAAGAAGAATAATGGTGGGATGGTTAGATTCTATAAAAGGAGTAAATAATGACAAAGTTAAGGAAAATACTATTAGGTTTGGGGATAGTTCTACTTATCTACACTATCAACCAGTTTCTACTTGGTGGGTTACAGCTGATTACTGTTCTATACTTTAGTTTTGCAGTAAGTATGCTGGTAAAGAGTATTAGAGATAGAAAACAGGGCTATATTACTAGGGGAGAAAAGGGTGTTTTGGTAGGGGCAGGAGGAGTTATGTTGCTAACTGCTGTTTTTGGATTTTCAGTCATTTTTAATAATCTACCTCATTGGGAGGAAGTTGGGGTTGGGGTTTTTGAGTTACTTATTCCAGTTGTCATGGTTCTTATTTTGGGGTTAGCAATACTTTTAGTAGGTATTAGGGCTCCCAGGAGTGATTAATACCATTTTTTATTTTTACGGAAGATAAGGAGGGACGCTTGGGTTATAGTGGAAAGGAGTATTTCAGTAGAGTTAATGCATTTGCTGCTGGTCAATCCCGACAAAGCTCCAAAATTCAAACAAGTCAGACACAGGTATCTATATATTAACAAGGGGTACCCCCCTTTGGCTTGTCCGATGGACTATTCTCAAATTACCTCAAAACGACTCTTTTCTAGCGGGTCTTCCTTCCATTTAACTTACTCTCCTCCCTCCCAATGTATCTTTATCTCTTTAACAACTCCTAGGGGGTCGTAGAAGCCCTCTCCTACTTCTTCACTTAGCTTATCTATCTCTTGTTCCTCCTTTGCTAACCTGTCTTCCCAAGCACTGATTCTTATCTCTTCAATAGAGCCGATAGTGTAGATTTTACCTGAAATCGCCTGGTTGTATTCAGCAACCTCTTTATTGTAGGCTTCAAGCCTTGTCGTATATTCTTGCCATTTGAGCAGGTATTCTTGGTAGAAACTATACGCTAGTGATTCAGCCTGCGCCATATCTCTTACTCCGTATTCTTGCCCCTTCTCAACATAGGCGATAGTGTCACATTCTACGCAATCAATATAAACCAAACCCTTATCCGTAGTCTCAAAAGCATTCAGAGCATGCCCCTCATCGTCGTTCTCAAAAGTGACACTAACCCAAGCTGTTCTGATTCCTGCAACCTCAGCATTGTTATGCACATCCTCAGCATAGTCAGCACACACATATTCCCCATCAATGTACCTATTAGTATCAGACAAATCCATTTGAATAAACGCTACTAGTTCGGCATAACTTGGATTAGTAGCATCGGGATTATCGACAAGTACAATTGGTTCCCAATCTCCTCCACACTCTATAGCCCCATCATCATAGACATGCCCTGAATTTTGAATACCCGAATCGGGGAGGGCATACATTGCGGCCACGAAACACACAATCGCTATTATCGCTATAGCACCACGATGAAAATGCCTTTTGACTCTAATCCGAATGAGTATGTCTCCATAGTAGCCATCAGTTGTCTGTAGAGCACCGTTTAGTTTGACCAGGCTCCCGGTCTTCACACCTGCAGGGATATTGATTTCGAGCCGTTTCCCCTTTCTGACCAAAATCCTCTTTGCTCCGCCCTTAGCCTCATTTGGACTGATAGTCAGCTGATATTTAACTGTAGCATCTGCCATTGTCTCTACCTTCACAGCCAACCAGCGGTAACCTTTTTGAGTTTGCGATGAGGTATGAATAAATTATATGCCTTGCCACCACAAAGTGGAATCCCATACTACTAACTTACAGGTGGATTCATCTACGAATAAAGCCAATGACAAGGCCTTCCATTTTAATCATAGTAGGGCTATAATCGAAATAGGAGAGCTGCTTGAGTAGGAGATGAAGCGATGCCGTTTTGTTCTAATTGTGGAAAAGAGGTAAGTGAGGATACGAAGTTTTGCCCTCAGTGCGGGAAACCTCTTACCGACACACACAGTGAGCAGGCAGCTATTTCTGCTTTGTACAAGGAAGTGAGTGGAGCAAAACAAAGGACACATATTAATTGGTTTGAAAGACACTTGAACTGGACTATGGTTCTAGCGTGGGCTAGTATGCATTTAATATCTCTTGCTGTGATATTCATTGCGGGACTAACAGATATTGATGTATCACTGCTAACTATGGCATATATTGTTGGATTACTAGCACCCATTCCAGTGGCTTGCTGGGTTCTCAGAAAAAAGAGCAGGAGCATGTGGTGGCTATTGATTTCTTGGTCATATTTCTTTCTACTTCTTAGCAATAAAAGCCTTCCCCAGGTGAAGGATATGTGAAGATAGCAGTTAGCCATTTACTGCTGGTCAATCCCACTCAATCCTGAAAATCGAAATAGGTCAGACAGAGGTATCTATATACTAACAGGGGGCACCCCTCCTTCGATTGGCCAATGGACTTGCCTCAAAACAATTCTCTTCTAGAAAGGCTTCTGTTTGATGTTTATTGAGGGTATAATGAAAATATGGTGAATCGAGCAGCGGATTTGGAGAAGGGAAATCATCTAAAGAGGCAAGCATCTTATGACTTAGGGAGAGTGTCAGTAAAAATCTCGAGAAATGTCACCCTCCGACACGCTACCAATTTCCCGAAGGCGTTAAGATGCTCTTGTAAGGCAAGGTAAAAACTAAGTGGAGGTACAAAATGAATAAACTGTGGAGAAGTTTAATCTTGGTTGCCGTAGTTGCACCGCTTATCATTAGCGGTGCCTGTGGGAAACCACCAGATGTTCAACAGCCGTCCACATCAGAGTTAGAGTGCATCGAAAAGGCACAAGAGAACTTCCAACAAGGTCTTATGCATCGCCATCAAGGGCAATTGCCAGAGGCTATTACGGAGTTTTGTAGAGCAGCTGAGATTAACCCCAACGAGGGAATCTACCATTGGTACTTAGGGGACTGCTATGAAGAACAGCAAAATTGGGATGCAGCTATTGCCAGTTACTCGAAAGCGATAGAACTTTACGCTAACTCAAGACTCATGGAACAATGGCACTTGCCGGCGGCTTACCAATGTCGAGGCTTTTGTTACTCTTCCAAGGGCGAGATTTCCTCTGCTATTGAGGACATTACAAAAGCAATTGAGGTCAACCCAAAGGATGGCAAGGAGATGGCTAGCGGGCTTTATTCTTTCCGAGGCCTTTATTATAGTGAATTAGGTCTCAGAGACCAAGCAATCGCTGACTACAGAACTGTAGTCCAACTAGGCGACCCATACTGGGTTGAAAGGGCAGAAAAGGCCTTGGAGGAACTTGAAGGTTCTTAAACCGCAACCTACTATTCAACCTACATAATGAGGATTATTGCAGCCCGGCTAGGCAGATTTGGAAATGCCAATAGATACTACAGATTGGTATGGAGAGAGGGCGTTCTTGTCGGGAAGAGCGAAGAACTTGGTACGATATTTGATAATGTAGTTTGGTTCAAACAAGACGATGGGGCTATTAGATAGAGATTACACGCAATGGAAAGGTAGTAAGAGATATAAGGAATGGGCAAGCAGTGGTCATCCAATCCTACTACATTGCCCAATCTGTGGTAAAGGGTCTCTGTTCTGGAACCGGCGCGACGAGGTGTATGAATGCCTTAACATAGAATGCCGGGCACGGGGAAACAACATTGATATGCTTTATCGCCCTTGCAGGGTCGCTCATGTTCAGGGTTCCAACAGAGAGGCTCATACTTCTGAATACCATGGTAGAAATTGGACTCTTCATGAAGTGAGGAATAATGTATGGTTGCTAGCTTTGTTACTTATATTTTCTTTGTTGATGCTTGGATTAGGAATAAGTGTTCTTGTTGGAAATTATATTCCAATCTGGCTGTTGCTTGGGTTCTCAGTTTTTTATTCTACTGAGAAATGGTTTCGCTATTACACTAAGAAATATAAGTGGATTGGGAAAATATATAGGTTATTATTAAATCTTAGTATATTGTCATTATTTGGCTATCTTGTTTGGTTTGGGGTTAAGTTATTTTCACATCAAGTCGTTTATAGTCCACTCGTCGGTAGCTTGTTGTTCATATTTGGTTTTGCTTTTTTTATTTATATGTGGAGAGTTGTTGCTAAAAACAGCTGGCGATGGCCAAGTATGAAACTGACCGTATTTTCCGTGATTTGTTTGTCTGTAGTCGTTGCTTTCGCTGGTGTTAGTCCATTTAGTGGGTATAAAGATAGCTTCATAAATGTGTTCACCGGTAGCAATGATTACGTTACCCAACCACCTGTCAACGACCTTACAACCCCTGCATCAGATTCCCCTGAGACACCAGCGGAATCACAGCAAACGACAATTCCTCCCGAGACCATGGGCATAGATAGTCGAACCGGCACATATGATAACTATTATCTAGGTCTTGTTAAGGAACCCGATGGGGTTATGTCTGGAAACGATTGTTATGGGGAATTCATAGTCCTCATAAATAGCAGAGATGCGAAGAATCCCACTTATTCAGAATTACTTGACTTTCTGAAGTCAGATGCAACAGACGAATTCCCTTATCAGTATACTCTCCCACCTTTAGGTTTCTATTACGGCGAAGCGGAAGATAATATCGATTTGAGCAGGCTCAAAAGCATTATTGACGGCACGGCTAAACCCAGCCCACCAAAAATATGTGCCGATTTTACAGAAAGACTTCACAACGAAGCGGAAATGGCGGGAATCAGGTGTGCCTACGTTAGTCTCGAAATGATTGGCTATACCGACCCATACAACCTGGGAATAGAATCAGATGCAGGACATGCCTGTAATGCGTTTGAGACCATCGATAGAGGGCTTGTCTACATAGATTGTACCGGAATTTCGGATAGTTACGGACCTGTTAACAACGACATGATAGTCGATATTGAGACCGGAGAACAATATGACCCCCAGTTTCTATTTCCTAGCGGTGGATGGTATATACCCAGTGGTGTGATGGGAACAGTCACCAGTATTTTCATAACCTGGGACGGAGATTGGAGGTGACGCCATGCCATTTTGTCGTAATTGTGGAAAGGAAGTAAACGAGGGGGTCAAGTTTTGCCCTAAGTGTGGGAAACCTCTTACTGACATGCACGGGGAGCAAGTAGCTACTTCTGCTTTGTACAAGGAAATGAGCGCTAAGTATGAAGATTTGGTGCCTCAGACTATTGCGAGCAATACATCTTCAGAAGCGCAAGAAGAAACAGAAGCTGCCCAGCTAGAGACATTAAGGGCTGAGATGAAGCGGGACCTCCGCGGTTGGGGTTTCAGTCTTGCCGGGATTGGAATCATCAGCATTGTGCTTTCAGAATTTCTAGACCCAGTATGGGGTGGCATTCTCATTGCCCTCGGTGTACTGTGCTTCCTTATTAAACGACGGGGTATGTATATTGCAATTGGAGCAGGGCTAATGATTGCTGGCATTATAAACATTTTTGGTGGAGGATTTGGAGGCTGGACTATATTTGGTATTTTCCAGATAGGTTTCGCAATACATGAGATTCGCAAGTTCTGGAAATATGCTTGAGTAAAGGGATTTGAAAACAATGACCTAACTGTCATAGGTGAATCGGATAAAGGAGGTGTGTTTATGCCATTCTGCCCTAATTGTGGAAAAGAGGTAAGCAAGGATACGAAGTTCTGCCCTAAGTGTGGCCAGAGGCTTAAAGAAGGATTTACGCCTGAGGATAGACAGAAGTATATTGAGGAGTTCAAAGCTTCTGTTGAGGGAGAAAAACCGCCGAAGAAGACAAAAATGAGCAAGAAGAAACTAGCAGGAATCATAGGGAGTTGCATCATAGCTGTCATTGTGATTGCCATGGCCATCTCGAGTCAACCTACTGCCACACATCCATCTGTCACCACAACATATGAGCCACCAATCCCAGCTCACTTTACTACTTATACTCTTGAGGGGCTTTTCAGCATATCCTATCCTTCAAATTGGCAGGTTATTACATCAACGATAGAAGAGATGTTTGAAGATGTCAAAGGAGAAATACAGGCTGAGGACCCCACAGTATATTTAGAGAATATTACTGTGTTATTTGGTGCTGGAAACGAGATTCCGGAAGGATACTATTATCCAAGCGTAAATATCGCGACTGACCTGAGGTCTCTGGGTTACCGGACACTAGAAGAGGTACATGAAGCAACTAGTTTGTACGAGAGAGAGAATACACCAGGATATAAGGAGTTATCGGTAAACTGGACGAAAGTGGATGGGAGGGATGCTGTTATCACTGACTCTGAGGACAATGAACCTGGTTATGGGAGGTGGTGGCACACACATATGCTTACTGTTCAAGGTGATTTTGTATGGCTCGTTAGTTGTTCATGTGAATATCAAGATTTCGATGGTTATGAGGACACGTTTCATAGCATTGTTAGAAGTCTTAGAATACTAAACTAATGGTTAGTGGATGATATACCTACTAGACTAGGCTGTCATAGGGGGCATGGAATATTACATCACCGACTAAGGGGCAAGGATTAGCCTAGGTATTTGGCCTTAAAAATGGGGAACTAGCTTTGTAAATAAACCGGTTAAAGGAGGTGAGGCTATGCCATTTTGCTCTAATTGTGGAAAGGAAGTAAACGAGGGGGTCAAGTTTTGCCCCAAGTGTGGGAAACGGCTTATCAAAACACAAAGAGAGCAGACAGCCACTTCTGCTTTGTACAAGGAAGTGAGTGGCGTAGAGCAAAGGACACATGTCAATTGGTTTGAAAGACACCTGAACTGGACCATGGTGCTGGCATGGGTGGGTACTTTATTTGTAATATGGATTATTGCTGCTCTCATGCTACTAGCAGACCCTTACGTATCCGAGGATACACTGAGTGGCACAGGATTTGTGATTGGATTACTAGCGCCCATTCCAGCGGGTTACTGGGTTATCAGAAAAAAGAATCGGAGCATGTGGTGGTTATTGATTTTATGGTCATATTTTTTCCTGCTTGTTAGCAATAAGAGCCTCCCCCAGGTGGAGGATATATGAAGGTAGCAGTTAGTCATTTACTGCTGGTCAATCCCGACAAAGCTCCAAAATTCCCACAAGTCAGACACAGGTATCTATATACTAATAGAGGGTACCCCCCTTTGGATTGGGCTATGGACTCGCTCTAAGCCATAGTAACTTTCAGATAAGTCAAACCCTCGAACTCCAATTACTCAGTATGCCCTAACCCCATACCCAGGTTCATAATATGCTCAAGCACCATTAATCTTGTGGTAGATGTTCAGGGCATTCTCAAAGGTAAGGGATTTGGAGTAGTGTTCAACGATTGTGAGTTGTTCCCAACTTCCCAAGGCTTGAACTACCCTAGTTGATAGTCCCGACTTGACCTGGTGTACACAGAACCCCCTACGGAACGAATGAGGATTGCAATGGATGCCAGTCTGATTAGCTAGTTTCCAAAGCATAGATTTGATTCCTGCAGCACTTCGCTCAAGACTATCATGATGCTCAAACCAGGTCTTCACGATTCCATTGCCAGCAATAGCCTTGCGATATTTATTCCCCTTACCAAGAACAATCGCTGTTCCTTCACTCCAATTGAAATCCTTTGCTCTTATATTGGCAGCTTCAGATAGTCTCAAACCTGAAGGGTGAAATAGAAGAGAAGATAATGAGCGTTGCAGCTACCGACCCATGGATGAAAGCACATCCGCCGAAAGTTGAAGGTGGCTATACGTATGGCGCAGAAATCGATGAAAATGAGCCCATAATCAAAACCGCCTCAGAGGCAGCGCGCGAATTAAACATTCAACCCAAACTGGTAGGATGGGACACTATGACCGATGCAGTTCATATAA
>Ga0268279_1001672_pt1 | contig 11840 bp, 10 predicted proteins | sample saktaG_6_FD_190142 | JGI IMG/M metagenome (GOLD analysis project Ga0268279, IMG submission 190142) | Saline water microbial communities from Sakinaw Lake, British Columbia, Canada - sak_2010_1_5_80m | ecosystem: Environmental > Aquatic > Non-marine Saline and Alkaline > Saline ...
CTTGAAAAATCAACAACATCTGTGCCAATTTCTCTTTGATCAATAATGGATTGGTCATCCTCAAAAAAATATTCAATTGGGTCTTCAATACTAATAATATGTACAGCTCTTTGATGGTTAATCTCATCAATCATTGCCGCCAATGTAGTCGACTTCCCATGTGAAGACGGTCCAGTAACAATTACAAAGCCATTAGAGGCAGAACAAAAATCATGGAGAATAGATGGTAAATTAAGTTCATCAATAGTTCTTATCCGGGTGGGAATCAATCTCATGGCAATAGAAACAACATTGCGCTGGAAAAAGATATTTACGCGAAAACGAGCTTTTTCATTAAATTCATAAGCAAATTCAAATTCTTTTTTCTGGATAAGTTGATCGAATTGCTCTTCACCTAAAAGAACTTTAGCAAAACCAATAGTGTCTTCACTGCTTACCTTTTTCTCCTTTACCAGCGGAGTTAATTTTCTGTCTATTCTAAAAATAGGGCTATGTCCAACTGAGAAATGAACATCAGAGACGTTTGTCTTAGTTGCTAATCGCAGTATTTTTTCAAGCTCCGAAGTATAATTTTGCATAATTGTTTTATTTTAATATCTTTTTAATCTCCTCAACAACTTCGCTTGGAGTATGATGCGCTTTTATTAAATATTTCACAACATTCATTTTTTGCGCTCGTTTTATGTCTGCTTCTTCGCCTAAATTTGAAAGCACCACAACTTTCACTTGTTTTGATTTCTTTTGCCGTTTCATCCTTTCCAAAAGTTCAAACCCTGTAAGATGGGGCAATACAATATCTAAAAGAATAAGATCATATTCTTTTTTTGAAAATTTTTCAAAAGCTGATTTACCATCAATGGCAGATTCAATATCAAATCCTGACTTTTTCAACTTAGCGGTATAAATCTCAACAATTAGTGGATCATCCTCAATTAATAGAATTTTCTTCATAATTTTTTAATTTGATATTTAATGTTTATTATTTTATTCTATTCGCAAGGCTTCTTCAATTGTTGTATCTCCCTGTAAAACCTTAAAAATAGCATCTTGTTTCATCGTAAACATTTCCTGCCTTGCAGCTTCTTCCATAATTAATGATTCCGTAGCTCCTTCTAAAATGATTTTTGCTAATTGGTCAGACATCTTTAGAACCTCGAAAACACCAATTCTGTCTGTAAAACCAATGCGGTAACAATGTTTGCACCCTACACTCTGCCAAATATAGAACGGCTCCTTTTCGGAAATCTTGAGCTTTTCTCTGGCAAAAGAGGGCATTTTTTTAACTTCCTGTAAGATTATTTGTCTGACCTTTCCTTTCGCTTCAATTTTTTTCTTGCAATGATCGCATAGCTTATGAACTAACCGCTGAGAGATTAAAAGATTGAGCGCAACAGGAAGAAGATATGGTTCCACTCCCAAGTCGATAAGTCGAGGAATAATTGAAAAAACATTGAATGTATGCAATGTTGAAAGAACTAAGTGGCCAGTCAAAGCGGCATGAACGCCAAGCTTAGCACTTTCTGAATCTCTCATCTCTCCAATCATAATAATATCAGGGTCCTGACGTAAAACATAGCGCAGGCCTTTAGCAAAGGTATAGTCAATCTCTGGATTAATCTGTGATTGGTTTATGCCTTCGATAAAGTATTCAACAGGGTCTTCCAATGTAACAATATTCATCTTATTCTTGTTTAAAAGCTGGAGAATTGAATAAAGTGTAGTTGTTTTGCCAGAGCCAGTAGGCCCTGTGACCAAAATCATTCCACTCAGATTATTTACTGTTTCTTCCAGTATCTCAAGATTTTTTTTATCCAGTCCTAAACCACTCAAAAGCTTTAAACTTGTTTTAGGGTCTAAAACTCTGATAGCCGCTTTTTCGCCACGCGCAGTGGGAAAAGTTGAAACCCTAAAATCGATTTCCCTATCCCCAATTTTTGCGGAAAAACGACCATCCTGAGGAATTCTTGTCTCATCAATCCTAATGCCAGAAAGTATCTTAACTCTTGCTACTAATGCCGATAAATAGCTAATTGGCAAAAAAATAGAAGAATAAAGGTCCCCTAAAACCCTAAATCTCACACGCAAACGATTACTCATCGGCTCTATGTGAATATCAGATGCCTCACCTTCAACCGCATGCCTCAATAAAACAGCTACAATTTTTGAAATAGGCGCTTCTTCAGCTAACTTCTGCCATTCAGCAGGTTCCATTTCAGGTCTCGCCATTTTCTCTGCTTTCATTTCAATCTCTAGTTCCTCAAGTGCTTGCGTAACTTCTATTCTAATACTTCTATATTTTTTGAAAACCGCCTTATAATCAGAAAAAGTAATTAAAAAGACGTTATAGGAAAACTCGCCTTGACGGCTTAAAAACTTTAATGATTCTTGTGCTTTTATGTCCTCTGGATAAACCATGCCAACATCTAAGACCATATCTTTTTTAGCAATTACCACCATGTGATAATGTTCTGCAGTTTTTTCAGGAATAAACTCAAGAAGTTCTGAAGCAACATCGTCTGGGAAAACTTTTTTCAACGGAATTTTTAGATTTTTGCTTTTTATCTCAAAAAGCAAGTCTTCTGACACTAACTTTTTTTCCAAAATTAACTCTTCTATTTTTTTATTAGAAGATTTGGCATCGTATTCTAAGGAAGCAACTTTTTCTTTTTCTATAACCCCCCGTTTAATTAACTCTAAAATAATATCCATAAAAATCTTTTTAAACTAATCGCTAGGCTCGTTTGGACTAGGTTCATCTGGGCTAGGTTCATCTGGACTAGACTCGTCTGAACCTGGCTGATAAGGAAGAAAAGGGTTTTCCCTACCCTTGTCCTCTGGAATAGAAGTTCCCTCAAACAATTCCAATTCTTCTAATATCTGGTTGTCCAAGAACTGAAAGTCAATCTGAATTGCGGCAGTTTGAGTTGGCGCAAAAATAGGGGCAGATGTCTTATTAATAAAAGTCCTTATTACTAAAAATAGAGAAACAGAAAAACCTATTATAAATAAAACAATAACTATAGTATTTTGTTTTTTCTTAATAATCTCTAAAATTTTCATATATCTTATTTTATTCTAAAAAATGTATTTTTACTCTAACATCAAAGGTAAAAATATCTCCTTCTTCAGGCGTATTAAAATGAATCGACAAAACCTCAATTAATCCAGCAGATTTTTCTATTGACGCTAAAAACTCTGAAAAATTTTCAAGTTTGCCAGAAATTTTAAAACTAACTGAAGCCCCTTCAAGGCTTTCTTTGTTTTTAGGGCTGTCTCCATAAAAAAAGTTAGTTTCTTTTAAAATCAAACCCGTATGAGATGTTGTTTGTTGTAAAAATTCAAGAAATAAAGCAAAATTCGGTTCTAAGGGAAGAGCCATTTCAATCTTAGCCATAACCTCGGGATATTTCTCTAAATCCTTTGAGATTTTTTCAATTTGAGAAAAATAATCCTGCTTAATGGACAGTTCTGCCTCTTTTGCAAATACCATATCATTTAAAATAACAAAGCTATGATATTTGGGCATCAAAAAAAATGAACCAAAACTAAGCGAGCAGACTAACATAACGAAAATAATTAATGTCTTTGGCATTTTTTAAAAATTATTGTTTATATGAAATCCCTTAAAAAACTCCGAATCAAAGGTAAGAATAACGCTAAAATTAACACCACCTCTTTCTGCGACTGAACCACTAACAAGCTCTGTATTTTTTATTAACGGCTCATTCTCGAACAACAAAATTTGTTCTCTTAGGGTCTTAAAATCACTTGTCTGAGCTAATAATGTCGCCTGATTTATTCCAGGAGTTATTTCAGCATTCACAAAAGAAACTTCCTTATGGCAAATATTTTTTAAGAGTTCAAAAAGTGGAGAAGATTTTTTATAAGACCAGAGAATATCTGAAAAAACATCAATCTTCTTTTTTTGCTCTAAAATCTCTTTTTCCAAGATTTTTGCTTCCCGCGTCTCTTTTTCTGCAATAAGAACATCAATCTCTGCTAATCTTGTCTGGGCTCTATTTTGAAAAAGAATAATGCCGAAATAAGCAAAGAGCAAAAGAAATGGCAAAGAGATAGCAAAATAATAAAAAATATCAAGAACAGAAATTTGCTTTCTCTCAGGTTTTGATTTTGGAATTATTTCAATAGCCATTTTTTTGTTTAGTCATACGATTTTAACTAAAGCCCTCTTAATGCCATGCCAGTCGCAATAGTAAATCCAGGTCCAATTTGATACAGTTCATTTTCTAATACTGGGGGATAAACCATATCGGCAAATGGGAAAGCAATTTTAACCTCTATTTCCAGCACTTCAGTAAAATACTCTCTTAGCCCGGGCATAAGTGCCGAACCACCAGCAAGAATACAGTGTTGAACTTCCTTTCCTTCAGTTTCATAAAAGGCATTAAAAACCTTTTTAATTTTATTAGTAATCATGCCAAGTATTGGTTCAAGAAGCTCTTTAACCTCTCCATTTTTTCCTGTTAAACCTTGATTTTCCTTTAAAATATTTGCTTCTACGTGCCCTATGTTGAATGATTTAGCCATCATTTCTGTAAAATCCTTAGCAGCAATATCAAAACTATTAGAAACTCTGAGCACATTGTTATCAATAATACTGCAAGTAGTGCTTTGAGAACCAATGTCTATTAGGCAGACAACATCTTTCTTATACTTATCTTCCCTTAATAGTGCTCTTTGGAGAGCGAAAACCTCTGCCTCTAAAAAGGAAAATTCAAGACCAGCATATTCAGCAATCTCTGTATATTTATCAATAATGCGGTTAGGAACAACCACTAACAGAACTTCTATAGGCTCTTTATCAACATTATGAGATGACCCCTTAGTAATCATCCAGTCCAATGTAACTTCTGAAAGCGGCAATGGAACATATCGTCGAGCTTCAAATTGAACCGCTTGAGCAAGCTCGTCTTCAGCCATTGGCGGTAAAGTAAAGGTAGTGAAAAGAGTTGAGAAATCAGGAATGGAAAACGCAACCCGCTTTGTTTTTATTTTTGATTCATTTATGATAGAAACAATCAATTCAGCAAGATATTTTGGAGAAAGAACGACATTCCCCTTTTCAAATATCTTCAAAGAATCTGATGAAAAAGGAGAAAGAAAAAGGTGTCCGTAACTCTCTAATTTCTCTTGTTCTCCATATTTAGAAAGCTCAACAACTCTAATGCTTGAAGTCCCGATATCTACCCCTAAAAAACTTTTAGTCTGCTTAGTAAAAGGCCAAACCATAAATAAACCTTTCTGTTATTATTATATCATTTAAAAAAACAAGTAAAAAATGAACAGAAAGAAATTAATTTTGAAAAAAACCGGAAACTATTTATTAGATATTTTATTTCCAAAATTCTGTATAGGCTGCAAACAACTCAATACTTATCTGTGTAACGACTGTTTATCTCTTATTGATACCAATACACGCCCATCTAATAAAGAACCAGAATTGGATAAATTATTCTTTATCACAGATTACCACAATATTATTGTCAAAAAATTAATCCAAAAATTCAAATACCCACCATTTGCTAAAAACCTAACAGATGTTTTCGGTTCCTTTATTATAAACTATTTTCAAGGCATAGAAAAGTCGCCAGAGTTTTTAACAGAAAAACAGAACTATATTATTATCCCTATCCCCTTATCTAGAAAAAGATTAAAATGGCGCGGATTTAATCAAGCAGAAGAAATTGCTAATAAATTATCAAGTTTTTCTGGTATACCTGTTGTAAAAAATGTTTTATTAAGAATAAAAAATACTAAACCCCAGGCAAATCTAACACAAAGCCAAAGAAAGAATAATCTTGCAAATGTTTTTTATTGCCAAAATTCAGAAAAAATCAAGACTAAAAAAGTTCTTTTAGTCGATGATGTTTATACAACAGGAACTACTATGAAAGAGGCAGCTCAAGTACTTAAATCAGCAGGTATTCAACATATTTCAGGATTTGTTATTGCTAGGGATTAGACGCCCCTATGCCGTAGTTGCCCGACGTTGAGTACTTTTATCTTTTTGACCTTTTTTGACTTTTTTAACTTTTGTCTAGGACGGACCTAGACAGTTTTGTCACTAAAGAAACAAAAAGATGTGGTTTTAAGGCAAAAGGCAATATCGGCATAGGGACACGATGTTAAACAAAAAATAATGGGGTAGGTCAAAAATGATCTACCCCTTTTTCTTTTAATCTTTTTAACCTTGCCCCTTTTTGTGTAACCTCCGACTTCACACGCCTGCTGTGGAAAATCGGAGGTTACATATATTTTTAGCCAAAGGTTAAAAAATATCTTTAGTAAAATATGGCGGAGACGGGAGGATTCGAACCTCCGAGGGCGTTAACCCCACCGGTTTTCAAAACCGGCGCATTCGTCCACTCTGCCACGTCTCCAAAAAATATAGGCGGAGGAGGCGGGATTTGAACCCACAAGCGGGATTAACCGCTACGGCTTAGCAAGCCGCTGCAATACCATTATGCGACTCCTCCTGCCCCTGTATTCTTGTCATTTTACCCTCTAAACGACTTAAAGTCAATTTATTTAGTAATTTTACATAAATTATGTTAAATTAAATAAAGCGCCCGTAGTTTAATGGATAGAATATTGGCTTGCGGAGCCAAGGGTTGCAGGTTCGAGTCCTGCCGGGCGCGCCAAATTATGGAATTAAACACTTCAATTGAAAAAATACCACGAATCTCTATTGCATATCAAAAGCGATTAAAAAGATTAAACATTGAAACGCTCGAAGATATGCTTTTTCATTTTCCATATCGCTATGAGGATTTTTCTGATATAACACCAATAAATAAAGCGGAAGTAAATAAAACAATCTGTATTCAGGGAGTAATTAAAGAAATTGAGAACATTAGAACATGGCATAGAAAAATTTTTCTTACTAACGCCGTTGTAAAAGATGAAAGCGGAAGCATAAAAGTAGTTTGGTTTAACCAGCCATATTTAATGCGTTCCTTGCCTGTAAACACCAAATTATGTTTGGCGGGAAAAGTTGCCTTAAAAAAAGATGAAGCTTATCTTTCCAATCCTATCCATGAAAAAATAGGAAGCAATGATTTGGTCCATACTGGACGCATTATCCCTATTTACTCCACAACAGCAGGAGTATCCTCGCGCTGGATAAGATACATTCTTAGACCGCTATTGACTCAATTTAAGGATAAGATACCTGAAATTCTTTCACAAGAGACTTTAGCAAAACAAGGTCTTTTGCCGATAAATAGGGCAATATGGCAAATTCATTTTCCTGACTCTTTAAGCGCAATGAAAAGTGCTCGAAAAAGATTTGGTTTTGAGCAACTTTTCCTTATTCAATCTCTTGTTTTAAGAGAAAGGATTATTACAAAACAGAAAAAAGCGATTTTTATTCCTATTCAGGTAAAATTGCTAAAAGATTTCACTAGTTCTTTTCAGTTTCAATTAACCGATTCTCAAAGAAAAACAGCATGGCAAATCCTCAAGGATATGGAAAAAGATGTCCCAATGCTCCGCTTGCTTCAAGGAGATGTTGGCTGCGGCAAGACCATTGTAGCATTAATGGCAGGACTTAATACCATAAAAGCTGGTTATCAAACTACTTTTATGGCCCCAACAGAAATATTGGCAAAACAACACTTTCAAACAGCTATTGATTTTTTAAAGAATTTCAAAGTTAATATAGGGTTGTTGACGGGTAGCAGTAATCAATGGTTTTCAGAAGAATGGCAGGAAAAAATAGATATTTCCAGAAAACAGATCTTAGAGAAAATAGAAAATGGGAAAATAGATCTTTTAATCGGCACTCATGCCTTAGTTAAAACAAAATTAAATTTCAAAAACTTGGCATTGACCATTTTAGATGAACAGCACCGCTTTGGAGTTGAACAAAGAGACAAACTTTTAAGACAAGGAAAAACACCTCATTTACTTTCTATGACTGCAACGCCAATTCCAAGAAGTTTAGCCCTTAGTGTTTATGGAAATCTTGACATCTCTGTTATTGATGAGCTCCCTAAGGGAAGAAAGAAAATCATTACCCGCTTAGTTGCGTCAGAACAAAAAAAAGATGCCTATTCTTTTCTTAAAAAAGAAATTAAAAAAGGAAGGCAAGCATTTGTTATTTGTCCAAGAATAGAAGAAAGCTCAGTTAATCCAGAATCCATGTGGGCAAAAACAAAGACAGTTAAACAAGTATTCAAAGAACTCTCTGAAGAGATTTTTCCTGACCTAAACTTAGCCATACTCCATGGTAAAATCCAATCAAAACAAAAAAGTAAAATAATGAGACAATTTCAAGAAAAGGAAATAGACATTCTTGTTTCCACTTCTGTCATCGAAGTTGGCATTGATATTCCAAACGCTTCAGTTATTGTTATTCAGGGAGCAGAAAGGTTTGGATTGGCCCAACTTCACCAATTCAGAGGCAGGGTTGGTAGAGCAAAATATCAATCATATTGCCTTCTCTTTATTGATGAATATGTTGCTGAAGTAAAAAAACGACTCAAGGCGCTTATAAAATATAATGATGGCCTTAAGTTAGCAGAGCAGGACTTAAAAATTAGAGGCGCAGGGGATTTTATAGGAAAAAGACAGTCAGGAATTCCTGACATAGCTATGGATTCTTTAAAAAACATTAAACTTGTAAAAGAGACTAAACAAGCCGCTAGAACATTGCTAAAAAAAGACCCTACTTTAAAAAAGCATTTACTTTTAAAAGAAAAACTAGAAAGATTTGAAAAGAGAATCCATCTTGAATAATCAAAGCAACTTACCCCTCCAAACGCTTTTTCCTTTTTTTGGGAGTAACCCAAAATTCCATATAGCGACCCAGCATACACCTTGTTTGCGCCTCTAACGCAGGCAAGGCATTAAGAACAATCATTTCAATAGAAATCAAAAACCAACTCAAAAAGAAAATTAGATATTTTCTTTTTCCATGTTTTTTTGGCGCTGAAGGAAGCAGAAGATAGCTAACCCAAATAGAACTCACTAAACCAAGCATAGCAAAGGTTAGTAAACGACTCATTGCTCTGGGCACAGTATATGCCATTAAGGAATAAGAAAAATTTGTTCCTCCCAGAAAAATAGGTAGCCATCCTAAGGCGAAAATTAAAATAGAAGCAGTTGACCATGACCAATGTCCGACAATAAGCTCTAGCCCCCGCAAGAATTTTTTTCTAAAAGGAACTTTCTTATTTTTCCTACACGCATAAAGAAAGTATGGGATGTCTTCAACCCCATATGCCCATCTTTTTTTTTGTTTGTAAATATTTTTCAACGTTTCTAAAAGATTTTCACCAATATTCGCATCCATAGAAACAGGATAGAAAATCGGTTCAACACGATAATCTCCATCATATTTGAAAAAACACTGCCAAAAAATTCGAGAATCGTCAGGAATAATATTTTCCTGTTTAAAACCAACCTCAACCAATGCCTTAAAACTCATTGAATGGGAAGAAAAACTTACTAAATTATTTGGTCTCTCTTGACACATAATCTGCCAAAATGTAGCGGTAAAAGCAGAAATCTGAGAAAATGGTGGGGCTTCCCAAAAATTATTGTTGTAAAGAGGAATCGGCTGAAAAGAAGTTCTAGTTGGGCTCTTAGTAGTTAGATAATGATAAGTCAAACAACTAAAGTACTTGGGAAAAACACGTGTATCAATATCAAAAGAAGAAACAAGAACACTTTTATGATCTATTCCCAGCGGGTCTATTATTAATTCCTTTGCTTGTCGCGCCGCCCAGGCATCATTAGCTCCATGCCCAGCAATTTCATTAGGCAAGTCAGATGGGTGAAAGGTAATTAAAAGTCGAAAAAATTTTGTTCCAAACCTTTTTTTTATCTTCTCGGCAACTATATTTCGCTCTATTCCAGCCCTTTGTTCAAAACTAAGAACAACAATCATTTTATCTTTAGGGTAATCAGACTCAATTAAAGATTCAAGTGAATCTGCGATAACCTCAAACTGCTCTTTATAGTTTGGCAGGAGAATCAATTGATAAACATCCTGCCACTTGTTAATGGCTAATGAATAGTCACTATGCGATAAATTTTCTAACTTACTTATCCAGTCAACATCCTTATGTTTTTGCATTTTTCTGAAACCCGAATGGAGATAAAACATAAAATAAACACTTCTAATAAGCCAAAAACTCACAAAGATAATTAGAAAATAAAAAACAAAAAAAGGAGCTAACCATGAAAGGATAACAGCTCCAATTAAAGTAAACCAAGACAATGCTCCTGGAAAAATTTCAAACCTACGAAAAACTTTTCTTTCTTTTATATCTTCAATATCAGTAGCTCTGCCTATTCTTAGATAGTCCATAACAAGATTTTCTGTAAATTATAATTTCTTTATTCTACAATGAATAAGATCAATTTTCCAAAGTGGCCCCAACGGGATTTGAACCCGTGCTGCTGGATTGAAAATCCAGTGTCCTAAGCCAAGCTAGACGATAGGGCCAACTTCAACTCTTTTAACATAGCTTATAAATTATTAGAAAACAAGATAAAAAAATAATGAACATCTTAGCCATAGAAACATCTTGCGATGAGACAGGAATTGCTGTATTACAAAAGCAAAACAAGAAAAAATGCCTTGATATTAAGGTTTTATCAAACATTTTAGTGTCTCAAATACATGTCCATCAAAAATATGGAGGTGTCTACCCAATGCTAGCAAAAAGAGAGCATCAGAAAAATCTAACACCAATTTTAGAAAAAGCGCTATTTGAAGCAAAACTACTAAAATCTCTAAAAAACAAACAAAGCACAATTAGTCCTCAAAAACTTAGAACAATAGAAAAGATTTTACAAAAAAATCAAGAACTCCTCTCCCCTATTAAAAAATCTTTACTAAAATACAAAAAACCTGATATAAAAGCCATTGCTGTTACTGTGGGTCCCGGGCTAGAGCCATGCTTATGGGTCGGAGTTAATTTTGCCAAGATATTGGGCTTTTACTGGAATATTCCAGTTATCCCAGTCAATCACATTGAAGCACATATTATTGCTAATTGGGTAGGCAGAGAAAGTGAAAGCATTGAGCAGCAGGTCCTAAACACTAAAAAGCTTTTCCCAGCAATTTGTTTAATTGTAAGCGGAGGGCACACACAATTAATTTTAATGCGAGATTATGGTGTGTACAAGATTATTGGAGAAACAAGAGATGATGCAGCTGGAGAATGTTTTGATAAAACAGCTCGCATATTGGGGCTTTCATACCCCGGAGGACCAGCCATCGCAAAAAAAGCAACAGAAAATAAAAAGTCCAAGCAATTAAATAATTACCAAATAAAACTTCCTAGACCAATGCTTTATGCAAAAAACTATGATTTCAGTTTTTCGGGATTAAAAACAGCTGTTTTATATGACTATAAAAAAAGAAGCAAAAAAATAACACAATCACCAGAATATATTCAGGAAATGTCGGCCACAATACAACAAGCAATAATTGATATTCTTATCAAAAAAACCATTGTGGCAGCAAAAAACGTTCACGCAAAAACTATTATCCTGGGAGGGGGCGTAACCGCAAACAAAGAACTGCGCTATCAATTAAAAGAAAAAATAACAAAGGAAGTTCCAAGTGTTAACTACCTCATACCACATAGCAAATTATGCACAGATAACGCAGCTATGATTGGCGCGGTTGCTTTTTGCAACTTAGATAAACAAGTAAATTGGAAAAAAATCAATGTTAATGCTAATCTAAGTATAAGTAATATTTGAACTTTTTATTATGTTTTCGTACAGTGTTTATGTCTTGTTTGGTATTTTGCCAAGCTTTCTCTGGCTTTTGTATTATTTAAAAAAAGATACAAACCCTG
>Ga0268279_1001675_pt1 | contig 11817 bp, 14 predicted proteins | sample saktaG_6_FD_190142 | JGI IMG/M metagenome (GOLD analysis project Ga0268279, IMG submission 190142) | Saline water microbial communities from Sakinaw Lake, British Columbia, Canada - sak_2010_1_5_80m | ecosystem: Environmental > Aquatic > Non-marine Saline and Alkaline > Saline ...
GGTTTACCTTGTAGCACTCAAGGGCGTTCTTGTCGATGTCCACGGCTAGGACAACCTTAAAACCGGCATTCTTAAAGCCAAAACTGGCGCCGCCAACTCCGCAGAAAAGGTCTATGACCCGCATTTCATTCAGAGCTGCTGTTGCTCCTTACAACCTCGCATGAGCTCGTCGTCCTCTTCTCTTCACCTCTTATCGCCCTCGTCATCTGTGGCCAATTCCAGAAAGTCTTCGAGTCGCAGCGTGACCAGCTCGCCGTGCGTGCTCTTTTCGTGCGTTATCAATAGCGGAATCCTACCCTCTCTCTTCGCCTTTGCTGCCGCGTCCCTGAAGAGCGCGTGATGTAGAAACGAGGCCCTGAGTTTGATCTCGATGTACGCCTCGGGTAAAATTATGCAATCGATGCAATCAGCGGCGGTTCCATGCTGCGAGTTTGAGCCGGAGAGTGGGGTGCGTCGCCCACGGAACTTGGCGCATACTCGTTCTTCTAATTTCTGCCAGGTACGTTTCGCTGTCATCTTATCATCGAATTTTCAAGTTCTATCTGAAGATCAGCCGGCGGCGTGTGCGTGCTCGTTAGTGTGCAAATCGCGACTTCAAGCTTCGCGAGCAACAGGTTCATCTCCCGCACACCTTGCCCGAGCTCCCGGACCGCCTGGATATGATTGCTGATGTTCTCCGCGAAGAGGACCTGGTTCTGCGTGACGCCCGCGATCGCCGTGAGGAGCGCATCAGTGGTCACCGGGCACTCTTTCAAGGAGTTGAAGAAGTTCTGCACCTTCGCGTTGTCCGAGTCCGCGGTCCATGGATGCACCGTCTCCGCTTCGTGCAGATTGAACGAGTTATCGATTACAAACCACAGCTTGCCTTCGTCCGGCTCGCGCACGTGCAGTCGCTTGCCTTCGTGATCGTACTGCTCTGCGAGCGCGTTCTTGACGAGCGCATAGTGCTGTCTCGATACCTTGAACCTGTATTCCTTCCCAAGTTTGAACGTGAAGTCCGCGTGGAGTGCGCCTTCGACCTTCTTCACGAGCGCGATGAAAGTCATGAGCGCATGATGCTTCGCGTCTCTCGCTGTCTCCGCGAAGAAGGAGCTCTTCTCGTAAATGATGACCGAGTTGTTTGTCAGCCAGACCTTCCGGCCGCCCATCCAGATGCGTTGCCCGCCGCCTGCGATCCTGAGCTGCTGATATGCGATCCCGTGGCTTTTGAGGTATTCTTCACGCCGACGGTTGTTCCAGTTCAGCAGTCCAGGTGGCACCATCAAGACGAATAGAAATGCATGCCCGCGGACGGAATCAGGCAGCCCGAGAAATTTTAACTTCTCCGGGGTGTTGTCAAGAGTTACTTGGATTGTTTTTGAACTTCTTTTTTTGATGGTGATTGGGGCTGTATCGTTGACTTCCCAGCAGCCGTAGCCGAGCTTTGAAATGAGCCCTGCGACCTTGAGCTGGTTCAGATGGTACTGCAGCGCAGGCCTCGACATACCGAGATCCCGGGCGATCTGAGCGGGTCGTCGGCCGGCGCGGAGCTGCTGTAACAGGGACAAGTTAAAATTTAACTTCGGGTCTTGTTCAGAGTCTTGTTTTTTAACTTCTTTCTTTGAGAGGTCGAAGGTGTCGCTCATGAAATCGCCGAGAGCTACGAGCTGCTATTTTCGCTCCCACCAGGCCGGCCCGAGCGTCTTGGTGTGCACACGATCGGGCCCGAGTTGCTCTTGTAGTAGTCTCACTAGCACCTTAAGTTCCCACTCAGCAGGCTCGGGAAGGTGATGACCATGATTGTCCCGGCCTATGTAAACTGCATCAACATCCAACCACCGCGCGATTTCTAACATAGAGCAGAGATCAAATATCATAATCGGCTCGAATGTGAGATAGAAATGAAGTTCAGGGTATTCTTCCTGTGCTTTGCGCAGAGCGTGGCAGCGTTGGAGGATGCCTGGAGCTTTGGAAAAGCCCCGCGCTAGACGATTGAAATTCGTTTCGATCGTGGTGCCAAGCCACACATTCTCTGGAATTCTAAGTCTTCCGCATGAACGGGTGTCCGTAAAACATGCAGGAGACTTCGACTGAATCATAAATTGTGATTTTGGAAATTTGGAGAGGCGCTTTAGGATGTCTTGGAAAAGGATCGGGTCAATGAAGTAAGGATCGCCCAGACTCTCGACGAAGTAAGTCTTGCCTTTCTGAAACGTCTTGTTCATGCGCTCTGGATGGAAATGCGGCTCGAATGCCCGGCAATCCTTACATTGCGATCGCTGATAGATCTTGGGCCCATAACAATATTTGCAATTGAAACGGCAGCCTGGGTGGGGGTTCCAGGCCGGTAGGCGTTCGCCGTTCTTGTCTGTGTACATTAATGATTTCTTCCTTTCTTGCTCGCATTCATTTTCAGGCGGGTGATTTAACCATTCTTCATTCAAATCTTCTTGACTCATTTTTTACCTCAAATTTTAAGCACGCGTAGTAGCGCCAGCCCACGCAGAGCGTGTCGCTGCGCTGCTTATGACAACATTCGCAGAGCGGGTACCTTAGTGTTGTTTGCTCTTCTGGATGTGGCGTTTGCCCTGTTGTCTTGAGAAAATTCTCAACCGCTCCCCTCACCGCTCAGGTCCCTTCTGATCTGATCAGGCGGACGGCCGCGCCATCTGCAAACCCTTCTTCTTCCAGGTACTCGTCGATCAGGCGTTTGAGATCCTCAGCGATACCGTTGAATGTCACCGTTGTGAACTCGCGAGTGGAGACTTCGATTAGGAGCTTTTTCGGAGGTTCGTGCCTCGCTTGAACGCGTTGTGCACGCTGCACGTAGTCCTCCGCGCACTTGCTGCAGATAAAGGTGGGCACGCCGCCGGAGATCTTCTTATGCGTCAGCTGCTTGGATTCGCCGCAGAGGGCGCAGCGATGACGGCGTGCCGCGATTTCGCGTTGCTCGTCGGGATTGAGGGCGGTGATCACACCGCCGGTCCATGCGAACGGGAACTTGGGGCCGGACCTATTGCTCCGCGGACAGCCCAAGAGTTATGGGGCGATAACTCAGCGGGAAGATAAAAGATGGGGTGAAACGAGTCCGCTTTGGAGTAAGCCCGCACCCCTCCGCCGGGTTCTTGTCACTCACTGTCTTCCGCATCACCTTCCACGCCGTTCACTTCCTTCGGATCACTCTCGGCGATCTCATCCGAAAAGGGCAGCTGCATCTGCGGTGTGTGGAATTCGGCGCTATACTCTTCACCCTCGATGAAGGGCAGCTTGCCGGGCTGCCCTTTTAGCGTGATGGTAAGCGCGTCGTTCTCCAATCTTACGGTGCGTTCTTCTGTGACCTCGCCGTCCTTGGTCGTTACCGTGTCCCTGATCGGAGAGCAGTGCAGTGGCGGTCGTGCAACGATGTCTGTCATTCACAGATTAGACCCTCCTCTTTTGCGACTTCCCTGAAGAACTCCGCAACCATGCGCAACGGCTGATCCAAAAGCGAAGGATCGTCGATGAACACTCGCCATTTCTCAACAAATTGTTTCAATTCCTCCCGCGATTCCTGCTTTAGAGGTTTCTTAGACGGGGACTGGAGGGATTTAGAGGTAGACTGAGATGTATGCCCCTCATCTAGCTCAGTTCCTACAATGCCGGCGTGCGGCATTGCTTCCGTTTCTTTCGGTTTGTATTCCATGGCAATATTGCCCCCTTTACCGTTGAGGTTTGTTAAACCTCAACAGCGTTAGTTAGTGCGGGGCGGGTATATAAAGCAAATAGGCAAACGGTATGCGAGCACATGAACGGAATACTTTTTTGCTGTTGAATCTCAACATATATAAACATATAGATCAGATATACAAGTGGTGGGAAGATATGAAAGATGAGGGGGCGGAGCGGGGCGAAAGCACCGAATCTAAAAGAAGAAGAACAGGGGATGTTAAGGAGACGTTTTCAATTTCCCTGGCTTCACAGACGAAGGAACGGCTCGATAAAGAGGTGGAAGAGGGTCGCTGGGGTAGTCGCTCGCAGGCGATCAGTTATTATCTTCATCGCGGAATCGCTTTGGAGGACCACGCGCGCGAGTATGCGAATCGGCAGCTTTTGTTGCTCGATGAGCTGAGCAGAAGCGATGAGGAAGGAGCCGATATGATACACTCCTTTTTGGAGATGATGAAAAAGCCGAAGTTCCGGCAGCTCATGAAGGAAATAGATGAAGGTTTGGCGCGAAAAAAGTAGGGATGTTGTACTGTTGCTCTTACACTCCGCAGTGGTAGTTGAATAAAGCAATGATGATTATTCAGTCTCAAAGAACGCCTTAAACTGTGCCATCTTCTCTGGATTGTTCGCAAGCGAATCCATCATATCGAGTAAGAACGCTTTGCTACGTGCCTCAAGGTCAAGCACTTCCTCCACCGCGAGCGGTTTACGACAGTTTATGCAGATGCGTGCACCCGCCGTGTTCACCGTGCGGCAATGCGGGCATTCCTGCATCTTCAACTTGATCAGCTCGTCGTCACGCTTATCCTCCAACCCGTACATCTTGAGCAGGTCTCCATCGAGGTCCCGGCCTGACATGTGCACGTAGATCGACGGCATCTGCGAGCCCTGCACCCAGCCTAAATATTCCTCCATCTGCGATTCCGTCAACCGCAAGGCGAGATGCGTTGATCGCGAGTGCCGAAAGTTGTGTGGATTCACCTTCTTCTTGATCCCCGCTCGCTTGGCGATCGCTATCAGCTGCGCGCGAATCGCTGGATACTTCGATGCTTCACCGTTCTGATTCACCCAGACCGGCGCAATTCGATCCTCGCGCTGCGGATGCGTCTCCAGCCATTGCGCTAGGTATGGCACCGACCAGATGAGCCGAACGCGTCGCATGCCGGTCTTTCCTTCTACCATTACGAGCGCTCCGTAACGATCGAAATCCACATCTTTCATGCGCAGCCCGCCGAGCTCACCTATCCGAAACCCGCCTTCGTAAAGGCACGCAACAAACGCCTTGTCACGTAAACTCAGTGCACTGTCGATCATCCGTGAGATCTCCTGCTCGTTTAGTATCTCATCAGGGAGCCTGCGCGGCTTCGGCGTTTTGATCCATGCAACCTCCTTCTCCTTGCCCGCCCAGACCATAAACGCCTTCAAGGCCACCCTGTAATCGTGTTTCGACCAGGCACTCAGCTGGCTACGTTCGATTTTTGATACGACCGCCACCATGTCCTCACGGGTAAGCGAAGCATACGTTCGACCGTCCAAGTATTGTTTGGCGATCTGCACCAGGAACCGCAAATACTTATCCTGCCCCGACAGTTTGAGGTTCTCAGACGCCGTCTTGTAGTGTACGAAATCCTTTATCAGCGCACGGTCTTCTTCCGGGATCGCTGCCCTGTCCAGCCGCCGCATCGCCAACTCTACCCGCCGCTGATATCCATGTATATCGCCCACGACTTAACGGTTAGGTGTGGGGGTATTTTAATGTTTCTACAAAGTCCCCTCAGCGTACTTCGATGTAGCCCTCATCGCCATTCACGAGCACCTCCATGCCGTCCGTTATCAGGTCGCCCTCGATCGGATCACGCTCAAGTGAGTCAACGACCGGAATCTCCGCAATAATTGCGCCCGCCGCCACAATCGTCCCCGCAGAGCGCGTGACCATTGCAGCCGGAGCCTTTCCGTGCTGCTTGAGCTGATAAATGACGTACGAGCCAACGGTTGAGCCCTTGCCACCCGGAAAGATCAGCACACGATTCGCGATGCACTTTCCACAGATATCTACCGATTGATCAACGATAATGCCCGTGAGAGGATCAACGCCGCCCAGGAACGAGATCTTGTGCTGCGAGATCAACGCCTTCCCGCTCGCGATTCCTCGCGAGATGCTCCTGCCCTGGAGCTTCAGCACTCCTCCCTGCGGCTCTTCGCCAGTCATACGCACGGGCACGTCCTCGTTTTCTCCTGATGAGCGCTTCTGTTCTGTATAGCGAATAATTAGGATTTTATAAGGATAAGAGGCGAATAGTTTTTTGAAGGCGATAAATATGGAGGAGAGCGGGAGAGGAATAACGGAAAAAGAGCGTGCGCAGCAGGCGGAATTGCAATCGCTGCTCGCACAACTGCGGCAATACCAAGCGCAGGCCGAGCAAACGACGCAGGAGGTACTCTTCGTTCGGCAAGCGATTGTTGAGCACGATAAGGCGATCGAGACGATCAACCAGTTAAAGGGGATGAAAACGGGCAGCGAGCTACTCGTGCCCATCGGTGCAAATTCATCTATTTACGTCACGCTCAGCAGTCCTGAGAAGATCATCTTGATGATTGGTGGCGGTATCAGTGCCGAGCGAGACCCTGATTCTTCAATCGCGTACTTAACCGAGAAGAAGAGGGAGCTGGAGAATTCTCAGCGTGAGATGACCGAGCTCTTACAGCGGCTGGATCAGGAGGCGCAACGGTTACAGAAACGATTGCAGGAGCTCGCAGCGCAATCGGAAGCCGGCCCGCGCGGAGCACGCCCGGCGTAGCGTAACGTAGCGTAGCGTAACGTAGCGTAGCGTAGCGTAACGTATCGCCAGTTACTTCGCCCCCCTAGAAGGGCACGAACGAGTTCAGAGAGACAAAATGTTCGATCGAGTGAGAAAGAAGCTTACCGAGTTTCGGGAGACGGTGGTAGAGAAAATAAAGGAGAAGAGTGAGCGGGAAGACCAGGAGCGTGAGCTGGTAGAAGCGGCAGAGCCAACGCTCGAGCGCGTGCCTCACGCAAGCTTGAAGACGACGACGATCAAGGAGCGCGGCAGAGCTTTCATCGAACGCGAAACGATCTTAGACGAGAAAGACCTGGAGACGCCGCTCGAAGAGCTGGAGACTGCGCTCCTGGAGAGCGACGTTGCCCTCTCAGTGGCGGAGGAGATCGTTGCAGGAGTGAAGCAGGAGCTGGTCGGAGAGCATAAGAAATGGCGTGAGAACACCGAGGAATTGGTGAAGGATGCCATTAAGAACGCTATGCTAAAGATTTTTACTGTGGATAATCCATTTGATTTTGACGAGTTTGTGGCAGCACATGAGAAGCCCCTCAATATCGTGTTCGTCGGCGTGAATGGCACGGGGAAGACGACGAGCATCGCGAAGATGGCGAAGAAGCTGCTTGATGCTGGCTATTCGGTCGTATTTGCCTCTGCCGACACGTACCGTGCAGGAGCCACGGAGCAGATCGAGACGCACGCCGCAAACCTGGGCATCAAGGTGATCAAGCATCAGTATGGTGCGGACCCCGCTGCGGTCGTTTATGACGCGTTGAACTATGCGCACGCGCACGGCACGGACATCGTGCTCGCGGATACCGCGGGCCGGATGCACACCTCGGTGGATCTGATGGAGCAGTTGAAGAAGATCTGTCGCGTGACCAAGCCGGATCTCGTGATCTTTGTCGACGAGGCGGTCGCTGGCAATGACGCGGTTGAACGTGCGAAGAAGTTCGACGAGGCCGTGGGGATCGATGCAGGCATGTTGACGAAGGTGGATGTGGATGCCAAAGGTGGCGCTGCGATCTCTATCGCTCATGCGACCTCAAAGCCCATACTCTTCCTGGGCATTGGACAGGCGTATGACGATTTGAAGAGATTTGATGCGGAATGGCTCGTGGATCGGTTGTTAGGTGAGAACCGAAACGCAGGGTAACCTGAACAAACACCTATGTTAAGTCCGCCTTTGTGTTCCGTTATGCCTCCCACGTATTTAACCTTTTCGTTCCACCGTCGCATCTCCTCAGGACAAGACATACACCTATTCGCGGTCTTCGGCCGCACTATGGCTAACTCCGTCCTTGGGTAGCTCTGCGCTCTAATCAAACTCCCGCGGTCGCCGCCGCATGTTTGTTCCCAGAGTCTGCAGCGCTACCCTTCGATGCGAAACGGCTCTTTATGCTTCAGCATGTAGTAGATCGCCTGAAGGAGCCTTCGTGCAGCCGCGATGATCGCGATCTTCTCGCCTCGTTTCCGTTTTATCTTCTCATAATGTTTCGTTATCTGCTCTCCGGGCACCACTGCACGTGGATCCGTGCAGCCTCCACCAGGATCCACCGCAGCGCAGGTATTTCGAGCCTTCCTTCGTTATTCGCCCGTAATACTGCTCATTGCCCGTTTGATGAACCCGCGGGACAAGGCCCGCATAGGAGAAGAAGATTTGGTCCTCCGTGGGAAACCTCGATCCGTCGCCGATCTCCGAATAGATCACTAATGCAGAATACACGCCGATCCCCTTTATACTGGTCAATAACTTCACCGCCTCGTACTGCGTCCCCGCCTCCGCGATCGCCCGATCCATCTTCTTGAGCTCGTCCTCCACCACCGCGTAGATTGTCAGATACGAATTAATCACGGGATTATGCAAGCGTTTCAGCTCCGCTTTGCCCTTCTCGGTAAAGCAGTTCCCCCCCTCGTGATACTTGATGTTCTTCCGTCTCAATTCGGTCTTTATCTGGGTCTTGAGCCTGCCTCGAAGTCGTCCCAGCGCGATCCGGTGCCGTACCAGATGCCGTAGTTCCCGCTGCTCCTTCGGGGGCACATAGGAGGTCGGCAGAAGATCGCCACGCAGCAACTCCGCCAAGATCCTCGCGTCGCGCTTATCCGTTTTTACCTTCGCGTCCGCGATCATTCGCGTCTTCAATGGATGCGCCACCACGACGTGATGCCCCAAGCTCTCCAGGAGATCGTAGAAATATTCGTAATTGGTGCTCGCCTCCAAAGCGATCTCCAGACACTCCAAACCCGAAAAGAACTCCTCGATATCCTCCTGCTCAGTTGGTATCCGTCCTTCCTTGAGCACGTCGCCCTCACTTGTACATACGATGGCCTGACAAAAACTCTTATGCAGATCTATTCCTGCGAATGCCATCTTTTCCACCTCTCGCTTGCTAAAGAGGCGGACTTAATAATACCATCAAACAGATAGATAAAATAAAGGTAAAGAATGGAGACGAGGTGAAAGACGAGAGATGTTTCCTGATGAGTATAAAGATACTCTGTTACGGTTGGCAGAGACGGACGAGGATATACGGACCCTGTTGGGGCTCTTCGCGGTCTTGAAGGGCTATACGACAGAGGAATCGATAGCGAAGAACTACACAGCGCTTACGGAAAAGGACTGTAGAGATCCGTTACGGGTGCTGAAGCGCTGGGAGATCCTTAAGGTTGGTGCGAACGACGAATACCTCTGCCTCTCAGGCTACGAGGACGTTTTTAACGAAACCATCGCGGCGTACGCCCCCCAGCCGGGTGATCTCCAGCACTTTCTCGAGCGCGCCCTAGCAGAGGGTGATCTCGCAGCGCTCAAAATGCTCGAAATGCTCTTGAAGATCGGTAAGCTTGGCATCTGTGGGTTCTCGCAATACGAGCTCCTCCGCAGAGATCTCTCGAACATATTCACCTCATCTACGTTCAGGCGGGTGGAAGAGCAGCTCATCAAAGAGCGCTTATCTCTCTACGGGAAACGGCGCGATACCGAATTCCTGGAGCTGTTTCTGAGTGAGGAGGACCTCGAGCCCGTGAAACAGCGGTTTTACGCGTGGAAGCAGGAGCAACTCGCGGCCTCTCCGCAGGTGAAGCAGCTGGAAAAGATGATCAAGGAGCAGGTCACCGAGGCGAGGCGAGAAATACACGATCACCGTGCCAATCTGGCGACGCAGGCGGGCATGTCGGCGGAGGAGTTCGAAGACACCGTGGGGTATTTCAGCGGGTTCGACGTGGATGACACCTCGTTCTTCTTCACGAGCTACATGAATGTGGGGAAGGATAAGCTCTACGTCACCGTGACCGATCAGTTATCGCGCTTTGATATACTGGACTGGAAGGACTACCCGGTTCTCTTCGTCCTTGAGGAGACCCCCAAATACCTCGACGATATCCAGAACGTGTTCGCAAACGCTTATCCCAAGCTCAAAGATCGCAAGATAGCCCTCGTCGTTCCGGGTAGGGTAGCCTACGCGAATTACGAGCAGAAGTTGTTCTCGAAGCTCGTAGAGCGGTTGGGTGTTGAGGAACTAAACGAGTTGCCACGGGCATTGAAAAGGGATGAGCGTGCGACGGGCTCACAAGTCAAAAAGTTCCCTGAATCGTAAGCTCACAGTTTCCGCGCGGTAGGTATCCAGCGTTCGCCGCTTTGTGGTGCCGTCCGGGAAGACGGTTATCCAACCCCGCTGCTCGCCAATTACCCGTTCGCGCACGCAGCTCTTGCCAATCACAGGATTGCTCAGAACGCGGGCAGCGATCGCATACGCGCGCGCTATCTCCTCGGGATAGGGATTCCGTGCGATCGGCTCGCGGCTCAACTCCGCCCCGAACCGATTGATGCGGAAATCGATCGGCTCGTCAGTCTCGAGTCTCGCGAGGAACCCTGCGATCCGCTCTATTTCTCGATCGTCCACGATGCCAGGATGTAAACGGTATTCACCACGAGCTTCACCTTGCCGTACGCGTTTCGGATGTTCTCCAGTATCTTCCGGTTTGAATACCCGGTGTACCACTCGTGCAGCTGCTCATCAAAGGCTTTGAGATCGAACATGACCACGGTTAATCCCGCCTCGATGAGCTCCTGCAGGTACGCATCATCCAGGAAATAGCCGTGTGTATCGAGCACGATCTCACGTACAATTTCGTGCAGCTGCGCGAGCAACGCCACGAGGTACTCGCGATCCAACGTCGCCTCGCCACCGGTGATTACTGCTTCTTCGAGCGGCGTATCGCCATACTGGTCCTTTGCCGCGTTCTTCATCAGAGCCACCACCTGCTCAGCGGTCATCAACTCCCCAATGGGCTCGCGCGCAAAGCTAAAGCAGCCCCGACAACGGAAGTTACAGCCAGAGAGCGTGATCCAGACGCGCGGTTTCCGCTCGGAGAGGGTGATGAACGGGACGCCTCTGATCCCCGTTTTCAGCATTCGATAATAGCTAGCACCTATAGCGAATAAGACTACGTCCCGTTTTCTTCAGGAAGGTTTTACAAAAGCGCCTTCGCCAGTCCCGCGAGCATACGGGGATTCCGTCGCACGAGCTCCATCAAGAGCCCCCAGGTCGAAAGCTCCTGTATCTCAACGCCCTGCAGTGAATGAGCCAGGGTGTTGAGGTTACCATCGGAGAGCGTAAAGAAGAACTCCTTTGCCTTCAAGCCGGTATGTAACCGCTTCCCAAACTCCTTTCGCCATCGCTTATCGTACTCCAGCAAGCGCGTCTTTGAGACGTCATTCTCCTGAACCGCACGGGCAATCACGTCGCCAGCGATCGTGCCTGCACGCATTGCGTAGATGATGCCGCCTCCGGTAAGAGGATTGACGTGCCAGGCCGCGTCACCCACCAGCACGAGTCCGTCCGTGACGCTCTCACGTATCGGGCCGCAGACCGGCACCGCGCCGCAGATCTCAGCGACGATCTTGCCATGGGGGAATTTCCGCTGAACAAAGGCGCGCAGATAATCAATCGCATGGTGCCCCTCACCAGACCGATCGCCCCCGATGCCCAGTCCCACGTTCGCGCTATCTTCGCCCTTCGGGAATACCCAGGCGTAGCCGTTGGGTGCGATCTCGTTACCCAGGAAGAACTCCGAGTGATCCTTGTTGATCTCGATATCGCACATGAGGTACTCGGCGCAGACGTCCATATCCGAGGGTCGCAGCCGCGTATTTAGGCCCGCCCAGCGGCCGACGCGCGATTCCACACCGTCGGCACCTACCACTACCTTCGCGTAAATGCGTCTCGTCTCACCTTCGGCCATGGAGCGCACGACCACGCCCCGGGCATAGCTGTCCTCTTTGATGAGCCCGTAAGCCGCAGTTTTCACGCGCACTTCAGCTCCGGCACGTGCCGCTTCG